>Ga0209739_100638_pt1 | contig 13647 bp, 8 predicted proteins | sample JossMetagenome_2_FD_184729 | JGI IMG/M metagenome (GOLD analysis project Ga0209739, IMG submission 184729) | Hot spring sediment microbial communities from Joseph's Coat, Yellowstone National Park, USA - JC3_ASED (SPAdes) (version 3) | ecosystem: Environmental > Aquatic > Thermal springs > Hot...
GAGGACTGCCAGGAACTTCGGCATCTACTTCATAGCCATCACCCAAACGCCGAGTGGCTTGAGGGGTTTGCTCGATGTTTTCAAGATTTACGTAATATTCAACATCACAAATAGGAGGGATATCGGCGATGAACTGGGCTTCCAGGTCCCGGATGTGACGTTTAGGAGCGCGTTCAATGCCTATGTTAAGGTCCTCATGTCGAGCGAGGAAGCGTACAGTGAGTTTGGCGGTAGGCAGTTGGGTGAGTCTGGCTTCTTCAGTACTAACCTGGGTATTAACCCGAAGCTACTGAAGCCACTGCCAAATGCCAAAATCATCGACTGCCCAGGGCTGGACCCAAGCCTGCCTGTTGTTGATGGTAGGCAGGTTAGGGATTACATTACCAGGAACATTAAGTGCCTCCTGGAGGCTGAGGCGGGGCTTGAGGCGTTATGAGCTTAAGCCTAGTAACCAATGCCCTGGAGACCGGGCTTGCTGGTGTCATCACCGCCCGCATCATATACCTCTATTACATCAAGGGAAATTTGAAACACATCTACGACCTCACTGGAGTCCTACTCCTCTACATCATAATCATCGGTGTTGTGGACGCCCTCACTAGTAGGTACCCATCACCACCCACGCCCCCAATCCATGGGTGGGTTGGTTTGGAAAGTGCATTGGGTATTGACTACTGGGTTCTAGCAGTCATTGACGGGCTCCTACACATCATAATCCCCGAACTCCCAAACGAGATAGACCCGCTCCAGGCTATTGCGAGGAGCCTAATGAGTGCCATAATCCTCACCGGCTACTTAACCGCCCTCTACACAGTCCTCTACAGCGTACTCCAGTACGCACCACTCATAATCCTCGCCGGGCTCTATGGAGCAGTCATTAGGCCCAGGAGTGCCGTGAATGGCGTCCTACTTGGAATCGGCTTGAGCCTCATTATCGCAACACCAATCCTAGGCTACTTTGTAACAGGCTTTGTCGGCGTGTTCCACGCCCTACTCACGCACCAACCACCCTGCCTCGGGACTGGGCTTACCATAGTCCAAGTACTGGGTGGGCCCGAGCCGTTGGTCATTAATACAACCCAGGGTTGGGACATGACCACCAACACAAGCCTCCTCGGTCTGAGCCTTGGCTGGCACGTGGAATTCATAACATGGGCATGCGAGCCCTTTAAAATCACGGGCGTGGTTTGGGACTGGCTCGGGCTTAACTACACGGTACTCAGTGAGTTTGGTATACCACCATTCACGATTGTTGGCGTAAGCGTGGAAACACCTGGGCAGGTAATTACGTGCGGCAACGGCTCATGTGGGGTTTTTAGGATTGTTAGCGAGCACCAGCTGGGGCTTAACGCAAGCCTCACTATCCTACCAAACAATACACTAGTCCTTAGGAATGAGTCCATTACATTGTGGGCCTGGGCTGGTGGTTACTGGAGTAATTGCTCAATAAGTGTTGAACCAAGCCACCTATACCCAATCGAGAACCTAACCCAATTGTACAAGCACCTCGGCACCTTGGTCTGGCCCTTGAATACCTTTGAGGAACCACCAGCTGCGGCTCCCACTAATTACACTCAAGTCATTATAAGCGCCACGGCATATAACAAAACATGCGTCCTAGCCCTAGTGCCTGGCGAGCCACCGTGGAACGGGCACTTGGGGGTACCCATCACGGGCCCAATAATGTGGTCCCTAGGCTGGGTTGTTGAGTTGGGGCAAGCCGCTAGTGACCTCTACACGGCATTCACTAGCACCATCACCGCCTTCGCCGTGAGCATTGCCCTTAGCATTATTTTGGGCATTGGGTTAGGCCCTGAATTGAGCACGGCGATCGGCCTAACAGGCTTCACAATCGTTAGGATTGCCGAGTCGATTTGGAACATTATTAGGCGTGTACTAGCGTGAGCCGTGTGCCTACAATTTTGGGTTTTTGAATACCCTTCAGCGTCGATATTCGCAGTATCCTAATGACGATGGGTATTAGGTAACCAAACCTCCACACCCTATCCTATACAGCAAACCTTTGCCAAGTTTAACGGGTAGGTGGTTCCTGGTGATTGCCGCGGCATACGTAGTCACCGCCACAGCCTTACTAATTAGACGGATTAGTACTCATACCAACAGAGGCGGCAACGGCAGCGTTAATCACCATCGCAATGATTAGGAGATTGAGGAGCGCTTAACTAACGATCATTTTTTAGCGTCATAATGATGAACCACTTTTAAATTAAATGCCATTCTCATGCAGAAAGTACTTTAACTACTAATTACATGTTAAATCTTCCTAATGGATTTAGACAGCGGTGTGAAGGAGTTAGAGGGGAAGGGGGAAGAGGGGTGCTTGTATCCACGTATCGTGGGTGTTTTATCCAGTATTATAAGTAGCCATAATAAGGTTCTTGTTTATGGCTCTAGGGATGTCGGGAAATCCCTATACGTAAGATTGGCCGTGCTAGACCTGGCTTATCGGTCAAGTGCGTCGTGTGGAAAGAAGCCGGAACAGAAGGAGGAGCTGCGGGAGGAGAAGCAGGGGCAGGACGGGCGTAAGCAGAAGGAGGAGAAACAGTACTTATTGGTGTTCCTTCAATGCCCAATTACCGCCGATGTTGTGCTACGATTGGCAGATCTTGCACGTTTCCGTACTGAAAACATCCCGTTGCTGCCTCATTATGACATGGAGCCAATAATTGTACTAGACGATGCGCACCTGTGCAGTGATGAGGATTTAGTCAGGATTAATTCGCAATTACCGGAGACTAGGCTCGTATTGATTGCGCCCTCAGCCGCAATTGGAGGACGACCTGAGTTTAGAAAGTCTGATTACAATTCCATTAAAGTCCTGCCGCTAAGGTTCGTTGAAGTGGCAGAAATAATGGATAAAAACATCCGAAATTTCTTAAGGGAGAAGCATTTAGAGGGATGCAAACGCATAGAAAATTTAAGTAAAGCTGAGACGGTGTACGATCTTCTCAAGAATCTTCGCGAATTTCTTGATCGTGATAATCGCGATGGTTACGCCTCTTTAATGAAGCTGTTTAGGTGTTACCTAATTTGTGGTGGTACCGCGCATGGTATTAAGTGCGTAAATGATTGCATAAATAATAGAGAGTTAAAGGGCTTTAGCCATACGTTCTTTAAGACTGTGGAGGAGATCCTTGAGGATGCAAGGGTATACGGTAGGTATTACGGGGGGATTGATTACACGCTATTCCAAGTAGCCCTCCAAGCGGTTATGATGTATTTTACGGAGAAGGTGATGAAAGAGGGCTTAGAAACTAACCAAGGGGATCTTCAAAAAGAGGTTAATGACAAGGCGCGAAAAATTTCACTATGGTGGAATATTGGGTGGAGGAATGAGGATCTGAATAATGCCGTATTGAATGCCACCAGATATTTAGATGATAGTGGGGTTATTATCGGAATTAAGCATTACATAAAACAAGACATGGTTAAGTACGTATTCACAGACCCCAGGTACTTAATAGGCGCATACCTATACTACACGCACATGGTCAGTAATGAGGAATATACGAGTGCATTTACTAGGATCGTGAACGCCATCGACGACTTAGTGCCAATAGAACCTAAACAACAGGCTCAGGAGAAGCCAGAAACCGAGGACTTAAGTGCCGAACTTGGGCATTACCTTGAAGCCATTACATTGTCGAACCTAGCCCTTGGTGCCTACGCAATGAGCGTCTCGTGCGGTAGGCCTGAGAAGGATAGACCTCCATTGAGTAAATACATTAATTATGTCAAGGTTGATGACCGCGAAATTGACGCCCTCATAAAGGTTGGATACTTTGATAAGAGCCACGGCGAAGTGAGCCTAAGCGTTCTTTTTGAGGTTTCGAGGAGCTTCGATAAAGATCATGTTAGTAAGTGTAAGTATGCTTTGAAAAGAAGCAATATTAAAGTTTCATACTGCATCTACGCAACGTTAGATGTAAACGATGTAAAAATATTAGGTGATGATGATGTCATTGTTGCGCCACTACCTTATGCATTACTTTTATTTTAACACGTTTTTAGCGAGACGTTTGTGTATATCGTCGTTTATGCTCCTCATGTACCTCATTGATTCTCTTAATTGTCTCCTCAATGCTTGCCTTGATTTTCGCGAGCTCCTCATTGCCTGCCCTCCTCACTATTGATTGCCATGCGTAGATTAGCATGTCCATGGATAACCTAGTTAGCAGTGAATCCCAGTGGATTAGGTCGAGCACCACTAGGTCGTCCTCCTCACACTCGGCTGGCATTATCGTAGTCCTCATTGGCGGAAACTCACCAACCATGGATAGGGATATAGCCCCATGGGAGAGCCTAACGTACCTACCACCAAGCCTACCATCAATCATTGCGACGGCATGTATGGGCTTGGATAAGTCATTATAGACCTCATAAATGAAGTCCACAGCATCACCACCCAACAAGTCCCTCAACCAACCCAATGCTTCATTAACCTCCCTACCCAGGGCATTGTACTGGCTACAGAGTAGGAAGTGGTCGTTTCCATCATTCTCCCCACCCACTCCCTTTCTCCCAATCTTCCTACACCTCCTGAACATACCCATGTCGAAACCACTCACAAAATCCAACTTACTCCTAAGCACATCACTCCTAAACCTCCAATCCGCATAGAGCCCAACTGCTAGGGACTCGATTATGAGCCTCATCGAGAATAGGCTCGGGTACAACGAGCACTCAAGCACCGAGTGTAGGACGTAATTACTGAGTGGCTCCGCAACTCTCTCCAGTGCGAACTCGAACAGTGAATTAGCATCATGATCGGTAGGCACCAAGCCGTAGGCATCACCAATGAGGGAGTTGAGGTCGTCAATGAGGTTGGGCCTATGGCTCATTATGAACCCGGCATTAGCCTCACAAAACCTACACGAAAGCCCACACAAACCCCTCAACCCACCCACACAAGCCACCATAAAGAGGGCAGTAGAAATAGAAAATAAACCTAACCCTCAGGGAACCGAGGAGCACTTAACTAAGGCAACCATCTCGGTGTTGTAGTAATGCATCAATGCCCTCCTGGCATGAATAAGCTTTACCGATAATTCCTAATCCCTCCAGTACTCAATGACGATCTCACCACCAACCTCATACACACGGTACTTATCAGCAATAATGTGTGGGATTTTAACCCTGGTTGCATTACTTGATGAGTACTTATTGCGTGGTTTATCTATGGGGTAATGGTGAGTTCGTTTGTGTTGTTGGTCGAAAGGTTTAATTAAGAATTGAGTTAAGAATTACTGAATGCCCAAGCAGTGGGTTGTTAGGTATAGGACACTTGTTGATTCTATGATGCCGACGGACAATGACGAACTTGATAATTTATTATCCAGGATTTACGAGAAGGACTTCGTAAAAGACCTACTGAGCACACTGGCCGGTGAGTTGTCAAGGATTGGCCTGAGTGTTGATTATGATGCGGATAGCGAAACAATAAGCATTGATGCTGGTGGACTAGGTAGTGAGGAGCTTGAGGACAGGGTTCACGAGGCACTTAGCAAGGCTTGGCACTATTATGAGGATTTCCTAAACCATGCCGGCAAGGTCTGCAGTATGTATGAAGCAAAGGGTTGGCATTGTGATGTTGGTGATTTCAGTGGTGATGAGGATCTGGTTGCCTACGAGGTAAGTGTTGTAACGCCACCCAGGGATGGTGAGGTTTGGTTGGCGAGCGTCACTGGTAAGGTAACATTGTTTGATAATTACGACGGCACCTACGAAATAATGCACAAGCTATGGAACACCCACGCAATACTCAGGAACTACGACCCGGACACAGACAAGGATTTGCTCAATTGGCTCGTGGATGAGCTAAAGGGTCTCTATAACGAGGATGAGTTATGGATGGAGGCAGTGATTAAGCAAGTGGGTAATGAATACAGAATGGGTAAGGCGAAAATCGTGGACGGTTAAGTCACGTTCAACCCTCAATTAAAGCAATACTTAAAAATACTCGAAACAATTAAAATAATGTGCAACAAAGCCAGCATTGCGATCGCGACCCCTGGATAGATTTAACCGAATTTCACAAGAATCTCCGTACTGAGCTTGAGAATTTAATCCAAGATTACATAAACAGCTCACGAGAAAAATACTATACCCCTATAATAGTCGCACCCTACGGCTCTGGCAAAACAACGTTGTTAAGGCATCTCCTATGCTTCTCATTAAGTAATGGCATACCAGCGATCAAGGTAAACCTATCATCATTGGTTAATCGTTTAAGTTCGAAAGGCATCAATAGTATAAATGAGGATAATCTACCTGGTTATTTATCGTTATTTTGTAGTTACGTAATTGATGAAATTATTAAGAATAATAGCAATAATAGCATAGGTGAGTGGAGTGAGTATGATTATTGTTGCCTAAGTAAGGACGAGATAAGGCAAGTACTAGAAAGGTATAATAGTAGTGATAACAATATAAAATGTATTTTATTAATCGATGAGATAGAGGAGCAATATGATGAGTTCAGGCGCATCATAAAATACAAGACAACGCCCTTCAGGGGATTATTTGACATGATTTATGAGGGTAAATCCAGGGTATTCGCAATATTGGCATTCGGTCCATCATCAATATATAGTGAGGCAGTTTCAGGCCCGGGTACCTGGCGTACAAAGACCTACCCAATACCCATAATCTACCCATCAAAGATAACAGAGGACATCACGGATAACGAAATAGGGGCGTATTTAGCGAACTGGGTTTGGTGGTTGGGTAAGGGGCGCATAGCTCTTGTATATAAAATAATCGATAACTTCAGCCTGTCAAAGCAGCCCGGGGTCAATAGGGATGTAATAAGTAAAATAATAAACGCAAATGATCCCAAAACAGAAATTGCCGGATTATTCGAGCAACTGAAGAGCATTAAGATTGTTGAAAACGTACCCTTTTATGATAGGGATGCCCTCGATGAGTTATTAAACACAATAAGTGACCCATTGCTTAATAAGTTGTTTCGCGCATTAGTAATCCTAATAGGGCCAGTACCTGAATCATTGCTCGCCAAATTCCTCAATAATGATGAGGTACAGAAATTGAGATACCAAAGGCTTGACACTACGTATTTCCTGAAGTCAGATAAATTAATTGAAGTCGATGAATTGATTGAGGTAATTAAGGGCGCGGCTAAAAGCATCGGTAAAGAACTTGACGAATACGCTAAGGATTTACTAAGAAGCATCTTTCAGGCCTGGGGTGATCATAAATACTTAATACTTAGCAAAGAGGCGCTCGAGGATTTATTCGAAATCATTAAAGGCTTATCAGTCGAGTTCTATAAACCCGAAATTTACGACATACTTAACAGCCTAGATCTCGACCAAATTTACAACGATCTCACTGAAATTGCTGAAAGTCGATCATCACAATTAATGAGCAGCAAAAAACAGTATTACTATGCATTAAGACCCTCAGTCATAGGGCGCGTATACCCACCAATAATACTAACACCAATATTTAGCTGTAGCAAGAAGCAACAGATAGATCAATTAAAGGAATTCCTCCGTAAAGAACTTGGTAAACTCCGTGCACAAGAGCTCATAGGTATAAGCGATAATGTGTTACTTTATATTGAAAGAGTACTGAAAATATCCCAAGACAAAGATGAAAACCAAGGTAAAAGTGTTAGGGAAAATGCCATCATTGTGTTCGTACCAAGCATAAAAATAGGTGCTCAGCTTAAAGTAGCATTACTGCGGAAGCTTATTAGAAGTAGTGAAGGAAAAGGTGGTAAAAGGAAAATCGTATTGATTCCATTGCCATTAGAGGAAAGTCATGAGACCATTATTAATGAATTAAGGAAGGATTGGGAGCACTTCATTAACGTTGGGATCGCAGACGTGCTATATCTGGGCGATAAAGCGACACTATTTATAATGAGCCTGCTCTATAACATGTTGAATAATTGCTTAAGTAAATTGGATAGAAATGAGGAGAATTTAGTAAGCCAATACGCAACCGCCGTCTACAAGATCATCGAAGACGCCGTAAAGGATACGTCACCAATAAGGATAACCGATTACATAAAGCCTGATATTAAGAAGCTCAGGGACTTAAAGAACAAGGCACATTCAGTAGTTGGAGAAGATAATGCCAAGTATCTCTGGTTAATTGAATCCTCTAGCGACGCCGATATCCTTAAGGACTATCTTAAAGTGTTTGCTGATTCCTTATTAAATATCAATAATATAATTAATAGCATCATCACTAAATCTAATGAAAGTATACTTTCAGGTGTTAGTTTACTTATTAACAACCTAGTTAATGATCATACTTACTTTAAGGATTTAGCTGAATCCTGGAAAAACATAAAGGATTCGATTAACAACTTAGGTGATAAATCAATAATTGAAGTACTTAATGAGTTAGTATCAGTTGCATGTATTGATGCTCAGTATAGGGAAAATATTATTGATTTACTGGACGAAATTTACGATTATATTAGAAATACTATAGAAATAGATAACGAGGTTCTTAAGTATGAATTGATATGGTACGTGTTACAAAGCACCGATAAATGTGAGATATCTAAGTACATGGAGACCCAAATAGATAATATATGCGATATGATAGATAAATTGAAGGGCATGATGCACATAATAGATTCTACAGAGTATGAAATACGAGAACTCGAGAATAAGATCAATGAAATAATAAGCAACAGCCAAGTTACTGAATTAGGGTTTATCAAGGAGCTAAAGGAATTAAGTAATAATCTTGAAAACCTTAAGACTATTCTTGAGGAAGACATTTGCAAAAAGATATTTAGTATGAATTGCTCTAAGGACGTTGGTATTTCTTGTGGTGAGCTAAAGAAGCAATATGATGAGCTCATTCCATATCTCAAGGGGTTGAATAACTTCGAAAAATCATTGTTCCTGCAGTTCGAAATAAACAAGGTAATTATGACGGTAATAGAGAATCTCGATCAAGAACTTAAAAGGCATATTCAAGAAGTAATGAGTAATATTGGTAGCGTCACCGGCGAAATTAATAGAATAATAGAGACAATAAGTTCTGTGGAAAGTATCGATAAAAATGCTGCAGATGCAATACGTAAAGATATCGAAGACATTCTTCAAAGATCAGGTATATTTGATGAGTTAATGAGTGAATTGAAAGAATTGGAACGCGATATACGAGATCTCGAAGAGGCGCTGAATACTAGGAAAGATACAATAGATAGATTGAACAGATTAAAAGGCGAAATAGAGGGCTTCAAAACTTCATTAAAAACAAAAACATTGGGTGATAGTTATGACAAGAACTAGAGAGTATGCAAATGAAATTAATAGGATGCATGAGGAATTAGAGAGACTATTAGGAGAGACTGAAAGCAAGTTTGAAATCCTGAAGATTATGGTTTCGTTAAAGAACCCAAACGTTGATATTAACTTTGACGAATTTGAATTTACGAAAGTAAACCTTAGCGATATTAGCACAAGCAACGTAGAGCCGTTAAAGGGCTTAATCAATGCTCTTAAACATGATATAGGGCATATATTGTTGAAAGTAGTAATTGCAGTATTGGGTAGAGATGTGAGTCTTGATGAAAACTGTAGATCAAGAATTACGGAGGAATTTATAGATAATTTTAATTCTAATATGAAGGAAAATTATAAGAAATTGATTGGGAGCATTAATGATGAAGAGATGATTGTTTGGGTTCGTGAATATGTCAATAAATGCCTTAGTGCTAACGATTGTGAACTCCTTGAATTATTATTAACAGGTGATGTACTAAGTAATCTCAATGTGGCTTTGAAAAGTGTGCATAACTTTAGTAACGAGGTAAAGTTCATGGGCATTAAGAGTGATTGGGTAAGTAACTGTGTATTGCGAAGTATCGTGAGTGTATGTGGTAATCCCTCAGGAATCTCTAATAAATTAAATGAGGCAAAGGATAAGCTTGATTTAATCCGTGTACTTAAGAAATTAAGTGATGAAATAGGTACCATAGGCATTAACGAACAAAGTATGTCGTTAATTAAGGATTTAGTTAATGATATTCAGGACATTAGAAATAGCATTCATGAGGCATGGGATAAGTTAAATAAGATTGGTGATCAAGGAGGTAGTTGTTTATTCAATATTGATGAAGTATATGATGAGCTTCATCAAAACATTGAGAGCAAGATTGAGGCTATGAAGAGTACCATTAATGCCTTAAATCGCCTTCTTAACTATATATCTAATGTAATGAATTTACCGAAGGATTATGAGAGTAATATTAACAGAATTAATGAATGTATTGAGAAAGTAGATGGTCTATTTAGTGGCCTGGTTAAGGATAATAAAGTGGTAGTGGATAAGTGTAGCAGTCTTGCTTATTTTATGAAGGAATTGGAGAGGGTGGCAAACAATAGTATTAGTAAGTTTAAAGATGTTGGTGATGTTGGCGATAAAGAGCTAAGTGTATTACAACAGCTCCTTACTAAATTCAGTGGCGAGGTTGATTTTAAGACACTCAGTGATGAATTAAAGGAAGACCTCGAAGTAGTTATTGGCCTGTGTAGAAAGGGTGTTTTACCGTGTATGGTGAAATTATGACTAATGGGCTACTAAAGATTGATTGGCCTAAGGAGATTGAGCAGTTATTTCAGGATTACGGTAGGAATAGATTATTTTTAGATAGGTACGTGATTAATGCTGTTCTGTCATACATCGAGGAGAGGGAGCAGGAACTCATACTGGGCATGCAGTATGATAGCTTCGTAAAAATAGGCGATAATGAGCGTGATGAGATTATTGATCGAATAATTAATTACCTGGATAGGTTCTTTATAGCCTGTAAGAACAAGGGGATTAGTGAGGTTGGTATAAATATTGAGGAGTTGAGGAAACTCATTAAAGACAACCTTATTGTTGAAAAAGCAATATGCTATCTATACTTTAAGGGCATATACGATGACTGCGTAAGTAGGTACTTATTAATTAAGGTCGATGGACCCAAAATACCTGATTTAAAGATCGAAAAGAAGGATGATCGAGATAATGCTTGCAAGGAAGCTAATGAATTAATTATTAAGTGTGCTGAGCAATTAAGTGAACAATTACGTAACAAGAAGTATTTTGAAGTAAGAAGTAGGTTCATAGATATTGCACGAGATTTATACAACCTAAAGCAGAGATTCCCAGACATCTCCGTGTTCGAGTCGTCATTACTGACGTCAAGGGTCTTCGCCTATACACATCCGCGCGAGTTGCCTCTCGGTGTTTGCAGTATCAATGATGTATGCAGTGATGATGGAGCCTGCTCCCTGAAGAATCAGTTGCACGACTTCTTTGTTAAGTATTACAGGTACTTTGCTGGAGGTAGCACCGCGGATGCTGATCTGCTATGGAAGGAGTACTTGAGTATCGTATGTGGACAAGGTGAGCAAGATGGTTTCTTAAGGAAAGTCTTTGGCAGGCTACGTCTTTATAGGTTCCAAATAAGGGGGATTAAAAGGGTCTTGGAGAAGCTGATTCAACGTATTGATAATGACGAACCAGACTACCTAATCATTGAGGCGCCAACAGGCAGTGGCAAGACCGAGATAATGGTACTCACAATATTACTAACAGCACTCGCGAGGAAAATCATACTTAATAAATTAAATGCTCAAAATGATAAATATTCGCCCGTAGGTCTAATAATATATCCAAGGAGGGCCCTTGCTAACGATCAAGTAACCAGGCTGATTAAGTATATTTATTATCTCAATCAGGAACTTGAGAAGCACGGTTTTGATAAAATACGCTTAACTATTGATTATACAGATATAAGACCTAAGTATGATTATGAGGAGGCACTAAATAGGAAGAAAGGAGATGTATTAGAAGTCTGTGAAGGAAGGGAAAATGAGCCACTACAATTAATACTTAGGTACGAAGTTCCCGTATACGTTAAAAGACACAATGGTGATTGTTATGTCGAGTTAAGATCTATCCAGTGTCCCGGTGGTTCATACCCAATGTTCAAAATTCAGGAGGAAAACGGTAAATTAACGATAGATGATGGAGCTATTCTATGTAGAATCGATAATGGAGAAAAGAAAGTTGATTTTATAGCCCTAACTAAGGATAGGGTTAAAGAAAAGCCCGGCGATATTCACCTAGCATTGCTCGAGACATTACGTCTCAACTATTTACTTAGCACAGATAATGAATGGTTATTTGGCGTTACTAGGAAGATAGGAAATAGAGAGGTGAGGGATTCTCCGTTAATTATTGTGCTTGATGAGGTACATACGTACGTGGATGTGGCCGGGGTCAGGTATGCGTACGTCCTAAGGAGGATTCTCAATAGAATGCACCAAAGCCAGAGGGGGGCTGGTAGGTTAGGCACGTTAGTTATTGGAATGAGCGCAACCATACCCAGACCTGCTGATTTTATGCATCGTTTGTTTTCACCAAGGATAAACGAGAGCAACATTGACGATTATATAATTACCGTTGATAGAGATGAGACAATACCACTCGGTAATGAGTACTTCTTCATAGTGGTACCTACGACTATTTATGCGGTTAACAACATAGCCGTTTCCATACAGACCGTTATGGATATATTCTATAACATACCGTCAATTTACAACGAAAATAATGGCACCTGGAGAAAGAAGTCCATTATTTTTGTTGATGAATTAAACACATTAAGAAGAATGCGGCGTGATCTATTAGATGCCGTTAAGCGAGAGGGGTTTGGACTTCAAGATCTTAGAAATCCACGGAGTAATATGTTCGTGAATGAGTACGGTGATGATAAAGATATTATAAATAACATTCGTAAAGGCAAAATTAACTACGTATTATCAACTAAGGCATGGGAAGATGGAGAGTTATGGTGGGGTTATATGCTTGACACCATAGTTAATAATTCGGGCAATACCACGTCATTTAATAATGTTGTAATATTCTCAAGTCGTGAACATGGCGATATTATGAACGCTGACTTAATCGTATCAACTAGTTCACTTGAAGTTGGAGTTGATTATTCTGACGTAGTCTTGATATATCAGCATGGTGCTCCACTCAATATTGCATCGTTAATTCAGAGGGCGGGTAGGGGTGGTAGGAGGATGTATGAGAATCCACTCATGAGGGCTGTCGTGGGCATACAGCTCTCCCATGAATTGCCTCACCAGGCATGGCTTTTCGAAATATTCACTAGAGTTAAGAGTCTCAGGGATGCGCTTAATTACGACATGCTTTATTTACCAATAGACAGTGAGGAGCTTATTAAACAGACAATAGCTGAATTAGCCATTGAGTACCGCATTCTTAAGAATCCTGGATTGCGTAAAAAACGTCACATTGATGATGCTGATAAACTTAAGTACGAGTGCGAAATAATTCAATTATTGAAATCACCAAGTGATGATTTTATTGATTATGCCTACGGTGTTTTCAGGGAATTGATCAATAAAGAAAAGGTTAAAGAGTATGCTGAAAAAATTGGCAATGAATTATATCATCTTTGTGAAAGAGGCGAGAAGTCATGAACGCGAGAGGGATTCTCCGATGGTTGGAAGTGCTTAGGCGCTACGTACCTGATAACCTCTTTGCTGAGGAAAAACTACCACAGATACGTATTTACCGTGAAGGGAAAAAAAAAAGACCCTATAGCTTTTGAAG
>Ga0209739_100639_pt1 | contig 13624 bp, 5 predicted proteins | sample JossMetagenome_2_FD_184729 | JGI IMG/M metagenome (GOLD analysis project Ga0209739, IMG submission 184729) | Hot spring sediment microbial communities from Joseph's Coat, Yellowstone National Park, USA - JC3_ASED (SPAdes) (version 3) | ecosystem: Environmental > Aquatic > Thermal springs > Hot...
TGCCGAGGACTATCACGGTCTCCCTCGCGACGTACACTGTCGTGAGGGTCGCCGTCCCGTTCACCGTGAGCGTGACGTCCATCTTCGCGAGGTTCCTGAGGTACACCGTGAGCTGGGTCACGTTGTTTGTAACGGTCATGGTTGTCGTCCTAGTTGTGTTTGCGCTCACGGTCCTGACGGCGACCAGGGTCGGGGTGACGTAGACTGTGTAGTAGCCGCTGAGGCTTAACGTCCTGCTCATGACCACGTAGGCCGTGCTGGACAGGACAACATAGGTCGTGTTCACTACTGTGACGTAGTTTAACATGTTGTAGAGGGCCGTCTGCGTCATGTTGTACCTTACGACGGTAGTGTTGACGTACTGCGTTATAGGTATCGTTGTTGTGGTGCTCCTCGCTACTACGAAGGTAACCGATGTAGTGTTCCTGTAAAGGTACTCCGTCCCTGTGACCGTGGAGGTAATAGTGATTGGTGTCGCGTTAGTTGAGGTCACGGTGACCGTCGTGGTGGCAGTATAGACAGCTGAGGTGCTCGTTTTCGTCACGGTCGTAGTCGCTGTAGCTGACGCGACGGCCGTCGCAGTCGTGGGCACGGTTAGCGTCGTTGTGACAGTGGTCGTAAGCCATGTTGTAGACACAGTATTATATATCACGCTTGTCGCCGTTGCTGTCGCCGTCTGCGTGACAGTAGCGACTGTCGCCGTCTGCGTGACAGTAGTTACGATAGTAGTGGACGTCACGCTGTTTGTCGCCGTTGCTGTCGCCGTCTGCGTTGCTGTGACAACCGTCGTTGAGGTAACGATGACGGTTGTTGTGATGACGGTTACCGCTGAGGTATTGAGTGAGGTAACGGTCACAGTAGTAGAGGTGTAGATCGTAGTAGAGGTGTATATTGTTGTGTTTGTGGTGGTAGGAGCAACTAATAAGGCCCTTACGTGCGGCATATATATAACAGTAAGTAGCGTTACTGTCGTGATGGCCACCATGATGGCAATAAGCGGTAGCTCCCTATGGTTCAACCGCGCTCGCCCCTGCCAGCCAAGACAACTAACACCGACGCCACCGCCGCTATCACTATGGCTAACAGCACGTAGCCGAGACTGATGCCGATGGCGTAGGCCAGGAATATCGTTACAACGAGCACAACAGGGATCACGTACACCATCCTCTTGCGGCCAGCGGCCAACAGCGGGAGTGTCATTATGGTGATGAGAAGGATGGCGCCGACGTCCCTCAGGGTTCCAGCTGGCAGGGAGGTCACTGCTGGGGTCATGATCGCAGGGGCCATTGCCATAGGCCCTAACGTAACCCCGTTAGCGAGCGCCTCAAAGGTGGCGTTTGCGGGCATCGTTACCTTGGTTGTGTTCGTGACCACGTAGGTGGTTCCGTTAACGATCAGTGTAGCAGTCCCTGTGGGGCTTCTCTGCGGCAAAGCAACCAGTACGGCTACGCTGTTATTTACTGGCACAGCGTACACGAGCCAGCCTGGGAGCGCTATCTTCTGGCTTGGCAACACGACGTAGAAGCCCGTACTTGCGTACACCCCTGGGGAGCTTGGCGCCACGTAGGTGACCACTGTCTTCTCCTTAGTGGCGATTATGGTTACGTGAGCGACGATGGTTGAAGTCACGGTCGTGTTAATGATGTAGAAGTATGAGACGCTTGTCGTAACGGACTCCATGAGCGGCACTGTTGTCACCACGGTCACCGAGGTGTATCTGAAGCCCGTCACGTAGATCGTCAGGTTCCACGTTATCGATAGCGACGTAACCGTCGTGGTGGTGTTCGTGAGGTACACGCTTGTGGTGCTTGTTGGGAGGGACGTAGTTATGATCGTCATGCTCGTGACGGTGGCGGCCAAGGTCGTGGTGCTGTTAACTGTCCTGAAGACCGTCGTGTAGAAGAGGCTCGTCACTGTCGTGTTGCTGTAGACGGTGCTCGTAAATGGGACATAAACCGTCGTGGTGTTGCTGTAGACGGTCTTCGTCACGTTGACCGTTATAGTCGTCGTGTTAGTAATTGTAGTAGTCACCGTGCCGTGAAAGGTTATCGTCGTGGTATTAGTTATCGTGACAGTCGTTGTGCCAGTAAGGTAAGTCGTGTACGTCACCGTCTTGTTAACGGTGCTGAACGTTGTCAAGGTCGTGTTCAGGGTCACCGTGACCGTTGATGTGCCAGTAAGCGTCACAGTTGTCGTCGTCTGAACCTCAGTTATGACCGTGGTCGCCGTCAATATGCCTATCACGGTCTCCGTTGACATAGTGCTGACAGTTGTTGTCAAGGTCGTGTAGAGAGTTGTAGTGGTAACGGTGGACGTCACTGTAACCGTGGTAACCGTATTATATGTTGTAACAGTTGTTGAAACCGTTGTGGTTGATGTAGCTGTAACGGTTGATGTTATAGTTGCAGTTGTTGTCACAGTTGTGGTACTGATTGCAGTTGTTGTCACAGTTGTGGTTGATGTAGCCGAAACTACGGTCGTTGCAGTTGTTGTCACAGTTGTTGAAACCGTGGTGACGTTCGTAGATGTTATAACTGTTGTCACAGTTGTTGAAACTACGGTTGCTGAGCTTACCCAAAGCGTCGTAGTGCTTATGGTGTCAACTATGGTCTCGGTAATTACATATACTGTGTACCCGCTTGTCGATGTGACAGTCGTTATAATTGTTGTGACCGCAGTTAGGGCATGCGTCACGGGTGAAATGAAGGCAAGCCCTAGGAGAACGACAGCGACAGCTACAGCCATAACTAAGAGCGAGCCTGCCCCTGCTCCCGCCCTCTCCTCAACATCGCCGCCCTGCTGACTGAAGTCGTAGAGCTGGAACATTTACAACGCCAGCACCTCCTTCAGGTAAGCCCTCCTCTCGGGCGCCCTGTTGAACCTGAACCACCACGGCGCCGTGGGCTGTGTGTACAATATGGAGAGGAGCGCATATGGCGGCAGTATCGGCATCTGCTCCTGGCTCTGCTCCAGCTGTTGCGCCTCCTGCTGTACCTGTTGCTCAGCCTGCTGGGCCTGTTGCGCCTGTCCCTGCGCCTGCTGTCCAGGCTGCTGTCCAGGCTGGTAGCCTGTCCTATAGCCTACCTGAGCCTGATAGGGCTGGGCCTGATAGGGCTGTGCCTGGTATAGCTGAACCCGCCTCGGCTGTTGGAAGACCTGGAGCCTCTCCGTCTGCGCCTGCTCCCTACCGTACGGCTGGGCCTGATAGGGCTGTGCCTGCTCTACCTGCTCTGCCTGAGGCTGGACTGCAGGCTGGACTACCTGCTGGGCAGGCCGTGCTTCATAGCCCTGCGCCACTTGCCCGTAGGGCTGTACTTCATAGCCGCGCTCTGCCTGAGGCTGAACTACCCTAGCCTGGCCCAGTTGTACCTCTGGCTGTCCTACCTGCACCTCCTGCCCTGCCCGCCTCAGCTGTAGCTCAGCTATGGGCTGGGCTAGCTGTTGCGCAGGCTGTGTTGCGTATCCCCGTTGCACCTGGCCTGGCTGTCCTACCTGCCGCCCTAGCTGTAGCGCCTCCTGTCCTGTTGCCTGGTGAACCTGTCCTAACTGCTGTGGGACTGGCCCAGCCTCCCGCGGTGTGATATTGACCTGCTCCAGCGGCGCGGCCTGTGTGGTCACGACCTCGGCTGTCAGCGCCTGTCCAGGCTGTACGTTCCTGACCTGGGCCTGCCTCAGGGCCTCGGTGGGCAACTGCAAGGCCAGGGCGCCTCTCCCCTCGGCCTGTAACGCCTTCACGTTGGCCTGGGCCTCAGCGCCGCCAGCGCCCAGCTGTATGGGCATTGCGGCTATGTTGTTCAGGTTCCTCTGGGTCGGCGCCTCCCTAGGTAGCTCAAAGAAGGCCGCTGGCGCGCCTTTGCCGCCGAATGACAGCTTGAATGCCAGCTTCTTAAGCGCGCTGGGGGCCACATACGCCAGGGGCCTCGCTAGCGCGGCCTGCGCCTGCGGTTGCGCCTCTCCCACGGGCACCTGCATCTCCTCCATGGGCGTAACGGCCCGCGGCGTCCCCTCAATGCCCTGGCCGAGGAACACGTCAGTCCTCGGGACGTACGTGCCCCTCGGAGTGCCCAGGACCACCCCGACTGGGACGTAATGCCCAGTAAGGCCGTACAGTAGCTCGCCAGCGAGCCTGCCGAGGAAGTTGGCTATCTCGCCCCACGGGCTCGGGCTCCCGCGCCCTATGTTACTGAGCTCACTGACGAGGCCATACGCGCCAGAGTAGTACATACCGCTCTCCTGCACCTCATTGCCGAGCCCTATCCTGGCGCCAGGCCTCATGTAGAAGTCGTAGAAGGAGTTTGTGTCGGCGTCGTAGAGGGTCGCGTTGAGGTAGAGCTCGCCGCCGTTGGCCCAGCTCATGAACCTCATGTTAGCGACCTCGGTCGGGTTCAATATTGTTGGAGCGCCTCTGATCTGCCGTCCGATCCACAGCGTGTATGCGTCGATATCATTGTTGGCCCACCTGACGAGTCTCGTAACTTCGCTTGCCATCCTTCCTAGCGCGTTGACACCACCAGATAGGAGCGTGTTGACAAACGTCTCCCCGTCGGGCGCGGCCTCCCCTTTGAAGAACAGGACTGCGTTGCCTATGCGAGCCATTTCAACCGTTGCGCCGTAGTTATCGAGGGCGTTTATCACGTCATCTGGGCTCCTGGCGCTGAGGAGGGCCCGCGTGAAGGTCGCGAACTCATCGCGGGAGATGGGCCTGTCAAACTCAATGCCGAGCGTCACGATCATGTCTCCAACCCTGACGTCTGGTATGAAGGCCTTTGTTATTCCAGCCACGCCGTCCTTTATGTTGTACAGGCCTACGCCCCAGTCGAAGGCTGGCGCGCCGCTCCTATTGAACAGGCTTATGGCCAGGTTGCCGCCGTTAGCGAGGTCCTTGAGCTGTGCGGCCAAGGAGTTGTCAACATATACGCTATGCCATGTACCGTTCGCCAGGAAGTTCAGCGCGTTCTCTGGGGAGGCGTCAGCCACCTGTATCATGTAGCCAGGCTGTATCCTGTTGGCGTTCCCAATTATGAACCTCCCTAGGTCGGCTGGGTCGTTCACCCTGCTCGAGGCGATTACGTTGCCGTTGCTGTCAATTATCTCAACGTACCTCGCGTTACCCCCAGTCGGGTCAAGCGCCATTCCTATGTACCTGTAGAAGTTGGGGTCGGTTCTCGGTACGCTGGCGAAGTATGGATTCTCGCCAGCGGCCGAGATGTACGTCTGATACTCGGCGTAGAGCCTTGGTATCCTGCCCCTGAGCACCAGAATGTTCTCATAAGGCGTCGTCTGTACTGACGTCCCCATTATCGTGTAGGCTTGGTTCACCGTTTGCTCCCACCGACCCAGCAAGTCAGCAAACGAGAGGTTGCCCGCCGCTGGGTCCACTAAGGGTATCTTCCTGACCTCTATGAAGTACCCTCTCCCTGGCACGCCTGGCACAAGGCTCTCGTTCCTGGCCCCCAGGTAGAAGTAATAGCCGAGCCTGAGCCAGGCTGGGCCGCTCGCAACGTCCTCTATAGTGCCGTCATCGGCCACCCGAACGACTGCGCCCCTGACGAGGAGCCCTGGGGCTAGGTAGAAGTTGTTAGCGGCGGCCGTCCTGGGCGGGCTCGCTACGGCCTGTAATGTCGAGAACTCCCCGCCAGGCTCCGCTGGCGGAGTTGCCGTGGCGTGAACTGACACAACCTCGCCGACGTCGCTTGGGTTAACGCCCTCGCCGAGCATAAGGCGCGTCATGTCGGCAACGCTGATGGGCTTTGCCAGGCTGTCGTAGCCTATCGCCATGACCAGGTTGCCAGCGGGGTCGCGTAGCAGGAAGACTGGCTGTCTGTTCAGTACGTCTACCTCACCTCTGCCAGGGACGCCGCCGCTCTTTATGAGGTTGAACGTCGTGAGGAGCCTGCCCATGAAGTCGTTGTCAACGATCACGAGCGTCCTACCGCTGTCAACCTGCGGCATGTAGAAGCTCCTAGGATAGACCATGAACCTGGCTCCATCGGTTAATACCATGAGGTCCTCAGGATCCCGAGCGGTACTGAGGAACCTCAGCAAGTCACCTGGGTTATTAAATGTCTCTATCGGCTTCCCGAGGCCCCTGTCACCGCCCAGTAAGCCCAGCCTGGTGACAAAGTAGTAGAACCTCGGCTGGTCAGATGGGGTAGTGGGCCCCTCATATACAAGGACATTGGTGGTATTAGAATCCATAACGGCCCTGAACATTGCCAATGTGCTCGCGCTACCTAGCTGGCTTGCTGGTATCTCGTACAGGCTTCTCTGGTATACCATGAACCTGGCTCCATCGGTTAATACCATGTAATCCTCTGGGTTCTGAAGGGATCTAAGGAACGTCAGCAAGTCACCTGGGTTATCAAACGTAGCTATGGGATTCCCAAGGCCCTCGCTACCACCTAACAGATCCAGCCTGGTGACAAAGTAGTAGAACTTAGGCATGTCGTTGGGGCCCGTCGGCCCCTCATAGAGGAGTACGTTAACCAGGCCAGGCCTATTGACATTTGCCCTGAACATCGACAATATGTCTGGGCTATTAAGCTGATCAGGCGTTATCATGTACAGGCTTCTCTGGTATACCATGAACCTGGCTCCATCGGTTAATACCATGTAATCCTCTGGGTTCTGAAGGGATCTAAGGAACGTCAGAAGGTCATTTGCGTTATTAAATGTCTCTATCGGCTTCCCGAGGCCCCTGTCACCGCCCAGTAAGCCCAGCCTGGTGACAATGTAGTAGAACTTAGACACACCGAGCACATCTGTAGACCTCTCGGGCAGAAGTACGTTAACCAAGTTAGGAGCGTTTGCCCTGAACATTGCCAATACGTCTGGGTCTGTGAGCTGGTCTGCAGGCATCTCCGAAACTCGATCGGTGAAGGCTCGAACGGAGGGGATTGCAAAAGCTACGGTCTTGTCGTTGGGTAATGTGTTCACGAATAATTTGTAGTTGCCAGGCCCATACAGGGCATCGGCCGTACTTCTTACTTCCTCTGGGTCGAAGCCAGCTATTGTGCCCCTAAGCAATACAACCCTGTCCGAGAGAGTCAGCCGTAATGCCTCGTCCGCTGGCACGCCGAAGGCTGTCAACAGTGACGCCTTTACGGCGTCAAGGAACGAGAGCTGGTTGCGGAAGCCAGCTGGCGACGCCTCTACTGGCGTGTCCTTATAGACATCGACCAGCAGAGCGTTGATGCCCCTAATTGAAGCCATCAGGTTAGCGAAGTACTGCGTGCCAGCGAAGAACAGGACTCCGAAGAGGACGCCCTGCAGGAAGTTGTTCCACAGCTCCTCCCGCGTCAGCCTTCCGTTGGCGGCCGCGTACGCTATGCCAGCGTTGATGATGCCAGCGTTGAAAAACTCGAAGAGCCTGGTGGCTATTGCCCTGAACGCGCTAGAGGAAAGCACCCTGAAGAGCGAGCTGGTGGCATTTGCGGCGAGCTCTGCGGCCTCGTCCACACTAATGCCAAGGACATTACCGAACCTGGTGAGCACAGAGGTCAGCGCGTCCTGGAAGGCGATCCTGAGCGACGGGTTCGCGAGGAGGTTAAGCGCGGCCTCCTCGGTTATGCCCAGGGCGGCGCTCATAGCGTAGGTCAGTATGCCTAGCATGGCGCCGCTGACGAGGAGCGTTGTGAGGTCATTGGTGGTAAGCCTGTGCTCGGCCGCGGCCATACCGAGGGTGAAGGCCTCGCTGAAGCCGACCGATACGGCTATGTTCCTCAGCACCGTAAGCAGGCCTGGCAGGTTCCGTATGATGCCTCCATTTAGCATGGTGTCTATTCCAGCCGCGAAGGCCCTGGCCAGCGCGCCAGGGTTTTGAGCAAGGAAGTCCAAGACGTCGATTGTACCTCCGCTTGCCCTGGCCTCCTGGGCCACTATGTCAGCGAGGCTCCTGTAGAAGCCTGCTGTGAAGTTGTCGAGCGCATCGAACATCATGAAGGCGCTAAGCCCAGCCATCACTATATCGAAGAGCTTCTCAAGGTCTGACTCCTGGTTCCAGTAGGCGGCCAGGTGAGAGAGCGGGCCCACTACTGGGACACTGTAGGCAAGCATGTTGGCCGCGGCGTTAACAACGCTCTCTGGCGGCCTCCAGTTAATTAGCCAGCTACCATGACTAAGGAGGAAGTTGGAGGCGCCCCTGAGCTGTGGGATGTTGCCAAGTGCCTGGCCTAAGAGCTGGGCGTCAGAGCCAAGCCCTATAGCCATGCCCCTCAGGAGGTCGTAGATCACCGTCCTTGATGCATCGTAGAGCGTCACCCAGGCGTTGGAGCCTCCTACCTGCGCCAGCGAGAGGCCCTCGCTTAGGGCCGCCTGCGCCCGCGCGAGCAGGCTCCTCGCGGCCGATATGAAGGCGTCAACGTCGTTTACCATGGAGCTGGTCTGGCTCAGGAGACGGGCGCCAGCTATGGGGGCCAGTATGGGGAACAGCGTGCCAAATGAAGCCATCGTGTCCATTATGTCGATCATTCTCATTGAGGAGAGGTTAAGCCCCATGTTAGCGATGAGCCTGTCCATCTGTGAGAGGTTGCTTCTAAGCCCAATGAGCACGTTACCGCTCGTGAGTCCGCTTACGAAGTTCCTGAAGTCAACTCCTAGGTCTGCGAAGAACCTGCCCACCTGTGTGAGAGCGCTCCCTATCTCCGCAGGTAGGTTTGCAATACCGCTTACCGCCCTCCCAGCGTTTACGTACTCCGACAGCGTGTTGGCCGCAAGCGAGAGCTGAGAGGAGAGCGTGTTGAGGTTGTCTCTGAAGCTTGCAACCTGTTGCGCGCCGCCGCTTAGCAGGCTGACGCCGTACGTGAGCGCCTGTACTGGGTCGCTCTGCGCGTTTCTGAGGACGTTAATGATGTTCTGTAGCTGACCGACGTAGCTCTGTGCGTTGGTCAGGAGCTGTCTGACGTCCTGTATGAAGTTGAACAGGTTCACCCTGTTCGAGCCAATGACAACTTGTGGGCTCAGCTGACCTGTAGGCGAAAGGGATCCGTAGAGCGACCCCATGAAGAGGGCTGAGAGGTTGCTTGAGCTGAGGAGGTTGCTTACCTCATTGATCTGGCTTGACACCCTTCCTAGGGCCTCCCCCAGTTGCTGTGAGAGCATGTTGCCGAGTTGCTGAAGGTACGGAACAACACTGTTAGCTATCTGATTGACAAGGTTATTTACGGTGTTAACGGCGTTTACGACCTGCCCGTAGATGGACGCAAGCTCCTGGAGCGCCCTGAGGGCCTCGCCGTAGTTCCCAGAGTTGATCGTGTTGACGTAGTTGTTCCAGGCGTTCAACAGCTGTCTGTAGGCCTGGCTGAGTTGCGCCGCCTCGTTGCCGAGCTGGAACGCGTAGTTTGATGAGGCGCTGTAAATGCCTAACGCCAAAGTGCTGAGCCGAGCCTCTAGGCCAGCCGCCTGCGCGGCCTGTACGGCCTGCGGAGAGGCGTTGATACCAATCGTTGTTATAGTTGTCCTTGTAAGGCCGTAGGCGCCAGGCCCTGTGCTGGTCGGCCTGGCCAAAGGTACCTCGTAAGCCTGCCCTACTAGCTGTGGTTGGCCATAGTAGCTCGCCCCGCCCAGGAACGGCTGGTACGCCAGCCCTCCCAACTGTTGATAGCTCTGCTGGAGCCACTGCACAAAGCTTAGCGCGTCTGTTATTGCTGAGGTCGTCTGGTTAACATAGAGCCGCAGGGCGTTATTGATGCTCTGAAGCGCCCTCGCGGCGTTCGGGACGCCGAGCTGTCCAGCCATGAGGGCGAGCTCGGCCGCCCTGAAGGGGCCGAGCGCGTTCATCATCGAGGGCAAGTTTGACACGAACTGGGCCAGACTGGTGTCCAGCCTCCCGAGGGCGGCCCTGAAGGCGTTAACGTTAAGGGATCTGAGGGCCTGGAGGGCGCTCGTTACGGCCTCATTTATTTCGTTACCGAGCCTCAGGAACCTGGCCGCAGGGCCCTCGAAGACGTGCGTCCCGCCGAGGGCGCGCGTGATCGACAGCGGGCCGCCGATCCCTGTAGTGAACGGGGCAAGCTGGGCCTTCCCGATGCTGTTGAGTATGCCGCTCGCGAGCTGTCCGTAAGCGATAGTGCTAAGCGCCTCCTGAGGGGTGACGCCTACCCCCTTCCAGAAGCCCGCTGACGCAAGGCTGTAGAGCGCTGGCAACACCTGCTCGGCCTGTCTTATGGCGCTCTGGGCCATGTTGAGCGTGCCGAGGAACCTGCTTACGTTCTCGGCCGTCAGGGGCATCCCGAACGGGTTCGGGAGCGCCCTTAACGCGGCCTCTGCCGCGCTGAGCGGCAGAAGCTCGTTCGCTATCGCCTCAAGCCTTGCTACTGGGAGGTTGGGCGCGGCGAGCCCCTCGAGGAACATCATGCGGCCGCCAGGCCTGACGACAGGTGTGCCCTCTATAGTGCGGAGGGCCGAACCCATCAAGTTGGAGGTCAAGCCCGTGAGCGTGTTGAGGGCGCTCCTAATGGCTTGTTCAGCCTGGTAGAGCGCTAACCTGGTCTCAATGTTGAGGAGGCGCTGAGGGCCGAACCTCTCCATGTACTCTGCCATGAACTTCCTCGAGGGCCAGGGCATCTCGATGGCTGGGGTCAGGTTCACGCTGGGCTGGGACGCTACGGCGAGCGCGGCAGGGACGACGCTGACTACGTTTATTGGAACTACGGAGGCGCCGTCGAAGGTTACCACTGACTGGCCTGGGTTAGAAATGGCGGTTACCGTTGGGTTGCCTGGCATAGGCTCTCACTTATATATACACGGAGGAGAGGCGTTTAATTTATCGCGCACATAGATGTCTATAGAACTATGACAAAGGAAGAAAAACAACAAGAAAAGTTCGTTATGTTATTAGTACGCCTGGAGGGCCCTCACACGCCTGCGCCGAGGCCGCCGAAAGCCTTCAGCAGGGCCTCTATGATCACTACGACGCCTATGACTACGAAGACTATCATCAGTATCAGGAAGACTGAGCTCGGCAGGCTCCCTATAGGAGTGAGGTAATTGGCCGAAGCGGGGATGGTGAAGCCAGTCTTGTTAAGGGCCTGCAGTATGTAGTCGCCAACGCCTGTGGCTATGCTCGCACCAACAGCACCCACTATGACTAACACTATGCCGACCACGATCGCCAGTATGGTCTTCTTCAGGCCCTCAGGCGAGCCAACATCTCCCCAACTCATTCTGTTCACCTATGAAGGATAGTTTGTAGTTGGCCTAATAAATATATCGCAACAGCCATATCATCATTTATGACGTTTCTGGCCGCCCCGCGCGCAGGAACGTCATAAAACCAGGCGCGGGGTCTATAAGAACCGATAGCCTTGTAGGCGTTTCCACCTTCTTTGCCAAGGTTATGTGCCTCGTAGACTTGGGCGGCAGTAGGTTTCCGCTATCCGCAGCCCTCAAAACGAGCTCCCTTGTTGGCCTGGGCGGCACGACTATGAGGCCCTTAAGCGACCTCGGGCTGGCGGCCGCCCTCCTGAGCCTAAAGCCGTAGGCCTCGAATTCCCTTATGTCGTAGTACGATTCGACCCCCTCTAAGGTGACTATGACGCTACCGTCGGCGCGCTCCCTCACGTTTGTTGGCGCAAGCCTCTTTATGGCAGAGAGCGCGTCGTCGTTTAACTCGTACTCCCTGGCCCACCCTGCCACCTCTACCTGTAAGTAGTCGACAGCGATTACTGGCGCAAGCGAAGCGCCCAGCCTCCTGAGCGCCTCGAGCCTGTGGGCGCCGTCCAGTAGCGTCATGGTCGCGGCGTCAACAACGAGGGGCCTGCGGATGACACCGCTTTTCCTTATGTCCTCCATAACCTCCCTCACGTGGCCTTCAAGGAAGAGCTCGTGAGGCCTAATCGACTCTATACTTACAAGGCCTATATAGCCCCTAAGCGGGGCAAAGGCCCATCACGGGGAACGCCCTCTGCAAATGTTGGTGATCACGACTTTTAAGCTTTTTGGCCTTAGTTCAACAAGAGCTGAAAAAGGGTTTCAATACCGCAAAACTGCGGTATTGACGCTGGAGCGTATCCTGCAACCGAAGGCCCCATCCCTTAGGACGGGGAGGAGGTCAGCTATAAGAACAGCCCCGCCATCAGTGTATTTTAACCAGTGGCACAACCCTCACAAATGTGACACAGGTGACTAGTGTGACGGATTTGTATGAGGATCCTGTCCTGGAGGATCCAATTGCCGATGAGTTGCCTCGCGTTCGGTTTTTTGACCCTTATAAGAGCCTTGGCTTCACGGTGGAGAAGAGGCCATTTATTGAGTTCTCCGACAGCAGGACCCTCACCCTCGAGGAGAGGCATAAGCTCAGGGTCCTCAGTAGCGTCTACGTGGCCACAAAGATAATGGAGCTCGATGATGAGGTGAGCAAGGAGGCCGCAAGAATAGCCCTGAGCCTTTACGAGAGGTGGCACAGCCTAAGGGCCACCGAGGTCATAGCCATAGTACTGGCGGCCGCCGCGGAGAAGGGGGTAGCGGTAACACGCGAGAGCGTTGAGAGGGCCTACGAGAGGCTGACAATGATCTCGAAGGGGAGGCCCGTCACGCCGACTGGCGATGTGTTCAACGAAATTAAGAGGAAGTTCCTGAGGGTCGTGATGGAGCTCAACATGAAGATCGATAAGGACGGCCTCATAGTCTCATACGTTAATCTCCTGGCTAACGCTATTGGGGCCGACGACGCCTCGAGGATGCCGATGATCATCCTGGCCAGGTCTATTGACAGGTCTAGGCCTGCTTACTCGGCGGCCGCCGCCGTCGAGTTCTTCAACTACTTGATGCGCCTTAACAGGGACAGCGAGTCACTCTGGAAGACGCTGTGGCCTCCCGTTGTGAGGAAGAGGTTCGTCCTTGACGGCGTCAGTATCTCCGTAGGGACGGGCGACGTGGAGGCCCCAGACCCAGAGTCAAGGGCTGTGACGGTAGTCTGCGCCAGGTGCGGCGCCAGGCTGTACAGCGTGAGGCACAAGCCTCCGTCGCCCATGAACTTTGACATTAGTCAGGTTCCGTTCCACGTCCCAACCGTATGCCCTCACTGCGGCGCCATACTTTGGAACGGCAACCGACTAATGATACGCTCGGTCAAGGCGTTGTATAAGTTCCGCCACAACGGCAACAAGGTCATGATGATCAGGGCCTCCGCGTTGATGCCCATGGAAAGCTCTGTTGCAGTAAGGGAAATAGAAAAGCCAAGTTAAAAAAACTTGAACTTGTCTTTTTTTACGGGAATTTTGGTAGCGGAGTTATCACGTTTATGTGGGCTACGCTTATGTTTAATGTTCCGTTGAGACCGTAGAACTCGCCTACCAGAAGCCACACGAACTTCGCCGTTACGTTGTAGAAGCCAGGCAACAGGGCGGCGGAGCTGGTAGACGGAGCGCAGGGAAGTAACGGTACTGTGACGTTTACTGGCCCTGAGGTAGACGTTAGCGGTATGAAGCTTATGGTGAGGTTAATGGAGCCAACCGACTTCTGCACAGGATGCAGAGGCGGCGGGGGTGGCGGAGGTGGCGGGAGAATGAAAAGGTGCGAGACGCCTAGCGTTGTCATGGCTGGCTCGATAAGAGCAGACGGTGTAGCCTTATCGAGAGGTATCGGCGCTGGCTTCACCTCGCAGAAGGTCGGCACGAAGCTCACG
>Ga0209739_100640_pt1 | contig 13617 bp, 9 predicted proteins | sample JossMetagenome_2_FD_184729 | JGI IMG/M metagenome (GOLD analysis project Ga0209739, IMG submission 184729) | Hot spring sediment microbial communities from Joseph's Coat, Yellowstone National Park, USA - JC3_ASED (SPAdes) (version 3) | ecosystem: Environmental > Aquatic > Thermal springs > Hot...
TTATCAATATCCATCCCATAAAGACTTCCGAAAACATGTTTACCTATTATGAAGGGGTCTCTATTCTCCTCTTCAGATCTATTCATTTCTCTTTTATATCCCTCATGTAGTGAATTAAATTATAGAAGGTATTTAAGCTTATCACATGAGAAATTTATTCTACAGAAATAAGAACATATATGAGAATAGCTGAGAGTATTACAACTGAAAGTCTCGCCATTTATAGAGGGATGAATAGACAAGTTTTCTTGCTCTAATTATTATGATGATGAGTCTATTAGATGTGGTTGCTCCTAAGTCTTTTTGGGATGCAAGGTAGGCAACCACACAAGCAAAACATATATGAAGGGATCTCCGGTCACCTGACTGCTCCTCAGATGAAAGATGTAACCCCTAATAGATGAGGGAAACGATGAAACCCCTAAATGGAGCCTCCGCCTTCAGGGCGGGGAGGAGGTCAGTTTTTAAGTTTTGCTGATCTTTTTCGCAAGCTCATCTATTATTAATGTATATATTTCAGAGGCTTTCACAAGATCTTTTATTTCCACATATTCGTCTGGCGCATGTGCTGTGCCAATTGCTCCGGGGCCGTATGTTGCTACCTCATAATTCTTTTCTGCATAAAATCTCATGTCGAGACCTCCTATACACACTATTTTTCTAGGTCTCTTCCCAAGAATTTTTTCCCCGGCGTTTTCAATCACTTTAAATATAAGAGACTCTGGATCTACCAAGACAGGCTCTGAAATCTGTTCAATCTCTATATCTATATTAATATTCTTTGTTTTTGCAATATCAAATATTTTTCTTTTAAGCTCTTCATAGACTTTTGAAGCTTTTTCTTCAACAATAACTCTTCTATCAAAACTGAAGATCACTTCACCAGGGACTTGATTAGTTTTTTCACCACCTTTTAAAAATCCTCCTAACATTAATGTTGCTGTGTTTCCTTCGGGAAGATCATATTCATACGAACTTTTGATTTTAATAGTCTCAGGAATGATCTTGTTAATGATCTCATAAGCGAGTTCAACAGCTTTTTCAAAAGCATTTACACCTAGCCACGGAGTTGATCCATGGGCTGTTTTTCCTTTAACAATTATTCTGCCCCACACACTGCCTTTATGACCAATATAGATTCTCTCTAAACCGCTTGGCTCAGCAATGATGACATAACGACTACCTACTCTACCAGTTGATACTAGATATTCGCTCCCAGTTCTGCCTCCGATCTCTTCATCAGGTACTAAAGCGATCTCTACGCCATATCCGTTCTCCTCTAGATATCTAGTCATATTAGATACAGCATGTATGACAGAAGCTATTCCTCCCTTCATATCAGTAGAGCCTCTGCCATACACTCTCTCTTCTCTAACCACAGGTTTGAAAGGATCTGTAACACTCCATCCAGGTCCTCCAGGCACAACATCATAATGGCCATTAAAATGAAGTATAATATTTCTCTTATCTCCGTATCTAGCAATCATTATAAACCTAGGCTTCCCAACGCCCTCTCGAGGAACATTTTTATCTACATAATCCTGTGGAACTCTGATGATATCTATATCAAAACCTTCTCTCTCAAGATGATCTTTCATAAAATTGATAAACTCCTCATAATAATCTCCAGCTGGAGATATCGTGGGTATAGAGATCATCTTAATCAAAAGATCGATGAGTCTCTCTCTATGTCTCTTTATATCATCAAGAACATTCTCAAGAGACTTCATATATCTCAGCTCAAGTCAAAGATTTTACTAAGATAAATTTATTTTATTGATTTCTAAAAATTTAGAGGCTCGATCTTTAAGTTCATATCTGAGAGTTAAAGCTGTTATAACTGGGGCAAGATGATAACAAGATAATGATGTGTCTATCACAATAATTTTTTTATCATAAATTTTCTTGATCTTGTCGGAGCATTTGGTAAATGTTTCTCCATATGTCTGTTTAAGACTGAAAAATATTTGATCAGAAGTCTCTTCATAAAGATCCTCTATTATAACACATCTATCATCTAAATAAACCTTCGCTATATCCAGACCAGCAGCTTTTGCAACATAATAATCTCCAGAAGTCAACGCGATCAGTCTATAACTCTCATTTTTTATCTCTTGAGAAATTTTTCTAGCCTTCCCCACAGCATGATCATAAAGTCTTTTCAAGGCTTCTGCAGAGCCTGAAATGATATTTTCATCTAATTTTAATTTATTCACTAAGAATTTGCTCAAAAGATCTATAGATATATAAAAAGCCTCTGGATCATATATGAAACCTTCTTTCAGAACACTCTCTCTTAATATCATAGGTTTATAACCTTTTTTCAAAGCCTCATCAAATAATATAAGAATTGAATCATTGTTAGGAATAATAGACGTGTTCATATGATCTTTAGATAAAAATATGTGTGCATCACATGATTCATGTGAAAATCTGTTTTTGTTCATATATTCTTTTGAACATTCTCTGAATTCTCCGCCTATTAATAGATATAGAAGCTTCTTAAGATACTCTGGAGCAACATATATTCTTCTCATATTCTAGCCACTAAATATTTTATCTTTAAATCTTAAGAACAAGAGTTAAAAAGATCTTTTGAAGAAAAGCTGTTTTCATGATTTATCATTTGATCTATTAATATATCCATCTAAGGATCTTTTTCTCTAGTTTTAGTAGAATAAGATATGTTGATACTCCTATTATGCTGAGAAATAATATGGCTGAATACATGCCTGTATAATCTAGTCTCTGCCAATACCAGTATATCAAATATCCTATTCCATTGTTTCCAACCATACTTTCAGCAATAAATATCACTGCATACGCTGTGTTAAGAGATATTCTAAGTCCTGTTAATATTCCTGGAAGTGATGATGGAAGTATTACGTATCTGATAAGCTCTGTTCTTCTGCCGCCCATGAGAGAGATGATATCCGCAAGATCTTTTGGAAATCTCTGTGACCATTCTATTATTGATAGAGCTATCGGATAAAATGTTATTATAGCAATAAGAATTATTTTGCTAAGCTCTATATTAAATAAGAAGAAGAGTATCGGCAGAAGAGTCACATGTGGAATAGGATACGTTATGAATACTAATGTTTTAGATATATCGCTTACAAATCTATATCTAGCCCAGATAGATATGACACCTACTATGAAACCTATAGATGTGGAAAAAACTAGCGCCACAAAGATCCTGTATAACGAGATCATTGTATTATCTATCAAAATTTTATTGACAAGATCAATATATGTTCTCTCTAAAACATCTAGAGGTGTAGGCACATAAGCTTTATTTAATATAAGAGCTATTATATGCCAGATAACTATTAGACTGATCAAGACGATAACATAATTCAGAAGATCTCTTAATATCTTATTCATAAAGATCATCTTTTTAATAATTTTTTAATAAAGATCTTATCTTTATGACAAGATCTTTTTTGTCATATAAGTCTTTCTCTAAGATATCTATCAATTTAAGAGGTCTGTGATTAAGTATATATATGAAGTCTCCTAATGACAAAGCATCTTCTATGTTATGAGTTACTGTCAAGACAGTAAGTTTATTCTCGTGAGAGTATTCTCCTATGAAATTTATTATCTCTTCTCTACTATCTATATCTATCATTGACAACGGCTCATCTAATAATAAGATCTCTACTTCTGACACAAACACTCTTGCCAACATGATCTTTTGTGCCTCCCCGCCGGACACTTCTTTCGGATATTTATTCAAAAGATCTTTTATACCAAGTCTTCTGCTTATCTCCTCTATCTTCTTGTCTCTCTCAGAAATATTTTTTCTACCAATTTTAAGTGGAAGCTCTATATTTTCTCTGACTCTCATCCAAGGATAAAGACTTAAGATCTGAGGTACATAACCTATTTTACCTCTCATAGAGCTCGGGTCTCTCCCCATGATCTTTATATCGCCTTTTAACGGTCTGAGAATGCCTGCGACAAGTTTTAGAAGTGTTGTTTTTCCAACTCCGTTAGGTCCTAAAAGCACAGATATTTTATTTGAAGGAAATTCTATGGAAAAATCTTTTAATATATAATTCTTCTTCTCATATGCAAAAGACACGTCTTTTAAAACAATCATCTCCACAGATCCTCTACTACATCTTTATAATCTATCTTTCTACTTATGATCCCTCTCTCTAAAAGCCAGCTGTTTATTTCTTCGATAAGTTGTTCAGAGGGTTTAGAGACATGTCTACTCCATGATATTTTGAAGACTCCTATCAATTCTTTTGGTATTGACAGCTTCTCATTTATATAATCAATATATTTGTCAGGATCTTTTGTATAAAGATCTATTGCCTCATTGATTACGTCAACAAGTCTTTTCAAAGCGTCTCTGCCATACGGCTTTTTAATATACTCTTCTCTAGCAATTATAACAACAAGATCTTTATATCTACTTATTAATTTAGCTCCTTTGTTAATTGCTAAAGTTCCCCAAGGATCTGGTAGAACTGCGAAACTTATTTTCCCCTCTATCAGTAGCTGATATCTATTTGTTATACTAGGCACATCAATAAAATTTATTTTAGAAGGATCTATATTCATGTTCTCTAACATTTTCCATGCAACATATTCTATTATAGTGTTTCGAGAGACAGCTACAGAAGTTATGTTGCCAGTCTCCTGAGTTGGTGAGGCTAATAGATAAAAACCTATGTTGCTTTCATTCATAATGTCACAACATAAGAATCCTATGATTTTTACAGAGACATTTCTCGAGTAAAGTATTAATGTGCCAACAGGGTCGTGTATAGCCACGTCTACAGCTCCTGATATTATGGCGTTATCACGATCTTTTGCAGAGCCGAACAATACGATCTCTGCGTCTAAACCATGTTTTTTGAAAAGATCTTCTTTCTCAGCTATAAATATTGGGAAAGAATCTACAACAGGTATCAAACCAATCTTTATTTTAATAAGCTCTTTCCCGGTTGTGACAGCTCTTGATGAAGGATTATAGACATTGCTGATGTTGATAAGATATATCATAAGTATTGACGCGGAGATTAAAATTATTATTAAAATGATCAATAGATTCTTTCTCGCGAACATTTTAAGTCCAGAATTATTTGATGAGGAGACTATTAATATTTTCTAAATCTAAACCTTGTGGGAGAAGATTATTGTTTAAAGATCTGAGGGATTACGTAGGTTATCTCGAGAGAAACGGCTTGATAAGATATGTTGATGTTGAGCTAGATCCTGTCTTAGAGATCCCTGAGTTTGCTAGAAGAGTTATGTTGTCTAGAGGACCTACGATAGTTTTCAGAAATATAAGAGGTTTCCCTGGTTGGAGAATGATCTCAAACATATTTAGAGGCTTAGACGTGTTTAAAATTATTTTTGATGTAAAAGATTTAGAAGAGGTTGGCGAGAGAGTTTTAAAACTTCTGCCAGAGAGGTCGCCAGAATCATTTTTTGATAAGGCTCGTCTATTAATAGATCTTATTAGATCAGGGAGATATCTTCCTCGAAAGACTAGTCAGGCAGATTTTCTTAAAAATATTGTTGAGAGAGATGGTTTCAATAAGGTTCCTATACCAAAGATATGGCCTAAAGATGGAGGAAGATATATTACATATGGGATCTTAGTGACTAAAGATCTTTATAAAGACGTTTATAATCTAGGCGTCTACAGAGCTCAAGTGATAGATGGTGAGAGAGCTGCTATACATTGGTTTATTCATAAAAGAGCTGCTCATGTCTATAAAAATGCTAAAGAAATGAATATTAGAAAGATCCCTGCGGCAATTGTTGTAGGCACAGATCCTGCTACAATGGCTGTTGCTGCTATGCCAACTCCTTATCCAATTGATGAATATTTGTTCACATCATTATTAAAAGGTGAAGGGGTCGAACTTATAGATCTAGATGGTGTTGAAGTGCCTGCGAATTCTGAGATCGTGTTCAGAGGATATATCTCTCTTGATGAGCTTGTTGATGAAGGACCTTTTGGAGATTACAGAGGTTATTATGATTATGTTAATAAAGTTCCTGTGTTTAAATTAGAGAGACTTTATTATAGAGATGATCCTTTGTATTATTTCACAGTTGTCGGAAGACCTTATATGGAGGACACATGGATCGGGAAGGCTGTCGAGAGAATATTTCTTCCATTTATAAAACTTATTTTTCCAGAGATAATTGATATAAATCTTCCTCCAGAAGGACTTTTCACAGGAGGCATAGCGTTTGTCTCTATCAAAAAAAGATTTCCTGGACATGCTAAAAAAGTGATGTCAGGTCTATGGGGTCTAGGCCTTTTCTCTCTTGTTAAGATGATTATTGTGGTAGATGAACATGTGAACACACATGATCTTGGGCAGATCCTTTATTCAATAGCTGTCAATGTAGATCCTTCTCGAGACGTGATTGTAATAAATGATATGCCTACTGATGAGCTTGATTTTGTCTCAAAAGCCAGAGGCCTAGGATCTAAACTAGGTATTGATGCAACTATAAAGTTTCCAGAAGAGAATTATGGTAGAGAATGGCCTGAGAAGACAGAGCCCGACCCTGATATATATAGAAAAATTGATGATCTTTTGAGAAGACTCAGGCTTATATAAACTCTGGAGATGATGTTATATTAGGAAAGATCTTGTTTCAAAGATCTTTGGATTTATAAAATTATCTAGACCTCAGACAGCTCTTACATCTCTATACACATCTATCTCAGCATCATTATCTAATGGAAATCCTTTTGAACACATAGATTTGTTCAAACTTCTTCTTTTATATATAGGAGTATTTATATCACATCTCGCGGTTAACGTCTTCAATGATTATTTTGATTATAAGAAAGGAATAGATCTTTTGACTCCTGAGACTCCATTCAGCGGAGGCTCTAAGGCTCTTGTTAAGAAGATGATATCTGTTAAAGAAGCTTTGTATTATGGAGTTTCTTTATTAATAACGGCTCTCTTAATAGGTCTGTATCTTGTCTTCACAAGAGGATTGTTAACTATAGTCTTCATAATTGGTGGAGCATTAATTCTATTGTTATATACTACTGTGTTGACAAGATATTCATTAGGAGAACTCGGGATCTATTTAAAAGGCGTTTTAATATCATTAGGAAGTTATTACGTTGTCTATCAAGATACAGATTTTGTAGCGTTTATAATAGGATCTTTCTTTGGATTAGTCTCTCTAATAATATTATTTGCCAATAGTATTCCAGATAGAGATGTCGACAAGCTGTTTAGGAGAAAAACTTTAGTCACAACAATTGATAAACACGATCTATGGATCATATATCTGATGATCTCAATCATTCTCTTCATAAACTTCTGGCTGATAACATTTATATACGTATCGCATATGATGATACTTAACATGTTATTTGTAGCGTTAGCATTTTTAACATTCATACTTCTATTATTAAACTCATTGTATCTTAGAAACATTTTGTTTAGAGAGAAGTTTTATTCTGAATTTATTAAAAAAATGATCAATTTCATGGCCACTAACATTTTTATATGTAGAATTCTAGAGATCTCTGTGATAATAGTTTTGTTTATAAACATATTGATGAGAAATTAAAAAAGAAAAGTTTTTGTATTTTTGGTATTTATGGCACTCTAGTGTATTTGATATAGAATTCTTTGAAGTCTCCGAATATTTTTGTTAGACTTGCCTCAGTGACGATCTTAAACTCTTCTGTGTAGCCTACGAAGTTGTATAAGACTGTTGCTTTCAATGTTTTAGTTGTTGTTGAAGATGCTGATGGCAGTCCTATCACTACTGCTCCTCCATACGGATCTATTATTCTCAGTCTGGCTACAAATCCTCCATCTACATATACTTCTTCGCTTACATCCTCTCTATAACAGTCCTCGCCTACTCTAAATCTCATCATTGATGTCTGAGAGACTTTGATCAGATCTTTCTCCTCTAGATCTACTATATAAGGTATCTCTCTAGTGGGAGAAACGAGAGTCTCTATATATTTTGTTTTCATATCAATATACCATGTCCCGATCTGTCTCTCGAGAAATCTAGGTATAGATCCTGCTCCAGGACTTGTGGCGTAGTTTATAAAGCTTTGTAGCAATGTGAGATTTGTGTATGTGTCGCTTGTTAATACTGTTGCTATAGTGTATCCTGTTGATAATGTTGATATATTAAGATCTCCTTCGCTTGTTTTTAATACTGCTGTATATGATATTCTATATCTCGTGACCTCAGTATAGTCTGAGACTGGCGTGCCCGCAAGATCTATTATCCAAGGCTCTGATCTATACCAAGCCTCTGAAGATTTAAGCTCGCCTCCTAATAATGATAAGCCTGGTTTTCTCCATACTAGTAATGCTCCTCCAACAATGACGCTGAAATGCGGGCTTGAGGCTCTTTCTGAGGCCAGTTTCATTCCTGTGATCTCTAGTCTTATTTTTGCATCTGTTCCATAGACTAGATGTGGGGTCAGATCTGCTATCTCAGGACTTTTCATATAGTGGGTGTTTACAGATGTCATTGGTCTCCAATATAATGGGAATATTCCTCCAGTGTATATAGTTGGGAATACGTGAAATACTGCTGCAAGTCTATCATTATAATATGTCAGAATATCTCTTACAGAAGGTATGTTTCCATAGAAGAACTCATCTAATCTACCTGGTTTAGTAAATAGATACATAGCAACTCTATAGACATCTGATGGTAGAGATACTGAGGTTTCTAAAATAGTTTTTGATGGAGTAAACTCTGCCAGAGAGTCTCCGTATTGATCCTTCCAGAGAGGAATATAATCTGTAGGAACCCAGGCAGGCGTCTCACCAGGATATAGATATAATGTCACGTTTACTAGAAAAACTCCTGGAACAAGATTTGGCACAACCCAGTTGGGCGATACAATGCTGAAGTTCACTTTTCCTTTAAACAGGTTTAGAAATAATGTTACATCAGCCTCAGCAGTTGAGTTAAGTCTCTGAACAGTTGATCCCCAGTATATTGGTATTCCATTAGCAAATATCCAGAATATTCTGTCATATTGTCTATCTGTAAGTCTCATACTGACGTTAAGAATAGCTCTCCCATATTTCCCCGGGGGGATATCAACTGTGAATATCTGAGGAGTAAATCCTGTGGTTGCAAAAGAGGCGTTCTCAGCTATTTTAACAACCACTGGCTGAACATCTGGCGGTGGAAGAGGCTTGTACGGCTCGAAAGACCAGTATGATGAGAATTGTCTAGGATCGTTAAAGATAAATGTCTCACCACCTTTAACAGGCACAGGCATGATCGTTGCTAATATCATAAATAATGTTATTATTAGGATGTATCTCAGTATCTTCTTATTATACAACATTTTAATCACACTTCTCATAAGATTTACATAAGAAGCTTTTAAATTTAAAATGATACAAACTACTGATATAAGAATAAAAAAGGTAGAGGATTATTATGAAAAAAGAAAGATTATTTTTTATTTATTTATCTTAAATATGATCTATTTATTTTGTTGCTGTAGCTTTTCTAACTGATAGATATGCCAGTAATGCAAACACAAATGCTAGTAAAGCTAATATTGTTGCAACATATAGGACTATTGATGCCGTAGACAACTGACCTGATAATGCTGTCTGCATATCTGATATAGACTTCTTAAGATCTGATGACATAGTATCTAACTTACTTGATACCGTGCCTACAGCACTGCTCACGCTATCTACCTTCTTGCTCACATCTGCTACAGCGCTTGATACAGTATCTACTTTACTGCTGACAGCTGAGACACTGTTCTTCAGATCTGATACTGCAGCGCTCACACTATCTACTTTGCTTGATACTCCAGCTACAGCAGTCTTCAGATCGCTAAGTGTTGTGGTTACTGCATCAATTTTTGTTGATAATCCTGTCACAGTTGTTGATAATGTTGCTAATGTAGTGCTCATTTTATCAGAAAGATCTTTGAGCTGAGACATTAATGTGCTGAGGCCAGTCGTCACATTGGCCAGACTTGTTGTCAAAGTATCAATTTTTCCTGATAAAGCTGTCACTTTGGCATCTACTCCAGCTACAGCGCTTAATATATCTGATCTGGCTGATGCAACAGCTGATTGCAGAGCTGTCACTTTGGCATCTACTCCAGATATGGCGCTCAGCACATCTGATCTTGTGCTCTTAAGATCTGATGATAAAGCGTCTAGCTTGCTGCTTAATGTTGCCACGCTTTCTGTCAAGCCTGTTAAAGTGTTATTGATGCTGCCCAGCTGTGATATTACTGTGTCAAGTCTTCCAGACAGCTCTGTCAATGCTGCTGAGAGTTTCGTGTCTAAAGCTGATAACGAGCTTAATATCTGACTTGTTGCTTTACTGAGATCGTCTTGAGTCGCCATTATAGATATGTTGTTTATAACAAACACATATCCACCCATAGACACGCTCGGCACAGTGGTATTTGGCATTAAATATACTAGCTCAACCTTATACCTGCCTGGCTCAACCATTGGTATCCATAGTCCTGGTGTTATTGTTCTTCCTGCAATACTATAGGCGACTAATACGCCTTTAGAGTTGGCATTCCATCTGGCGACATTAGAGTTGACGCTGGCAGTAGCATCTGTGTTGTTAATTAATACTCCTAGGAACTGTACTCCTGGTGTGAAGCCTGTTCCAACGACCTGTACAATTCCTGAGCCTACTATAACTGGGGCTGGGACAACTGTTGTTGAGTTGTCATCTAGAGGCTTAAGCTCTGTGGTTAGGTCTAGTAGAACTATCTTTGGATAAACTTCTGGGTTTACATCGCTTAAGGGTACTGTGCCGTTATAGAAGGAATCAACAGGTCTGTAGCCTGTTATGCTTCCTACTATACTTATCTCATATTTACCGCTTGGCAATGTGGGTACTACAAATACTATTCTAGCCATTCCATTAGAGTCGGCTGTCACAGTTCCTCTATATTCTCCTCCGAAGGATACATTCACACTCTCTCCAGGCACTAATCCTGAGACCACAACCTCTATATAGTCTCCTAGATAGTCACAGTCTCCAGCGTATACAGCACATTTTCCACAGTATTTCATTCCTACAACTCCCAGGCTCTCTGGACATGGACATACCTCTACTCTGGCATTGTTATAGTAGCCTGCAGAGACATGATAATCAGGAGAGTATTTGCCCCATACGATCTTAGCCCAGTATGCTGCTACACCAATTATTATAGCCTCAGTATATTCATAACCCCAGCTGTCAGTACCCTTCAGATAGTGAACACCAAATGTTATCTTCGCCGGTAGATACACGTAGGCAATTGTCGCATTGCCGTCTTTACCTAATGACAGAGAAGCGTTTAACACTGTATAATCAAGTGTTATATTGATGTTGTTATAAAGGAATGGCGCATTAGGAATAACCGTCGTCCATGGATAGCCAGGGCCGTATCCATATGCTGCAATCACAAGCGCATCTCCAGGCATGTATGGTCCTGGAGCTGGATGTGGCGATAATATTACTAACACTGGTCTCACAAGATAGTACTGGTTGAGGAATCGATAAGGTGTTGGTGTAGGTGTTACTAGAGATGTTAATGTAGCACTTAATGTTGCCGACTGATTAGATGCGTTATAACTGAAGCTTATATCATATTTATAGCCTGCATACGTCTGTGAGACATTTGCACTTACTACTGACACGCCGTCATAAGTATAGTTTCCTGGATACTCGAAGTACCAGCTGAATTTTGTTCCATCAGGTGCTGTGAGAGTTATACTGAGATTAGCATATGAAAGCACAAACTGGTATTGTCTTAATACTAGCAGGATCTGGTTTGGATACAGATAGAAAGATCCCCAGAATGTATAATTGTTGTTGTCAGGAGCTGGCGATGGTGGAGTATCATTATCTGGGTATGCGGTGTAATTAAGTGTTGGCGTGATGTTGAAGTAGACTACTGAAACATTAGCTTTATAAGTATCGTTATATGCTGTTTCCACTGATATATTAAACAGCTGAGTATATGGCAGTGTTGACGTGTTGTATAGCGCAAAGGTTACTTTCCCTGTGGTTGAGTTCCAGTTTGCTGCAAGTCTATAGCTGTATCCTCCATAGGTGAAGTCTACTTTCAGAGTATCTGTTATTGTATACGACAAATCAGGTGCTTTTTGAACATAATCAAATTTACCTGACACATAAGATACTGCAGATACGTTCGCACCATTTGGAAGCGATAATGTTACTGTGTCTTTTTTTCCTAGAGGTACTGATGTTGGTGGGCTGGAGGAAGGCTGTTGAGGCGGTGGGGCTGGGGATACATATACTACTATGTAGTAGTCGCCTGCAGACATGTTGGTCTGTGTAGATGAATATGTGAGGTTTAAATACGTAAATCCGTTGGAATCTGTCTTGTTAGTCGACGGGTCAAATGTAAAGTTATAGTTTACTCCAGTATAGTTTCTATTTACAAACTGTATCTGTGGTACTGAAGAGTTTGGTGGGAAGCCGTATAAATATACTCCGATTCTATTTTGATCGCAGAGTTGAGAATCACATCTGCCGTTGGCATAGACTCTTCCATAAGTTCCTGCTTTAGCGTCATATATGAGTGCCTGTGGAAGTATCTCTAACACGCCGGGCTCGGTCATGTTGGCATAAGTAGCATCAGTTGTTGCACTAACATTATACTTGCCCCCAGCTATTCCCTCAGGTCTTCCATCAGGGCTTATGGGGCTTATGTTGGAGCCTATATTTAATGTAACGAGAAAGCTGCCGTCTGAACCAGCTGTGACTGTGGTGTTTAATGAGACATTATAGTTAAGACCTGGATAGGTGACGCTACTTAGATTTATAAATGTTACATTAGTGCGAGGATCATATCCGTATCCACTTATGTTAAGATTCTGAAATACGCCGAATGCGTCTACGTTAGTTGTTTTTGGAGGAGTAACTACTATCTTCGGATATATAGATACGGTTGTTGAGCTCTGTAAAGTTCCTCCTAAGAATATTGATACGTTAAGAGTAGGTGGTGATCCTATGCCGGGTAGGCTTGTGGGCAGTGTGACTGATACTGTGTATGTCCCTGGTGTCTGAGCTAGCACTGCCTGGCTAACCCATATACTGCTTAGGTCTGCATTGCCTAGAGTGACATTTATAAGGACGTTTCCTTGAAGCACATTAAATGTCACTGTAACAGTTTCTCCAGGACGTACTGGTGTTGAAACGCTTACTATTGATGCTACTTGTGCCTGTACTGGTGTCACAAGTCCTACGAATGCTCCTGTTAAAAGTAGTATTGAGAAGAGTATGTAGAGAGGTTTATACATGTGTCTATTCATATCCAATTCTCACCGTCATCACAAAACTTGTTTTCTCTAGTATAAAAAGATGGTGTGTACAAATGTAGTCACATATTTTAAAAGCTTTTTAACATCTGATCATTAGGATCCTTGGTGGGTCTCGGAGAACATCTTTAATTTAATCTCTTGATCATTTAAAGTTTTTAGGAAATAATATAATCTATATTTTCTAGGGATAGGATTGAGTGAGCTTATTAGAGAAGTCAAGACTGCTGTTATTAGAAGAAGAGGTTTTCATACACATATAAGAGGTCTAGGTCTTGATGAGAATGGAAGAGCATTA
>Ga0209739_100642_pt1 | contig 13571 bp, 10 predicted proteins | sample JossMetagenome_2_FD_184729 | JGI IMG/M metagenome (GOLD analysis project Ga0209739, IMG submission 184729) | Hot spring sediment microbial communities from Joseph's Coat, Yellowstone National Park, USA - JC3_ASED (SPAdes) (version 3) | ecosystem: Environmental > Aquatic > Thermal springs > Hot...
GGGCCCTCCTGGCGGCCCTGGAGGCCTCGCTGAAGGACCATCCCCTGGCCACCAGGTACATCACGACGTGCTCGTAGGGCGAGGCCACTCCCATGGGCCTGGCCTCCTGGGGGACGCTGCATATGAGTTTCCTCAGCCTGTCCCTGTCCTTTACGACGTCAAGGCCCATGACCCTCGCGGTCCCAGAGGTGGGCCTAAGCTGAGTTGACAGTATCCTGACCAACGTAGTCTTACCGGCCCCGTTCCTACCTATTATACACGGTATCCTCGGGCCAAGCGACAGCGTGACGCCTCTCAGCGCCTCAACGCCGTTAGGGTAGACCTTGCGGAGGTCCACCGTCTCAACTACGCGCATCCCAAGTCCTCCGTTTCCTCAGTAGGCCTGCCGGGATAGACTTAAACCATTCCCTGTAGCTCAGTATTTGGGCGCGCGGGCAGGGCTGAGGGGCTCGCCACCCCTCCCCCCTCAGGGGCCCGAGGGCGCAAGGCGGGGGCCAGTAACCTCGCTGCGGGGCTCATGGAGCGGCGCGGTCCCCGCGGCACGGTGATACCCCGGCCCGCGGGGCCTGCGGTGGCCGAGGGGCCGCTGGAGGGCGGCCTCCACGGCCTTAACCGGGCTAACCCGGCCAGGCCCGGAAGGGAGCAACCTAACCCGGCCGTAGGCGTTCGCGACGCCGGGGCTGGAGGGGCCACGGGGGTCAAGGCCACGCCGCTCCATGGCAACGCGGCGGGGGTCCGCGCGCCCTCCTCACGTGAAGGCCAGGGCCACGGCCAGGGTCACCATGACGGCCCCAGCCACCTCAAGGGCTGAGGGCCTCTCTGAGCCTGTCGCCCAGGCTATGCCCTGAGCCATGAGCGGCATTGAGCCGACTATCACCATTGACCTGTCAACGCCTATGAGGCCAAGGGCCAGGGCGAAGAGTGCAGAGCCCCCGGCTAGGTCGGCGGCGGCCACTATGGGAAGCCTGGTCCTGGCCGTGCTCACGAGCGTCTTGGTCAGCCCTCCTCCCCTGGCCACAGCTACTAGGGCAAGTATGAGGCCAGCTGCGCTGACCCTCAGGAACGCGGCGGAGATAGGGCTGAGGCCGCCTACGTCGGCGACCCTTATCATCACCCAGCCCGAGGCCCAGGCTACGGCGGCCCCGAGGGCCAGGGCGACGCCCCTTGGCCTGAGCCTCCCCCTTGGCCCCCTGCTTATCAGCGTCACGCCCAGCACCACAAGGGCCCCTCCAGCTATGAGGAGGGGCGTCGGCCTCTCGCCTATGGCTAACGCCATGACCTCAGCCATTATTATGAAGGTGTACGAGACGGGGGCCGCCACCGAGACCCCCACGAGGCCTATAGAGGCCAGGTACATGGTGTCGCCAGCCCCGAGGCTCAGGGCGCCGCCGGCCAGGGCCCAGAGGGCTGCTGGCGTCAGTATGCCGAGGATTACAGCCGGTATGATCGAGGCTATGACGGCGTAGAGGGCCCTCATGACGTTGACCCTGAGGGCGCCGTGTCGCTCTATGAAGGGCCTGTAGGCGACGCTCGCATAGGCCCAGACCACAGCGGCGCCCAGGGCGGCGAGCTCCCCTTCCGTCCCGGCTCCCTCGTCAGGGCATGGCCTAAGAGTTAAAAGCGACCAGCAACAGCCTCACAAGGAGAGTCCTTGAGGCAGCTGGACGAGCTGGAGGGCGTCAGGAGGCTCAGGAGCGGGGTTCTCCTGCTCATACTGGTCCCGCTGCTCCTCTTTATCGTTGCCGTCGTGGGGGCGGTGGCCGCGTTTGTAGCCGTCAGGCCGGGCTATCGCGTCACCGTGGTGACGTCTGGACACATCTTCACTCAGGCAGGTGGCTACTTAGGCTCCTCGCTTGCAGCGGTGGGCATAGCAATACTTGTAGCGGCCCTGGCCCTGGTCTCGCTGGTCCTCATAGTTATGGCGTTCGGGAGGCTCAGCGGGGGCTTCAGCCTGCTCTCGGCGGCCGGAAGAGGGGGCTCGATAGGCGTTGCGGGGACCTGGCTGGTCATAATAGCCATTATAATAGCCCTGCTGGGGGCGGCGCTATTCATGTTCGGCGGCTTCATAGCCATGTGGATAGCCTTTGTCTTAGCGGCCGTGGGCTTCATACTGATCGGCGTGGGCCTCTTTGAGGTAGGCTCGTCCTACAGGAACAGCCTCCTGGAGGCCGGCGGCATACTGGTCGCCATACCCCTCCTGATAACGAGCTTCATAGGCCTCATACTCAGCTACGTGGCCCTGGGCGATATTGAGAGGGGGCTGCAGGCCAAGGCGAGCCAGGCGGGCGCCCAGCCGGCCACGACGACCTCGTAGCTCAGGCAAATAACTTTAACACGGGCCGCATTCCTGGCTGGGAAGCCGCTTGGGCAGGCTCTTCGGCACCGACGGGGTCAGGGGCATAGTTGGGGAACTGATGACCCCTACCTTCGCGCTCAGGATGGGTCACGCCATAGGGGCGTACTTCGGCAAGGGCTCAAGGGTGTTGCTGGGAAGGGACGTCAGGGCCGGCGGCGACGCGCTCGCCAGGGCTCTGGCGGCCGGCCTCATGGCCGAGGGGGTTAAGGTCTACTGCGCTGGCCTCGTCCCGACCCCTACGCTGCAGTACGCGGTCAAGGCCATGGGCTTCGACGGGGGAGTCATGATAACGGCTAGCCACAACCCAAGGGAGTACAACGGGGTAAAGGTAATAGAGGCCGACGGCGTTGAGATACCGCACGAGAAGGAGCCTGTGATTGAGGACTACTACTTCAAGGGCCATGAGACTAACCTGCCTTGGAGGTCGATGGTCTACGACGTCGTCGACGTAAGCCAGGCCGTAGTGGACACCTACGTGAGGGCCGTGCTGTCCCAGGTAGACGTTGACCTGATAGCTAAGAGGGAGTTCAGGGTCGTGGTTGACTGCGCCAACAGCGTGGGGGCCGTTACGACGCCCCTGATACTCAGGGAGCTCGGCGCCAAGGCGTTAACGTTGAACTGCAACCTCGACCCGACCTTCCCGGGCAGGAACCCGGAGCCCAACGAAGAGACGCTGGAGCTGATCAAGAGGGTGGTGGTTGAGGCCGGGGCCGTCATGGGGGTGGCCCACGACGGTGACGCTGACAGGGCCATGCTGATAGACGAGAGGGGCAGGATCATATGGGGCGACAGGGCCGGCGCCCTCCTGACGAGGTTCGTCGTGGAGAGCGGGAGGTGGAAGGGCTACCCGCTGAAGACATACACGGCGGTCTCGAGCAGCACAGTTGTTGAGGAGTACCTGAGGCCCCTGGGCGTTGAGGTCGTATGGAACCCCGTCGGGAGCGTTACGATAGCCAGGAACATACTGAGGGGCGGGGGAGCGATAAGCGGCTTCGAGGACAACGGGGGGTACATGCACGTCCCCCACCACCCGGTCAGGGACGGCGGCATGACCGCGGCCCTGGCCCTCTACATGCTGGCCTCCACGGGCTCAAGGCTTGGCGACCTGCTGGACTCCCTCCCCTATTACTACACCATAAAGTCCAAGGCCCCGGCCACAAGGGAGCAGGCCCTCTGCCTCGTGGAGGCCGTCAAGAAGGACTTCTCGGGCTACAGGCAGATAACCATTGACGGCGTCAAGGTCATAGGTGACGACTTCTGGGTCCTCGTCAGGCCCAGCGGGACGGAGCCCATAGTAAGGGTCTCCGTTGAGGCCAAGAGCGAGGAGAGGGCGCAGGCCCTCCTCAAGAGGGTGCTGTCGCTTTACGAGTTGAGCTGCGGGGGGAAGGCCGCTTGAGGTACTTCTTCTTCGAGCTCCTGGCCTGTCCGGTCTGCAAGAGCCCTGACCTAGTCCTAGTGGAGTTCAAGGTTGAGGAGTCCAAGGCGAACGTAGACCCCTCCAAGGTGAGGTGCCGCGAGAGGTGCTACTTCCTCAGGAAGCCGGCGGGCGAGGTCCCCCTTGACGTCTGCAAGGGGTGCGTCAACAAGGACGTCATAGAGGGGGTCCTCGTCTGCAGGAGCTGCGGCAGGTGGTACCCGATAATTGATGGCATACCGAGGATGCTCGATGACAAGTTCAGGAAGGTCAAGGAGGACGTGCAGTGGATGCTCTCAAGGATAGACAGGGTGCCGCCTGAGGTCAGGGCGCTCATGAAGTACCCTGAGCTTCCTAAGGCCTAAGGCAATTAACCCGCGGCCCTAGGCTTACCTGGGGGCCATGGCCGGCGTAGGGCTGTGGATAACGGTAGGCATAATCCTGATATTCATAGGCATGGCCGTGATAATAGCGGCTACGCTCCTGTCAGCCCTTGGGCAGCAGCCATCCCAGCAGAAGGTCGAGGCCGGCGGCGTCATCATGATAGGACCGGTCCCAATAATATTCGGCACCTCGTGGAGGATGGCAATAATTGCCATAGTCCTGGCCATAGTCCTTATAGCCATAGCCCTCGTTATGATGCTCCTAGTTGGGAGGGCTGTGGCAGTGCCTCAGGCGGGCCAGGCCACAGCCGCCCTCAGGGCCCTTGGCCTTGGCTCTTTCACGTTGTAATAGTTGTGCTTTTAAGATAGTCGGGCTGGGTTTCCCCTGGTAAGGTGTGGGTAATGCCCGAGAAGAACTACGTCCTGTGGTTCGAGGAGGGCGACTGGCGCGACAAGAAGCTCCTCGGGGGCAAGGGGGCCTCACTGGCCCAGATGACCCAGATGGGCCTCCCTGTGCCCCCAGGCTTCATAATAACCACGGAGGCCTGCAGGGACTTCTACGCTGCTAAGAGGGCCGAGATAGACGCCCTCGAGCGCGAGCTCAGGAGGAACCCGCCGCCCCAGGTCAGGGACGAGATAATAAAGAGGATATGGGGCCTCATAGACCAGTGCGACCTCCCCAAGGGCCTGATGGACAGCGTAAGGGAGCACATAAATGAGCTCGAGAGGAGGACAGGCAAGAAGTTCGGCTCAGCTGAGGGCATACCGCTTCTGGTCTCTGTAAGGTCGGGCGCAGCCCTCTCAATGCCCGGCATGATGGACACCGTGCTGAACCTAGGCCTCAACGACAAGAGCGTCACAGCCCTGGCGAGGGCCACCAACAACGAGTGGTTCGCCTACGACGCCTACAGGAGGTTCATACAGATGTTCGCGAGGATAGTACTCGCCCTTGACGAGAAGCCCTTCGCCCAGGCCTTTGACGCCAAGAGCGAGCAGTTCGCCCGTGAGGCCGAGACCACGTACAGGGACGAGCTTGAGGCGATAAGGAAGGTCTACCCCGAGTACGCGCCGAGGCTCGACGCCCAGCCCCCGAGGGACCTGGCCCCAAGGATGTGGCAGAGGTCCCTTGAGCTGATCAAGGAGCTGGTGGAGGAGTACAAGGCGCTTGTCAAGAAGATGTGGGGCGAGTTCCCGCAGGACCCGTACGTGCAGCTTGAGCTAGCTATAAGGGCCGTGTTCAGGTCCTGGATGAACCCCAGGGCCATATTCTACAGGATAGCCAACAACATAACCCCTGAGATGGCCGACTGCACGGCCGTCAACGTTGTGACCATGGTCTTCGGGAACATGGGCTGGGACTCGGGCACGGGCGTCTACTTCACCAGGGACACGGCGAGCGGCGAGAACAGGCCCTACGGCGAGTTCCTGCCCAACGCCCAGGGCGAGGACGTGGTGGCCGGCATAAGGACGCCGCTCAACCTGGAGGAGCTGAGGAAGAGGATGCCCAACGTCTACAACCAGCTGATAGAGGCGGGCAAGAAGCTCGAGGCGCTGAACAAGGACGTCATGGACATAGAGTTCACCATAGAGAGGGGCAAGCTCTACTTCCTCCAGAACAGGGCCGCTAAGATGACGCCTCTCGCCAGGGTCAGGACGGCCGTTGAGATGGCCAAGGAGGGCATAATAACCAAGGAGGAGGCCCTCCTCAAGGTGGACCCAGAGCAGGTCAGGAGGCTGCTCTACCCGACCATAGACCCCAAGGTCAAGGCCACCCCGATAGCCAAGGGCCTCCCGGCCTCTCCTGGAGCCGCCAGCGGGCAGGTGGTCTTTGACCCAGACACCGCGGTCGAGTGGGCTAGGCAGGGCAAGAGGGTCATACTGGTGAGGGTCGAGACCAAGCCAGACGACGTGCACGGCTTCTACGCTGCCCAGGGCGTGCTGACCTCGAGGGGAGGCTTCACGTCACACGCCGCCATAGTCGCCAGGGCCATAGGGAAGCCCGCCGTGGTGGGGGCTGAGGCCATAAGGATAGACTACGACAAGAGGCAGTTCGAGGTAAACGGGAAGGTAGTGAAGGAGGGAGACTGGGTTACAATTGACGGCAACAGCGGCAGTGTGTACCTCGGCGAGCTGCCCACGGTAACGCCTGAGATAGGCGGCTGGCTCGACGAGCTGCTCAGGTGGGCTGACGAGGTGAGGAAGCTTGGCGTCAGGGCCAACGCAGACGTGCCGGAGGACGCGATGATGGCCAGGAAGTTCGGCGCCGAGGGCATAGGCCTGCTGAGGATAGAGAGGATGTTCAGGAGGCCCGAGAGGCTAGAGGCCCTGAGGAAGGTGATACTGGCCGAGACTGAGGAGGAGAGGGAGGCCCACATGAGGGAGCTGGCCGACATGATAAAGCCCGACTTCAAGGAGATGTTCGAGATAATGGACGGGAAGCCCGTCGTGGTAAGGCTGATAGACCCACCGCTCCACGAGTTCCTGCCCGCCGGCGAGGAGCTCCTGGCGCAGGTCTACGAGCTCAGGGAGAGGAAGGCCAGGGCGGAGGCCGAGGGCAGGGCCTCGGAGGCAGCCGAGCTGCAGAGGAAGATAGAGGAGGTGGAGAGGCTCTACAGGAGGGTCAAGGCGCTCCAGGAGGCCAACCCGATGATGGGCCACAGGGGCGTGAGGGTGGGAGTCACCTACCCGACCATCTACTACCACCTGACCAGGGCCATAGCTGAGGCGGCAGCCGAGCTCATAAAGGAGGGCAAGCACCCTGTGGTCGAGATAATGATACCTCAGGTGGCCGAAGTCAACGAGATAAGGTTCGTTAAGAACAACGCCGTCCTGCCGGCGCTGCAGGACGTCGAGAGGCGCTACGGCGTGAAGCTTGACGTAAAGATAGGCACCATGATAGAGACCGTGAGGGCCGCGCTGACGGCCAGCGAGATAGCTCAGGAGGTGGACTTCTTCAGCTTCGGCACTAACGACCTGACCCAGGCCACCTTCAGCTTCAGCAGGGACGACGTTGAGAACAAGTTCATGGCCCAGTACCTGGATAAGGGCATACTGCCCTTCGACCCCTTCGACAGGCTTGACGAGAAGGGCGTGGGCAGGCTAGTCGAGATAGCGACCAAGGAGGGCAAGCAGGCCAACCAGAGGCTTGAGGTAGGCGTCTGCGGCGAGCACGGCGGCGACCCAGCCTCGATCAACTTCTTCCACGGGGCCGGCGTCGACTACGTGAGCGCCTCGCCGTTCAGGGTGCCCGTAGCTAGGCTGGCGGCGGCCCAGGCGGCCGTCAGGGAGAAGCTCGGCATAAAGGGCCCAGTGGGCGAGTGAATTCCTTAGGCTCTCTTCCTCTTTACCCCTGCCTTTCTTACCTGAGCCTCCTCGCGGCCTCCCTGTACACAGGGTCGAGGAACTCATAGTCCTTAACTATGCTCAGCCTCTCAAGGGTCCTCAGGACGTTGTCGAGCACGCTCGATGACAGCGTGACCCCCTCGCCCTCCTCAACGCACCTCCTAAGCGACGACCACGAGTCCCTGCCCTCAGCTATGCATTTGAGGGCCAGCCTGTACCTCCTGCCGGCTGAGGGCGAGGCCCTAGACTTCTCCTCTACTAGGTTCTCCAGCTCCCTCAGGGCGACCCCTATGGCCCTCTCCCTGACCTCCTCAAGGCTCCTCGCGGCCAGGTACTGGTTGCCTGCGAAGGTGAGCCAGCCAGGGATGCCGTCGAAGAGCCTCACCATCTCGTCAATCACTTCCTCGCCGACCTTGAGCCCAGCCTCCTCGAAGCCCCTCCTGAGGAACTCCGCTGACTGGTCCTCGCTGAACCTGCCCAGCTGGACCTCGTGGTAGTACCTGCCGTAGAGGGGGGAGGACGGGTCGTCAACGCCTATGAGCTCGTGGAGGAGCCCGACCTCAGAGCCTGTGAGCACGAAGGTGAGGTTCCTGTCGTAGTCGTAGGCGTGGGCCAGGGCCTCCCTGAGCTCAGCCCCCATGGGGCCCCTAAGCCTCTGGGCCTCGTCTATGGCCACTATCAGCCTCCTCCTGTTAAGGGCGTCAAATAGCTCTGCCAGGCTTATGTAGTCCCTCCCCCTCCAGCTTATTTCTACGTAGTTGCCCATTATGTTGATGCCCCTGACCCCCTTAAGTACGTCGGCTAGCCTCGACAGCCTTGAGGAGAGGGCCTTGGACAGGAGGGAGTAGAGGTCCCTCCTTCCGTAGTTGGCCTTGAGCTCCCTTGCGTCGATTAAAATGTAGTCGTGCCCCAGCTCGTTAAGGGCCACGAGGAGGAGCGAGGTCTTGCCTATCCTCCTCACGCCGCTCAGCACTAGGAGCGACCTGTTGATGTTGTCCATTATTGCCGCCAGCTCGGCCTCCCTGTCGAAGAGGTCCTCCCTCCTCTCCTTGGGCCTCTCGTCAAAGAGCATGCTTCTGCCCCAGAAGTTAACTTCTGCCCCAGAACCTTAAATACGCTTAGACATCAGGCCTCGGTATGAGGGGAAGACCCTCGGAGGTCAGCGTCAAGGGCAGGAGGGTAAAAGGGCCTGTTCACATGGTGGTTAATAGGCCTGCGGTAGGCCTCGTCGCCGCCCGGCCCTCATAGCGGTGGGCAGGCCTAGGCCTCAGCCCTCATGGCCATCACCTTTTAGCAAGGTAATGGACAACCATGGGGTCAACGACCCTGTAGGTCCCCCTGCCTGTCCTCTCAACGTAGCCGTACCTTATCAGCTGGCCCAGAGCCCTCTGGGCGGCCCAGGGGCTCCCACCGAGGTCCCTCGGCGACCCCTCGCCCCCGAGCTCAGCAAGCCTCCTCAGTGCAGCCCTGGCTGAGGGCGAGAGCTTCCTGAGGTCGTCCTCGATGGCCGTCACCACGTTGACGTCCGAGGGCAGGGACGAGAGGACCTCCTCAACGCCCCTCCGCTCGCTGACGACCTTTATGCCGACGAGGTTGAGCCACGCGGGGAGGCCGTCAACGTAGTCAACTATCCTCTCTACGTCGGCCTCGTTAACGCTGACCCCCTCCGCCCTGAACCCCTCCTTAAGGAACCTGATCGAGGTCTCCCTGTCAAAGGGTTTCACCCTAATCATGTAGAAGAACTGGTAGAAGGGCTGGTCCCTTGAGCCCACCATCTCGCTCAGCATGCCCACTGCTGAGCCAGAGATAGCGTATGAGACGGACCTGTGGAACTGCCACCTGCTCCTCATCACATGAAGGACCTCGGGGGCCGCCTGCCTCGCGTACCTCAGGTACTGGAACTCGTCTATGGCTATGACGAGCCTCAGGCCCAGCCTCTCAGCCAGGACCTGGGGCAGGTCGAGCACCTGGGCCAGGTCACCGCTGAGGTCCCTCCCCCTTTCCCCCTTGTCAAGGACGAGCTCTATGGTGGCCGTGACCTCAGGTATGTCGAAAGTGACCTTAATCGCCCCTATGAGGTCCCTGAGGAGCCTCAGGTACCCCCTCGCCCTCTCCTCAAGCCTGAGCCTAAGGCCGGCCCTGGAGTAAGCTGCCATCGCCACCCTGCTCACGAAGGCCGAGAGGAACTCCGTCAGGTCGAAGCTCCTCTCCCCCCTGACGAACTCCTCTGCCGAGAGCAGGACGTAGGGGAGGCCTGAGGCCTTGAGGGAGGCGAGGAGAATTGAGGTCTTGCCTATCCTCCTCGGGCCCAGGAGGCCCACGGGCTGGCCCTCCCTGAGGAGCCTGGCCACCGTGCTTACCTCAGAGTCCCTCCCGAAGGGCCTGTCGGTCGGGAGCCCGTAGACGAACCACACCAATTTGCGGGTACCCGCAATTTGCGGGTACCCGCAAAATTAAGTCTTTCTGCTCCTAGCAAACGAGCTTCAGAGAAGGTCTTCGTTAACTCCCCGGTTAGCGCGGCGTGAACAAGCCCTTTACCCTGGGCCCGGCCTGAACAGCTTGAAGCGCCGTGACCCTGGTAGTCGCGACGCTCGCCGGCGAGGTTGGGATAAAGGGCAGGTCAACGAGGTCACGGATGGTAAGGGAGCTCGTGAGGAACGTCAGCGCAGTGGTCCAGCTCAGGTCATGGTCCGCCGAGGGCGGCGTCCTGACCCTTGAAGTGGACGGGGACCCCTCGGCCCTCTCAAGGGTCTTCGGCATAGCCCACTACGCGACGGCCGCAGAGGTCAGGTACTCAGACCTGGCTGACCTGGTCTCCAGGGCCTCCCAGCTCCTCTCTGAAACAGTCAAGGGCAGGAGGTTCGCCGTCAGGGCCAGGAGGCTTGGGGAGGACAGGTTCACGAGCCTTGACGTGGCCAGGGAGCTGGGGGCTGCCCTGAGGCCCCTTTCGGCGGGGGTTGACCTTGAGGCCCCTGAGGTGGAGGTCCATGTAGACGTGAGGTCCAGGGGCCTCGCCTACGTCTACGTTAACCCGAGGGAGGGCGCCAGGGGGCTGCCTGTGGGCGTGGCGGGCAAGACGGTCTCCCTGGTCTCGGGGGGCATAGACTCGCCAGTGGCCGCTTGGATGATGATGAAGAGGGGCGTCGTGCCCGTCATGCTGAACCTGGCCATAGGGAGGGAGCAGCACAGGAGGGCAGTGCTTGAGGAGGCAAAGGTGCTCAGGGCCTGGTCTGGGGCCCACGACCTGAGGGTCTACTTCGTTGACGGCCTCCCCGTGCTCTCAGCCCTTGCTAACGTTAAGGGGTACCTGAGGGTCGTCGTCCTCAAGAGGGTCATGTACAGGCTCGCGGAAACGCTCGCCAGGGCGGTCGGGGCCCACTCAATAACGACTGGGGAGTCGCTCTCACAGGTCTCCTCCCAGACCATGTGGAACCTTGAGGCCGAGGAGAGGGGCATATCCCTGCCCGTGCTGAGGCCCCTCATAGGTATGGACAAGGACGAGATAGTGGCCCTGGCCAGGAGGGTGGGGACCTACGACATATCGGCCCACGTGCCCGAGTACTGTGCAGTAGCCCAGGAGTCAACCACGAGGGCCACTCCTGAGGAGGTTGACGAGGCTGAGAGGGCCATGGGGCTTGACTACAGGGGCCTCATAGAGGGGGCTGAGATCTACGTGGTGGGCAGGGCTGAGGTCGTGAGGGTTGACGGCCAGCTGGCTGCCGAAGGGGAGGCCGAGAAGAGGTCGACGTCGCCTGACATAGTCAGCTCCTAGGCGGCCCGCGGGACCCTCCGCGCGGCTACGTCAGGGCTGGGCTCTCTTCCTTACTATCGCGTCCGTCAGGCCGACCCAGGAGAGCGAGTAGCCCATGGAGGTCAGGGCCTCCTGGACCCAGGGCCCGTACCTTGACGACAGCTGGGAGAGCCTTGCGCCCTCCAGCTTTTCGTTGGCCAGCGCCCTTAGCAGCTCCTCCCTAACGAAGTAGCTCCTAAGCTTCACGTAGCCCCTCGGGGGCTCGAGGGACCTCAGGGCGTCGATGCTTACGCCGAGCCTTGAGGCCACCTCCTCCAGGCTCTCATAGGGCTTCTCAAGCTCAAGCCTCGCCGGGGCCGTGGCCTGGGGCGCCCCCTGGAGGAGCTTGGACTTGACCCAGAGGTAGACCGGGGCAACGTCAACGGAGTCCCTGTAGACAACGACTCCCTCGCCCAGGCCCGCGAACCTCTCGGGCCCCAGCTTTTCATTTACCACCAGCAGGACAGGCGCCCTGAGGGAAGAGAGCTTCCTCAGCTTCGACCTAAGGTACTCCCTTGTCCAGAAGCCCACGACCTCTATGTAGACGACCCTGTCCCCCAGCCTGGCGCCGAAGTCCGGTATGAAGAGGTCCCCGGCCTCCGTGGCGAGCGCCTCGGGCTCCCTCAACACCTCAGCCCCCGTCCCCCTAAGGGCGCTGATCAGCTTCCTGTAGAGCTCCTCCTCGACAGAGCTGTCGAAGGTCACCTCCTCGCGCCTCGGGGACGAGGGCATGGGGGCCTCGCCCTCCTGGGCCCTGACCCTGTAGACCCTCCCCGACCTGCCTACCATTACCTCGGCCTCGAGCCGCCACCCCTTGCTGGAGACTATGAGGGGGACAAGCCTGGCCAGCGCCTTTCCGTACCTCTCGGTCAGCCTGGCCAGCGAGGCGGGCCCGTAGAGATCAACAGCTGCCGGCCTTCCGTGGGCCTCGTACATAAGGCCAAGCCTCTTGGCCGCCCTCAGCACCTCCCTCCAGCCCGACGATGCCTGAACCCTGACCCTGAGGGCCCTGAGCATGAGGCCCTGGAGGGCGGCAAGGTTGTACTCCCTAAGCAGTTCATCGGGCCTCAGCTCGGGCACGGACGTTATGACCCTCTCTATGTCTAGGTCTGAGTACATGTACTTAGCCGCGTCGACTCCCAGCCTCGCCGATGCCTCCCTCAGCCTGGCCTCCCTCTCGGCCTCATCAAGGGCAGGCCCTCCCTCGAACAGGGCCCTCCTTATCAGCCTCGGGTCTACGGGAGAGGGGGTCTCAAGCTCCACGCGCCTCATTACTACGAAGGCTATGCCGTCAACCAGCTTGGGGTCGTAGACCCTCCTGAGGGGCTTGAGGGACTCGAGCACCTCCCCCAGCCTGAGGCCCCGCCTGAAGTGCGCTATAACGTCCTCGAAGGCCGGCAGGTCTTCCTCGCTCGCGAATACTACCCTCGCCTCCCCCTCCCCAGTCCTCCTGAGCCTGACCAGGCTAGACCTCAGCACCGCTTCTCCTCCTCGCGCTGAGCCTGTAGTCAGCCGTCCCCTTGGTCACGAGCTCTATCAGGAGGGCCCTCTTGCCGCCCTTCGGCCTGAGGACCCTGCCCAGCCTCTGTATGAGCTGCCTGGAGGTCCCGTAGCCGCCTACGACTATGGCCACAGAGGCGTCGGGCACGTCAACGCCCTCGTCGAAGACAGTTGAGGCAACTATGACCCTGTACCTCCCCTCCCTGAAGGCCCTCAGGACCTCGGCCCTCTCCTCCTTAGGCGTCTTGTAGGTGACAGCGGGCACCAGGAGCTCCCTTGAGAGCCTGTAGGCCATCTCCGTGTCCCTCGTGAAGACCAGCACCTTCTCCTCTCTAAGCTCCCTCAGCAGCTCCCTCACCCTCTCAACCTTGGCCTCGGAGTTCACTGCGAGCCTGAGGGACTCGTACCAGGCCTCGACGGCGTCCCTTGCCACCCTGTTCCTGGCCGCCATGGAGAGGAGCCTGTGGAAGTCGTCAAGGCTCCTCAGCGTGATCCCCAGCTCCCTCAGGTCCTCCGAGAGCCTCCTCCTGAGCTCTAGGTACCTCGAGTACTCGCTGTCTGTCAGCTCAACGTAGACCCTCCTCACGTCGTAGTCGGCCAGGTAGCTACCCCTGAGGTCAGCAGGGGAGAGCCTGAAGACCACTGGGCCCACCAGGTCAGGCAGGAGCTCGTGCCTTCCGTCCTCCCTCTCGGGGGTTGCCGTCAGGCCCAGCCTGTAGGGGGCCGCCAGGAGCTGGGCCACCTCCATGTAGTTCGGCGACGGGAGGTGGTGGACCTCGTCAAATA
>Ga0209739_100646_pt1 | contig 13527 bp, 26 predicted proteins | sample JossMetagenome_2_FD_184729 | JGI IMG/M metagenome (GOLD analysis project Ga0209739, IMG submission 184729) | Hot spring sediment microbial communities from Joseph's Coat, Yellowstone National Park, USA - JC3_ASED (SPAdes) (version 3) | ecosystem: Environmental > Aquatic > Thermal springs > Hot...
CTAAGACTCCTAGGCGTGAAGAACTGACCCATTTTCTTCCTATACTCAGGACTGACCTCACTCATATACCTTAGCGTTTCTTGGTGAAGCTCACCTACCCTCATATTTTTCCATCTCCCTCTTAAGTCCCTCTCACTCCTATGGCGGTACCCCAAGCTCCTTCATTAGCCTCAGGAGGCGCTCCCCAATTATGTTAAGTGTCGCGGGATCCCTCACGATCCTCTTTATCTTTTTCTCATATGTGTGCCTTAACTCAACGACCGTTCCCCTTAGATCTATGACCTCCTGTTGGTTTATCAGGTCAAGCAACGTGGGGCGCGATTTTATGACTTGCCTCACGCTAGGGCTGAGCTTGGCTAGCCTGGCCTCAGCATCGTCGAGCCTCTTCATGAACTGCAGGACCCTCTCCCTCTCAAGGGGCTCCAGTCCCTTGAGGGCTACCTGAAGGGAGTCCCCAGGCGGGTCTGGGGGGTCTGCGGCCGCAGCAACGCCAAGGCCCTTCACGAGCAGCTCCTCTACTGCCTCGGAGACGCTGATCCCCCTCGACCTAGCTAGCTCCCTGACCCTGTCATAGGTCTCACGGGAGACGTATGCGGTTAGGGTTACTCCTCTTTCAGGGTACTTTCTTGGTCTCGGCATACTGCGTTCCCCTCTCAACCTCAAGGCCCTTCAGTATCAGGCTCACAGCGTACTCAGACAGGGACTTGCGCCTGGCAGCGGCCCTCTCCTCAAGCTCCTTCTTAAGGTCAAGAGGCAAATAGATCGTCATGATCACGGTGTCCCCAGGCCACTTCTTACGTCTGCCTAGGCGCGCCCCGACCTCCTCCTGAGGAGCGCCCAAGCGCGCCGCCCTGAGGGAGAGGGGCGACCCCAGCTATAAGATTTATTTAATAAAGAGCTTATGGTATAGGATAACAAAGACTAATGGAATAACAGAAAAGTCCGCTAGTCGCAGCTCTTTAGGTTTGCGAGTATAACAAGGGCAGCGTATATGGCAAACATCACGCCAGTGACCAGGAGGTACTCGTCAAGGCTTATGTAAACGTTCGGCGCCAGCGGCACCAGCGGCAGGCTGGCAGGCAGCTCTCCCAGCGCTGCCCTGACCGCCAGCAAGGTGATGTGGTGGCCCGACAGTATCCCCATTGGGGCAACTATCACGAAAAGGAAGGCCTGCAGGAGCGGATGAGGAGGGGTCTGCATGACAATGAACTCATAGGCTATGAGCAGGGCGTAGAACCCTAACGCGAACGCCCAGGCGTAAGCCTTAACGTTCCACGCCCCTATGGTGGCGTCAATGAGCCCCACTATAATGCCTACTACAAAGGCCATGCCGAGGGAGATCCTGTACTCGTGGTAGGTACACAGACCTCTCCACTCTAGAGGGCGGAGCCTGCCCTTCGTTCTGTCAGCCTCATACAGGAATAAGGAGGAGAAAGCTTAAAGGAATTGCTGATGTTAGGATAATGGGGCATAGCCCTCAGGCGCACTGGACTGGTCTAGCTCTCCCAAGCCGTGCCCCAAGCCTGCCACGCCGTCAGGATGCGGGGATTTCCCCACAGCTATGACCCCGAGAGGGTGAAGGGGGAGCTGTGGGTTGGGGTTGCCCTGAGGGGGCGGAGCCCTGTGATATGGGCCCCGATGAAAGGGGCCCTGAGGGCTGTGAAGCCAAGGGAGGAGGGCTTGATATCAAGCTATATCAAGCCCGATGAAGCCTAAACCCCGTCGGAGGGCTATGCCCCATAGAGGGAAAAAGAGCATTAGGGTACACATAGTCTAAAATGCCCCTAGGACCTGCGTGGGCTGCAACCCGTTCTAACGCCTCCTCAGTGCCCTGACCAGGAGGAGGGCCTCAAAGAGCAGCTCCTCAAGCCTCTCGTAGATCGCTGATGCCTCCACAGCGCCCCCGCCCCGCGCTATCTCCACTATCTCCCCGAGACGCTCCATGGCCGCCTCCCTATCGCTCTCAAGCGACTTAAGCGCTTCTTCCAGCACCTTCCTGCGCCTCCGCTCTGCGTACAGCTTAGCTGCGACCTCGTTAAGCCTGACCGATACCCTCTCCCACCTCCTGATCTTAGGGTAGTAGAGCTTGAAGCCGCGCTTATCCCTGGACAGCCTGGCCCCAGCCTGAAGCCGCGCCCTAAGCTCCTCCTCGGTCTGCACTACCGTGTCTCTCACCGCGTTAGGCTAGACACTCCGAAGGTATTATTTTTGTCTGTTAGGACAGGCCTCCCCCAGGAGGTCTCGGCCATCACTTAGCCTCGGTCCTAGGCAGGTCATCGGCCGCGCCAGGGCCCAGGTGGGGCAGCGCGCTCCCAGGCGCACTTAGGGAAAAGGGGAAGGAAAAAAGGCTTACCAGAGTGACCTGAGGTTACCGAAGTAAACCCTTACGCGCCAACCCCTGTAGGGCCTGTACTTCCTTCCCTTCCTTTCAATGTACCAGTAGACGGCCCTCCTGACGACCTCGCTCATGGGCAACTCAAGCCTTTTGGCCGTCCTCTCAAGCTCCATATACAGGCCTTTCTCTATCTTAAGCGAGAAGAGCCAAAGTTTCCCGCTTCCGTCCCCATAGGGAATATAGGAGGACTCTGGCAGCCTCCCGTGTTCCTCCACGTAGTCAAGGGCCTCCCTTAGCGCCCTCCTGATCACCTCAGACCTGGACATGAGCATGGCCATGCTCAGCCAATCTAGGTCTGCCCCAAGCCCCCTCGGCGCCCTGAAGGATAGGACCTTGCTTAAGGTCTTCAAGCTCTCACCTCACGAAGCCGCGTAAGCCTGTCTGCATAGGCATATAGCGCGGCTGGCACGAAGACAATTACAGTAAGGGCTAGCAGGAAAATCGCTCCTACCTCCTGAGGGGTCAGCGTAATTGGTGTGCCGAGCAATGCAAAGAAGAGGAGTATGAGAAACATAAAGATGTGCAGAATTAAGTACAACGCTCCCAACATGCCTATGGCCTCCTTGTCAGACTTCAGCCTCTTCCTCGCGGTGTACCACCTCTCTAGGTTATCGCTCCGCAGATCCTTCTTAAGGTCGTACAGGTCATGGAAGACGTAAAGCTCACCATATAGGAACATGAGCCAGAAGGCCAGGTAACCCATGAAGAGGCTTTTAAGACCGAGGGACAGTATTAGGAGCATTATAGCTACAAAAAACTGTATGGCAGACAGCTGTGATAAGGCCTCTACCAACATCTCCTTTAAGTTCATGCTCTCACCCCATAGAGCCGTTCAGCTCCTTCCAGGCCTCCCTTAACAGATTGACAGCTGCCATGGCCACGTCCTTATTGTCGCAGCTGAGCGCCCTGTCCTCCAGCCCCAGGATAAGGTTCCGCAGCCCCTTTGCCGTGAGTATGCCCTCCTCGAGTGCCCAGTCCAGTAGCCCTTCGGCCTCCCCATCGGTTATACAGCCATACCTCAAGAGTAACAGCGCGACGGAGTCAATAAGCGCCTGTGCGCGCAGCTCATTTGTCTCCTCCATCCCTGCCCCCTCTCCCTTCCTGCCTGGCCCTTTCTAGGGCCTTCCTGAGCGCCTCTATTACCTCGTCCCTTATGTACGCGACATGACCGTGCACGTCCACGTCAAGCTCCTCCTCGGCGAGGCTATCAGGGTTCCCCTCAAGGATCGCGCTCTTAACCTCCCTTAGGAGCTCCGTGGCGTCCCGAACCCTTTGAACCACGAAGTCCTCGTCTATATACCTGCCGCTGCCGTCGACTGTAGGCAGCTCGCTGAGGAGCTCCACCAGGTCCCTGAGCTCGCCGAGGGCTATCAATAGGAGCTGCCTGTCGTCCTCCCTGAGCCTGTCAGTACTCCTTACGAGCTTCTCAAGGTCCCAATAGACGTCCTGAAACTCGTCGTAGGCCTCGTCGACCTTTTCTACATAGTTCATGCTCCCGCCCCCTGACTGCGCATAAAAAAAGTCAGGACTTACCTTCCTTCGCTGCCATCCCGCTGTAGAGGCTGTTAAGCTTTAGGGTTATCTCAAAGTGCTTTTTCAACGCCTCGTTGAGCTGGCTCAAGGCCTCATAGGTCAGCTGCGAGACCTTGTAGAGCTGTCCAGAGTACGCAAGCAGCTCCATGGCTATATTGTAGAGCTCCCCCATGAAGTACCTGACGTCTTCATTGCACCCCTCAGGTTGCGCCTGCGCCTTACCATGAAGTCCCTGGTCTATGAGCTCCCTCGCCACGTCGGCGATACTGACGTTCTTAGCCTTGGCCCTCTCCTCAAGCTCTTTCTTCCACTCGGGGGGTATCATAACGTGCAGGGGCGCCTTTCCCTCGCTCACGCTCTCACCTCCTGTCCCTTCATGGCCCTTTCAAGGATTGGCTTGTTTGTCTCAACGTACTGCTTGACGTCAGGATTCTGATCAAGCCATACCTTGAAGGCCTCAACTACCAGCTGACTAAAGGTCTTTGGCCCTTTTCTTGCTAATAGGCCGTACTGTGTTGCGAGCGTCATTTCTATGTACGTCTCAGACGGGACATAGGCCTTGACACCCCTTAAAGACCCCTGGGGCCTAGAAGGCCCCTCAGCGCCTTCCTCCCCACTCACCCTCTCACCCTGGGCCCCTCAGGCCCATATAATACATTGGGCCAAGGGGTATAAAAACCTATTGGCCAAGAATTAATATAAAAATAAAAAGAAACAAAAAAGTTCTTTGGTTATGGGGCTACTTTCAGGCTTTCCTCCCCTTGGCAATGTCAGCCAGGGCCCTTGCGAGGGCTATGAGGTTGGCAGCGTCCCTGGCTATGTCGTCCGCCAGGGCATCGGCAGCCCCTGCGTCATCCACGTAGGAGAGGGCCTTGACCTTGCTGTAGATGCGGGCCACCAGCCCCTTGAGCTGTTCTGATGACATGTAGCCAGGAAGGTATATGCTGCCAGAGACCTTCCTGCCGTTCAGCTCTATGTCGGCGCTGTAGGCGTGTCTACTCTCATCTATGCTCTCGTAAGTCCTTACGTTCACCCTGTCCTCCGAGACGAGAACCCTTTTGACCTCCGCCGCCATCTCACTCACTGCCTCACTCACCTGGGCCGCACAGGCCCATTTTAGAATAGGATACAGGGGGTATAAAAACTTATTGGCTAAAAACAAGCATAAAAATAAAAAGTCGAGGTCTAGCTTTCTCCTGACAGACGTGTCTTGACTTTGAGCAACATGGCCCTTGTGAGCGCGAAGAGCGAAATTATGTCTTCAATCATTTCGTTTGCCAGCCCCTCGGCCGTCGCAGGGCTCTTAATGATACGAAGGGCCTTGGCCCTCTTGGAGAGCGAATCAACGATTTTATCGAAGTCATCAAAGACCTCGGCGTAGTCGTACTTATCGCCTTTGATCCTCTTACCATTGATATCAGCCACAAAGGTGAAGTACGCTTCGGCGCCTAGCAGGAAATTTACAGTGGCTTTAGGAATCTCAGAGGGAGGAACGTCTGAATGCAGGACAGTGCGTATGACAATCTGATCCTCTCCGATCAAGTAATCCTTTGGGCCCACCTGCCTTATCTGCTCGCTCATGCCCTCAGCTCACCTCGGCAGCCTGTCCTGCCTTCACCACCTCTATGGGAGGTCTATCAGCGTTTATATGTTCTTTGGGCTAAAGTTTAGGGCTCCTGGGGCTTCCACGGACTCCACGACTTGACCTTGTCCGAAAGGGCCCTCGTAAGTAGTACAAGCTCGGCTATGTCGTTAATCATGTCTTCGGCCAAGGCATCGGCAGCCCTGGGGCTGCTTAAATCCTTAAGGACCTCGGCCTTCCTGTATAGCTCCTCTACGGTCCTCTCAAAGTCCTTGAAGACGTCAAGGGACGCATGCTTTTCACTCGTGACCTTCCTACCATTGACCTCTACCTCGGCGTAATAGCGGGTTACGTTATGGTTTGTATCGGCATAGGTTCTTATGTTTAACCTGTCCTCAGAGAGCAGCGTCACCTTCCCCTCGCTCACGCCTGACCAGCCTCCTGGGCCTGCTGCGATCTCACCTTTTCAAGGAGCGGCCTGTTTGCCTCAACATACTGCTTGACGTCAGGGTTGTGATCAAGCCACTCCTTGAAGGCCTCCCGCATCAGCGCGCTCATCGACCTCGGCTCCCTTCCTATTGCCCTAAAGTATTGAACCGCCATAGCCAGTTCGTCCATCTCCTCGTCTGACAGAAGAACAACAACTTCGTTGTACTTCTTATTCTTAGGTCGCACCATTTCTATCACCTGGGCCTGAGGCCCATTTTAGAGTAGGGGCCAGGAATATAAAAAGGCTTTTGCTAACTTTTAGAACCAAAACCCTTTTATACCCCTTTTGGTATGTTTCTAGAATGGGGCCTAAGGGCCAGGTGATAATATGAGGCCCCAGTTCCCTAGGAGAGGCGTCCACAACAACGCTCCAACACCACAGGCCCTCTACGACATTGTTGTCAATAGGCTTCACTTTATTGATGTCTGCTGGGATCCCCAAAAGTTTGACGCCACGGCCTTGATTTGGCCTAATAGGTCATACTGTAACCCTCCATTTAGGAATAAGGGGCCGTTCGTTCAGAAGGCCATAGAGAGCAATAGGCTCGGCCGACAGGCCCTACTATATTTGCCATTGGACCCGACGACTAAGTGGTTCAAAGAGCTTTACAGGGCCAATGCCCTGATCCTTATCTTCATGAAAAGGATGGGGCACTCAAAGTATCCCCACGCCCTCTATTTCCTAAAGGACTTCAAGGAGCCCCAGCTCGTCCTCATCGAGGACGTGCAGGACGTTATAAGGTACCTGGGCCCCTAAATAAAAAAAGAAAAAGGATAAAGGCTTAAGAGTTTAGGGCATCTTCCTTAGATATCCCATCCTCTCCGCATAGTCTATGGCGTCGTTACAGACCTCCTTAGCTATCTTTCTCACCGCTACTATCTTATTAAGCTCGTCAAAGAAGAACAGCCTGCCTCCATCCCTTCTGCACTCAATGCGGATAGTTGATGACCAATCTGGCCACATTATAATGTCAAAGCCCTTTAGCTTCTTTCCGTCTGGCGTCGTCCGTGGGAAGTATATAGTGGCGAAGTAAGAGTAAAAGAGCTCGTCCCAGTTGCCGTTCTTGTGATAGTCCTCAATTGTCTTTACTATATTGTCAGCTATCTTCTGAACCCGATCTTCACTTACCTGCGCCATCTCTCTCACCTAGCCCTTATGGGCCAATTTTAGAAATGTACCCCAGGAATATAAAAGGGTTTCGGTCATAAAAAGCCAGTAAAATGCTTATTAACCCCTAGCCCCTATTCTATAAACGGCCCCTAGCGGGCCGAGAGGTGATGGGGCATGACGACTAGAGGTCTACTAGAGGTCTTCAATTCTAAGAACGAGCTACTAACAAGGATTTATGTCGCCTCTGACATGTACCCAGAGAATGGGCTGATGTGTGAAATCGCTAGGTTTCTCAGAAAGAGGTATTTGGTCAATGGGATCCGTCCTGACAGTTACTTTGAAGTCGTCAATGGGATGGACAATTTGGCGGCGCTAATAATAACGCATCTCACGCATTGGCACTCAAAGATAATAAGGCGCTTTGCTAAGCGCTGGCAGCCTGAGGTCAAGGTGGGGAGGGATGCCCTTGCAGCTGGGGAGGTCTACCTCTATCCCTTTAACGCTGATATAATGGACTCGGACATAGAGTATCTCTATCAGCTTTACCCTATGGAGGACGAGGAAAAACTTTATAGAGAGAGGAAAGTCCTAGATGTTGTTAAGGTCATAGCTAAGGAATATAGAAGATCTGATTTTGACATGCAGAAGGGGGACTGGAATAAAAAGGAGCTCATAGATTTCTTTAACGGCCCCCTAAGGGATTTCGCTAAGCAATACTGTAAGGCCTAAACTTTCTTTTTCTTTTTCATCCTTAACTTTTTTATCATAGTCCAAAATCTTTATTAACCCCTAAGTCCTATTTCTAAAATTGGCCCTAGCGGGCCGAGAGGTGGTAGGGATGGCTCAGGTAAAGGAGGAGGCAAAGGCCGTAAGGGCCTTCGTTTCAAGGATTGTAAAAGGCTATAGGGCCTTTTTGAGAAATGGAGATGCCTTTCCCAAAGAGTCATGGGCCCACGCCTATGACCTTGCGGGTTCTCTTTACTATGGTGCTAATATCTACAGCGATAGCAACTACGAGACTGAGCTTATAAGGCGCCTTGCGCAGGTAAGCTATAACGACTTCGACGAGCTTAAAGCTATATGGGACAGCTTTAGCGAATCGCAAAAGAAAAAGGTCTTAGGACAACTAGCTTATGCAATTGCTAAGATCGGGTACGAGGAGCTACTCGAAGCAATAGCTAATAGCTGGGAGTTTAAGTTAAATGCCGACAAAAGGCGCCAGATAATTGACGCCTTTAAGAGCTATATAGCTAATGGTCATGACAGGATGAGGCTAGCCGTTGCGCTCACAAATATCTTTTGGCCTAACGAGGAGGACAGGAAAGAATCCGAGGACCGCGTTAGAGCGCTTTGGGATGGATTATGGCTTGACGGCTTTATTCTGTGGCGTGAAGTAGAAAAACTAATTGTGAAGCATATCCTAAACGTTGAGACTGTCAAAACCGTGGAGGGCAGCTGAAGCAAGGTAAGCCTTAGTCTTTTTCTTTCTTTTTTATTCAAGGACAAAAAAGAAAAAGAAAAAACAACTAGGTTTACTTTTGCTTGTCGTCTTCAGATAGCAATCAGGACCTGCGCCCTATCTTTTCAAGCAGGTACTCCTTTATGATCTCGTTAAGCTCGTCTTCATTTATGTAGTCGGCTAGGCCTGCGCCATCCAAAAAGTCCTTATAGGCCGTGCTCTTTTTGTCCTCCTCGTTAGGCCAAAAGATATTTGCAATCCTGTCCATCAGTTCATTGTAGCTTATCCTCTTGTTGAGGTAGTCCTTAGCAGCCTCTACGACCTTGCCCATGGCCTTGTTGAGCTTTTCGTCATGGGTTACGTCATAGGCTATGTCCTTAAAGAGCCACTCCATCCCTATGAGCGCCATCTCATGAATTACGGAGCCTAGGATCTCATTCTTTTGCTCGTTTGTGAGCCTGTCCCACATCTCCTTAAAGGTGTCATAATCTATGTCGCTTAGCCTCGAGAGGTGGTCTATCGTTTCATCGTCATTCAGGATGTCGTCGTCCCCCTCCATGTCCTCAAGCATCTGTATTTGCTCATAGGCGTCGGCCCATGGCGGAAAGTCTGACCCTGAGAGGCCTTCAAGCCATCCGTTAATGAGGGCCGACCTTAGGTAGTCCATTACATCGTCTGCTGTCATTTCTTCCTCGCTCATTTCCATCACCTGACTCCTTAGGGCCGATTCTAAAATAGGGATTAGGGGTTAATAAAGGTTACGGCTATAGTTTTCTATTAAAATCTATGACGCTGCGTAACCCTCTCGCAGCTCGAGCAGCGTTCTAACTAGAAGCTATTATTAACTGCTAATTAAACAAAGAAAAACAGTTTGAAAACAAAACATGCTAAGTACTTTTACAACATTATAAAGTTTTTAGTAAAAATCTTTATTAACCCCTAGCCCCTATTCTATAATTGGGCCTAAGGGCCCGAGAGGTGATAGACATGAGCACGAGGGGGATGATACAGGTTTTTGACTCAAGTAATAAGCTCCTAGCGAATATCTATGTTCATACCGATATGTATCCCGATGGAATGATGTGTGAGGTCGCTAAGTTCCTCAGAAAAAGGTTTTTGACCAATGGGATCGATGACTATTTCAAGGACGTCAATGGAATCGACAATTTGGCGGCGCTAATAACAGCGCGCCTCGTAAGCTGGTACACAAATAGAATAATACGTCTAAGGCGTTTAACTAACGTGAAGGACGACCTGGTCGCAGGCTTCGTTTACCTCTTACCCTTCGACGCTAATATAGAGAATGCCGACGTAGAGTACGCTTATGAGCTTCGTCCTATGATTGACGAGGATGCCCTCCATAAGGCCGTCGTCTCCAACAAAAAGCCAAAAGTCTTAGACGTCATTAGGGTCACGGCTAAGAAGTGGAATGGAAAAGCCATAGATTTCTTCGATGGCACGCTAAGAGAGTTTGCTAAGCAGTACTGTAAGTTCTAACCTTTTCTTTTTTTATTTTTATTTCTAACTTTTTATCATGGGCCAAAATCTTTATTAACCCCTAGGTTCTATTCTATAAACGGGCCTTAGAGGCCCGAGAGGTGAAAGTGCATGACGACTAGAGGTGTAATAGAGGTTTTTAATTCACAGAACGAGCCCCTTTCAAGAATCTATGTCCATGGAGACATGTACCTAAAGAACGGGGTGATGTGTGAAGTCGCTAAGTTCCTCGAAAAGAGGTACCTAGTCAATGGAATCCCTCCCGATGGTTATTTTGATGTCATTAACGGCATGGACAACCTGGCGGCGCTAGTAACAGCGCACCTCATACAGTGGTACACAAAGGTAATAAGGCGCTTCGTTAAGGCAAAAAAGAACGACCTGGCTGCAGGCCTCGTTTACATCTATCCCTTTAGCTGGGACCTGAAGGACACGGATATTGATTATCTCTATCAGCTTTACCCTATGGAGGACGAGGACAAGCTTACTTACCGTGGTGGAGCTAGGAAGGCCGTGGACGTCATTAGGGTCGTCGTTAAGAAGCTTGAAAAAGAGGACTTCGACATGCAAAAGGCGGACTGGAATAAGAAGGAGTTCGTGAATATCTTCGACGGCCCCCTAAGAGAGTTTACTAAGCAGTACTGTAAGGCCTAAACTTTCTTTTTTTCTTTTTTGTTTTTAATGCAACGTAATAAAAAAGAAAAAAGATTTAGGCCTTTACGAGTCAAGGTAGTTTATAATGTCATCACATATTTCAGGATCTACGTCCTTTTTGACCTCTATGTCTCCGTAGCTATAGATTATCTTTCCATCTCCCCTATCACAGAGGAACTCGACGGTCGGCCTCCCATAGCTCAATAGGATACTGAAGCCTAAGATGTCCTCCTTATCAGGCGTTACCATAAGAAGGACGTCAATGACGTCCTCCTCGAAGAACTTATCCCAATCACCATTGACGTGATGCTCCTCGAGTTGTCTTATTATGTCGTCGATGACCTTTTGGGCCTCCACCTCGGTTACCTGCGCCATCCCTCTCACCCTCGGGCCATAGGCCCATTTAGTATTGGGGCTTAGGGGTTAATATTCTTATGCTCAAAATTCTGTTATTAAAATTTTAGTCGCTACTTTGTATTTTTGTAAGCTTTCTATTAAAGTTTAGATCCTCATGTAACGCTCTCGTAGCTCGAGCAGTGTTTCAATTAGAACAAGTTTCTATTACCTTTTTGTCTTTGTTGTTGTTTTCAGGCTCGAGCCTGTTTTAGCTGAAAAGTGTTCTTATTTGCTAATGAAACAAAGCTTACAAAATAAACAGGATTTAGGCAAAAATCTTTAAAAGCTCTAAAGCCCTATTCCTAAACTGGCCCATAATGGGCCAGGTGAAAAGAAATGTGTGAGTGGCAGAACGTAAGGGATTGGCTCTGGGATAGTGAAGAGGCCTATATAACTCTCTACAGGTCGGTACTTCAGTTTTTGGCGGGCTGGTTTGACGAGCTTCAGTTCACCTATAACCAAGACCGATATCACTCTATAACGAGGGACGATTTCGATCACCTACTTGAGGACAACGACGAGCTTGAGCTGAGAGAAAAGGACGGAACCCTTTACGTTACGGCCGTGTTTTATGTTGATGAGAATAGGAAAGAGGACGATCCGAGTAAGTGTATTTGGACAAAGAAAACCCTTAATATAGAGTATCATGTCGAAAGGCCCTATCCTGACATGTTGCGTGTCGTCATTCACCGCATCGACGGTAAAACAGATTTCGTCGAGGACGAGTGTCCTGAGGCCTCTTAGTGTCTTTTTGATAAGTCTCTCTTTCTTTTTTCTAGTTTAAGCAAAAATCCTTATAAACTCCTAGGGCCTATTTCTAAATGGGCCCTAGGGGCCCGAGGAAAGATGTCCCAGGTTCAGGTTCAGGTTGAGGTCAAAAAGAATAGGATAATAGTACCTAGCGACATCTTTTTTGAGGAATATCTTAGGTCTCATAGGGATTTAGCTCAGGATATTGTCAATATATTAGTCAACGATATAAGGAGGGCTGTCGTTAACAGACAGAACATAAAGGACGATGATAAGAGCTTTTTCCTAGTGAATCTCGGAGGCCTTGCTGTGGCTTTTAAGCTTCTTAGGTCTACAATAAAGGTAGCTGAGCAAATCGAGGACGAGGACCTCGAAAAGCTTAACGAGGCCTTTAACGGCCTTATCAAGTCTCTCATAAAGGTCTACTATGACATCAAGGAAGACCTAGAACCATTCGATAAAATCTCAACCGACGTTTATTATGATCTCGCAGATTCTCTTACCGTGCTCCTCGACGTGTTCATATCAAAGTTAGGAGATAAGATATCGAAGCTAAAGACGGAAAAATCCTAAAACTTTTTTCTTTTTGCTTTTTTCTCTAATCCTATTGTAATAAGCTTATAACATAATAGGATTTAAGCAAAAATCCTTATAAGTCTTAAAGGCCTATTCTAAACTGGCCCTAAGGGGCCAGGTGAATGAGAAAATGATAATAGAGGATAATGGTGGCCGCGCCTTTGAGGTCTTTTTAGAGGAAATACCTTTGTCGTTGTTGGTGGCGCCTCAGGAAAATGACAGCGGTATGATAAGAATATTTGCGACAAGACGCTATGCGGTTAAGGGCGGTGGAATAATAACGATGCTCTACGGTGAGGTTAAAGACATAAGACTAAAGTACTTCGGTGATAATATCAATTCCTTAGAGGACCTTAAAAAGTTCATTAAGGAAAACCCCACGAGGTTCTTTGAGGTAATCTTTACCGTCATTTTTTCGAGGGTTGAGCGCCTCGCAGAACTCGAGGAAAGAGCAAAGACAAACCTTTAAGCCTTGATCCTTTTCTTTTTGCTTTTTAAACCCTATTGTCGAGGCCTTATGATTTAGGACATAAAGGGCCCAAAAAAGTGAAAAAAGAAAAAGAAAATATTTTTGCTTATTCTTTAGCATCCGAAATAATTTTTAAAATTTGTTCACAATCCTCCTCGGTTAAGTTCTCTCTCTTTATCTCTTTCCTGTTCTCGTCGAGATATATCACAAGTCCAATACCAAAAAGACAAATCAAATTCACAAATCCTTTATCAATTGGTATTGTGATATCGAAGCCCGAGGGTTCGACACCCTTGGGAGTCCTAACCGAGTACAAACTGCCCGAGAAATCTCTCTTTAAAAGTTCCTCGATTCTCTCGTCCATTATTCTTTTCACCTGGCCCTTTAGGGCCAATTATAGAATAGGATATAGGCCTTTTTAAGGGTTACGGCTACAGTTTTCTATTAAAATCTATAACTTCACATAACGCTCTCGTAGCTCGAACAGCATTACAACTGGAAATTGTTCTTATCGCTTTTGCGTATCTGATCTTATTTTTAAGCTCGAGCTTGTTTTAACTAGAAAATGTTCTTATTTGCTAGTGAAATAAAGCTTACAACATAATAGAATTTAAGC
>Ga0209739_100647_pt1 | contig 13512 bp, 9 predicted proteins | sample JossMetagenome_2_FD_184729 | JGI IMG/M metagenome (GOLD analysis project Ga0209739, IMG submission 184729) | Hot spring sediment microbial communities from Joseph's Coat, Yellowstone National Park, USA - JC3_ASED (SPAdes) (version 3) | ecosystem: Environmental > Aquatic > Thermal springs > Hot...
CCGCGTACCTCGGGCTCCTGAGCGACGATATGAGGTTCCTGAGCTCCTCCAGGGCGAGCGAGGAGGCCGCCCTGACAACGTCATCGAGGTCCCTCAGGCCGCCGGTTACGTAGAGGTGCCCGAAGTATGTCAGCCAGCCTATTATGCCGTCAAAGGCGTCAACTGCTTTCTCCATGAGGTCCCTTGGGCACCTGACCCCTGACTCGCTGAACCCCCTCTCAAGGAAGTCGAGGGCCTCGTCAGGGCTCAGCCTCCTCGTCCTCACCTCCTGGAAAGCCCTGCCGAAGAGGGGGGCCCGCGGGTCCTCTAGGCCAAGGAAGTCGTAGAGGAGGCCGAACTGGGAGCCCGTGAGGACGAGCCTTACGTTGGGCAGGCTGTCGTAGGCGTAGGCGAAAAGCCTGTCGAACCTAAGCCAGTTCGCCTTCCTGAGCTCCTGGGCCTCGTCAACTGCTACAACTATGGGCTCGCCCAGGTCGTTAAGCCTGGTGAAGAGGTCCGGGAGGCTTAGCTTCCCCCTCCCCCTGAAGGTCACCCTGACGCCTGGCGGGCCCAGGGAGACCTCGAGGCCCTTCAGGCCCCTGAGGGCCTCCCTCAGCCTGTCGGCAAGGGAGGACTCCCTCCTGAGTAGGTCCTCGAGGGACCTGGCGAAGACCTCAGCTATGTCCCTGTAGCCCGCGTAGAGGCTCAGCCTGACGTCAACGTAGAGGTAGGTAACGCCTGCCTCGCCTAGGGCTACCCTTAGGAGGGACGTCTTGCCGGTCCTCCTGAGGCCGGTGACGAGGGTCAGCCTCTCGGCCCTCAGGGCTGTTACCAGCGCTGAGAGCTCGCGGTTGAAGTCGTAGAGGTCCTCCCTCCTCGTCTTAGGCTCGGGGCTGAATAACATTAGGGTACCCCAAAATGTTTGGGTACCCCAAGCGTAATAGGCTTTTGCCCAGCCTTGTTAAGGGATAAGGCCCTTACGTTGTGGCCGCTTTAAGCTGCCCTGGCCGACGATGACCTCCTTTTGTGCAGCCCTCTTACCTTATGGCGTGTTTAGAGATACATGGAGCCTAGCACGCACTTTATTATTGTAATAAAATATTTTAGGCCGCCCTTTGCCTACTAGCAGACGATGACTGCTCTTGACTGATGGTGAGAGCGCGTCCTCAGATGATGTCTACGAGATCGCAGAGCTGGTCAGCTGCGTGTTAGGAAACGTAAAGGTGCCTCTGTCTCTGATCAAGTCCATAGTTGATTACGCCTGCAGGTACTTGCGTGGACGGGGCAACTTCACCCCCGCTGACGAGGTGGCCCTCGAGGCCGTGATAAGGGATTCACCGGTGTTCAAGGAGGCGGCGCCCTACGCCAAGGAGCTGGCGGAGGCCGTCTACAAGGTCTGCGGGCAGGGGCAGTCGCCCGAGCTGAAGTCCTGCATAGCCAGTAGGGGCCGCGCCAAGGGCCACAGGGAGGCCCTTGAAATGGCTGAGCGCCGGAACCTAATAGAAATGTACGCAGTCCAGTTGGCAAGTAAGAGCCTTCGCGACATGGGCTACTCAATACGCATGAAGTACAGGAAGGGGCCTAGACCCTACGACTTGATCGTCTCCAAGGACGGCGTGTTGTATACAGTGGAGGTGAAGGGCAGAAGTGTGCCAAAGAGTCTGTGGGACGAGAGGCTGTGCATGGACATATCGTTCACTGAGAACGAGGTGCAGTACCTTGATAGCAGACGGGACCGACACATCATCTGCATAGCATACATCAGTGAGGGGGACCTACAGGAAGTGCTATGCATGACGCCTGACGAGTTCAAGAAGAGGTGGGAAAGGGTCCATGACGCTAACGCGGAGAGGGAGGGCAAGTACGTGTTCCGCGGCAGGGACTGTAAGCATAGGGCTGGGGACAATGATAGGACTTCACTAAGCGAGGCTCTGAGAGATCTGGGCGATGAATTTTACCTTCACAGCTATCATACCCTTGAAGACCTGCTCAACGACGAGAACCTTTTAGATGACTACCTTGAGATGCTTGGGATAGAGACGAAGCGCAAGAGCAGACTTTACAACGCTTTTAAAATATCCATACTAGATAATGAGCTCAAGAGAAGAGGGGTCCCGGAGCCCATTGCTGGTGTCCTGGCAGCTCGGAAAGCGGCAATTGACGAGGAGCGGGCTGCACGCCGTGAGCGGCGCATGTACCCTAGGAAGTCCTTTATTTCCTGCGTTGAGCGGACAGGCTTTGGAGGGATGATGTACAGTCTTCTCGCTGAGGAATTCTATAGCGCCGTATCTAAGGCTAAGCTACATGACAAGTGTGACGCCATAGCGAAGCTGGCCGTAGACAGGTATGAGCATTTCACAATTACGGCGGGGAGTCGGTATGACAAGGAGGTCAGGGTCCCCCTGTCCGCTGCGCTCATCAAGTGCCTCTGTTACGACAAGGCTAAGGAAGCATATGAGAACGCTTTGAAGGAGATGTACGGCAAGGAGGTCGACGCTTCTGAAATCTTTACTGCCCTGTCTAACCCCTGGTGAGCCCAGCATAATCGATGAGGTCGCTAGGGCTAAGGGCTGGGCTAAGGCCTTAGGGGTTGAGAGCGCAGCCCTGGGTCACCAGGCCTCATCGTTTAGGCCCTATAGGCCCTAAGCTCGTTAACTCCCCAGTTAACACGGCCTTAGCGGCGGGCGTATCAGGGCGCCGCTTGGCGTCTTCACGCGAGGCCCTCTCACCCCTTCACGAGGGCGAGACGTTGTAGGGGACAAGGCTGTTGGCGTGCCTCGGCGCGGGGGCCTTACGTCAAGGATGGTACCAAAGCCCCTGTGGTTAAGCTTTATTTGTGACCTCAGGAAGTTGAAACAAGTGGCAGAACGGGGGGCAAAAGACGTCAACACAGCCAAGTTTCTATGATGAGGTGAAGAAGGAGCTAGGACTTGAAGAGGACGACATAATCGATATATATCAGTCGTTAGTGAAGCACGAAATCTGCTTGATGAGGCTGGGGGACATCTGCGCAACGGAAAGCGATGGCGGCTACTATGTAGCTAAGCACGGGTCCTCTGTCAGGCATAACGTAGACGCGCAGATGACCATAATCGATGTCCTGTACGCCATGCTTGTCGGGAGTGACGTGCTGATAAATAAGTATAACCTCAATGACGTAGAGGGCTTTGTGAAGAAGATCAGAAGGCTCATTGACATTCTCGTTGAAAGGAGGTTATTGATAGACATGCCTTGTGCTGACAACAGGGTGCTGGGGCGTTTAGATGACGTTCTGTCGGGTAAGTCTGTAATAGAATTAAATGACGTCGACAATGTATACATGTATTTTGATATGCTTGATAACACGCTTGGTGATAAGCTATTCGATCGCTTCAAAAAGGTAATACAAAAAGAGTGGCTTTACTCCCAATATGTTGAAAAAATAAGGAAGTTAATATGGGATTGGAAAAGAAAAGGAGTATGTTTCAAGACAGCCTATGGCGAGCTAATTAAGTTGCTAAGGTACGAGGCGCCGTTGCCATTTACTAAGGGCTTTGAGACGTCGTTACGGAGGGTCCTAGAGGCTTATGTCCTGCCGTTCCTGGAGGAGCCTTTGCCTGAACTTAACAGGAGCCTAGATGACGATAATGATGACAATAACTTCAAGAAGTCCGTAACACAAAAGCTGGGCGAGCGTGATATAAATGTCATAAACGCCATAGATATTATAATTGGTGCGCTAAAAAGTATTGGAATTGAAAGGCTTCACGAGTATCAGTTTGTTATGCTTGATGAGATGCTCAGCTTATTTGATAGGCCAAAGATCGTAGTTATCTCAGCCCCGACCGCCTCAGGCAAGACGGAGATATTTATGACATATCTGGCGTTCAAGTTATTGGTCAACAACAACGGAGTAGCTGTTATCGTATACCCTACTAAGGCGCTTGCCAGGCAGCAGTTGCAACGTTTTATAGGGTTTATGTATCACATAAACAGAAAAATTAACAATAAAACTATTCACGTTTACATACTTGATGGGGACAGTCCAAGTGAAGAAGTAAAGGGGCAACCGTTTAGAGGCGACATTGAAATAGAGCTTCGCGATGAAAACAAGGAGGGCTATCTTGAATATAATAACGAGGGAAAGCTAGCTATTAAATGGAATGATGGACGGGAAGAAGATATTGAATGGGTTCATGAACGTAAGGAAGTAGAAGAACTAAAGAAGCCCGCTATTGTCATAACGAATGACTCCATGCTTTCTAAACATATCCGTGAAGGGTCGAGGTGGGTTATCGATCTTGCAGCCTCGCTTAACACAATAGTTATTGATGAGGCTCATGTGTTCATGAACGATAAGAAGAGGAGCGACTTTGTACACTTCCTGCTTCTGCGACTACTATTGATAGCGTTATTGAAGAAAATAGGGGGAGGATTCTCAGACAACGTCTATTTATATAAAGACTTCAAGGAGTTAATACGGGAGAGGAAGTTTGACATCATATTGTCAAGTGCAACCATGAGCGATAGGGAAGTGCTTAAACAAGGCATGAGTACAAGGCAGCTAGGAGGAATTGACTTGGCGAAGGTCACCAAGGCCGCCGGTGATTCCTCAGGTTCTTCAGCTCCGCCTTACGAGTTGTTGCTCAGGGGTTGGATCAAAAGGGCTTATGAAGAGAGTGACCAAGGTGAAAAGAGTATAATTTTTGAATCTTATTATGATAAAATAGGTAACTCAAAACGAAAGAGGTTGTACGTGACAGTTGTATACTTCCCAGAACCTATGAGTGCTTCTAAGACGCCGTTCATTGAGGCCTTAGCCACCACAACTATATGGACAGCAGCGGTGGGTAAAGGTCTAGGGCATAGGTTACACGCGATATCTTTCATGGATAGCAAAGAAACAGTAGGAGAGACCTTTAAAGAGTTCATCAGGCCAAGTCTATCAAAAGAGTGCTTCCACGCAGACAAGTTGCTGGTCAGTCCTCTCCTTCGTCAAACTAAGCAAGATGCGTGTCCGGATAACATAGGTCATAAATACATAGAGAGACTATTGACTTATTTAAATCAAAAGCAGGACACAGGTGGATCATACCAGCTGTTTGCCAGGTACTCTCATTTACAGCTTTACTACAAGTGGAATGATGTAGAAAGCTACATACGTTATATGCAAAAACTACTTAATTCACAACAAGGGCGACAAAGCCCTGACATCGTTAAAGAAGCTGAAAACTTTGCTCGCGATGTATATGAGGCTGCCTCGAGATACGGGAGCACAAGTAGCAAAGGGTCGAGATACTGGATCTGCAAACCAAAGGATGGTAGTGGCGAGTGCGACGAATACTACGTACTACAACACCATGCCGACCTCGAAAGGACACTTAGACAAGAAATTGAAAAGATCCTTAGCAGTAAAGATAATTGGAACTTGGTAATAGCTACGTCGACCCTTGAGCTGGGAGTGAACATACCAGGGGTTGCCGTTGTTCTGCAATATGGTGCTCCGCCCTCTGGCGAGAGCTTCGTCCAAAGGGTCGGTAGAAGTGGCAGGGACGAATGGTCTTTCAGGACGGCGTTTGGCGCCGTGTTCGCTAGAAATGTCGGTAAGGACATAATGCTAATAGATGAAATGGAGGCTATAAAGAACCTCTATAATCTGACCAGGCCAGGTTATAGCCCCGAACTTGATAGTGAGACCTTAGCGAGATACATGGCTCTGATATACTTTGATGGGGCAATCATCGATACAATAGGCGCGAAACACTCTATTGACGATCCCCTTGTCCAGGCATTATTCCAGGCATTATTAAAACTTTATTTAGATGATAAGAAAATTAATGAAACATTAGATAATATCAAAAAGATAGTTGAGAACCGTGAAAGGTACGAGCAGATACTCTCTAGTAAAGAGATAAACAAGCCAAGAGGGATAATACCGACTGCGTCACTAATTGTTAACGAAGAATCTAGTAATAATGATGTAATAGTTGAAAACCTAATGATTATAGAAGTTAGACTTAGAGACGTAGAGCGTAGGTTGGAAAAAGAAATAAGACCAGGGCAGGAATACGCTAAAGAATTAGAGGAAAAAGTAGAAGAAGTAAAGAGATTACAAGAGGATGTCTATTCTTTGAGGGAAAATATTGAGCGGCCTTTTGCTAACAGAGGGAGACTTTCTATATCTACATACCTTCACGAATATGCAACTCATATTTATGACAAACTTCGTGAAGTTGATAGAACTTTTGAAAAAATAGTTGATGACATTAATAAAATAATTAATGTCAACAAATTAAGTGATCTAGAAAAATCATTAAAAAGAGCTATGAATGCTATTAAAGAAACTGAGCAAATGATTTTAAGTACCATAATAGCATCTGATGAAATATGTTTATCTTCATGGCTGCATAAAGATAGGCATACGACATCATACGATGACACAATGGCACTACTACTGGGTATGCCAATGCCCCATCCAGTATCTTATTCCGAGCCAGGCAATGGATGCTCACTTGTTTTCGACGAAGTTGAGATCAGCGATGGCAAAGGTGGCAAAATAATAAAGTTAAAAAGAGAGAAGAAAGAAGGCGAGATACCCAGGAATGCAAACAGAGATTATGTACTTCGCAATGTGCCATTTAAACATCATGAGGCGTCATGAACTATGAGCTTAGATATCTCATTTCCGGCGTTCCATTACGGAAAAGCATATCTTGGTACACTAGTAATTAGTAGGGAAGCTAATAATGTAAAACTCTCCGTCAAAAGCAGCGAAGTCGCGACATTTAAGGGCGTTATCTCTAGTGATGACACAGAAAAAGATTTAGAAGTACCTATCTCAAGTCTCGGCACCTATGCAGTAAGAATAAGATATGACGCACTTCGGGACGCTCTAGCTAAATGGAGCCGCAACAATAGTAGTGAAAGTTCGGAGGGCGAGAATCGCTCGGGCGTTGACATCTATCCTATACTTTTTACTTTCAATAAGAACTATGGAACTGTTGGTATGAGAGACGTTAATGTAGCCGTGCTTAGCGGTGTTGCAACCTGCGTCAAAGACGATTGCCTCAAGGAAAGGAGCGAGGCCGAAAACACATATCTGTTGATAATACGCTCTCCGTCTAGACTCAAGACGGAAGCCGGGTGGCAGGTTAGAACTGCATGTAGTGACAAACGCAAACACTATAATGAAGAGAAAGGGGATCCTTGTTGGCTATTTTCCTTCATTATAATCGATAAATACATTAAAGACAGACTTACTGACATTGTCGAAGATCAGAAAGATCAGGAAAGGATTAGCTATGAGGTTGATATCGAAACTCATAGAGATAGCGTTCACTCGGCTAGTGCAGAGCTATACATATCCTCGCTTAAGTATGTTAAGGTGTTCTTAAGGTCGTTCCCCTTAATCAGGCTTGAAGGTCTCGAATGTCCCAGCGATTCCAGCAGTATGCTAGAACTGTGCAGAGGTGACTTAGAATACATACACGTCGGTTCTCAGATAACAGTTAGGTGCGAGAAGTACACGCACGAGTGCTTAGTATGGCAAAATGGATGGTGGCCATATCGTATTAATTTCATAAGTCCTGTCATAATATCGTACCCTATGGATATGCCCAAAAACCCCTTATTAGAAAGCGCAGATAGGTGGGAAAAGAAGTCATTTAGGCTCAATCAAGAAGCCATTCCGTTACCCCAAGATAAAGTGCTTAACACGAGTGTCGTGAAGTTCTCAATAAAAGACTTTACATGGGATAAAGCAGTTAAGCTTATTGATTGGCTATGGGCTGAAAGGCCTGACGCTCTCTTCAAATTGCTTTTAAATGAGGAGGTGATATCAGCAATAGAGCAATTCATAAAAGAGGAGCTCAGAAAGGGGAACTATAGGAATTGCGATTACAGCTATAAACCGAAAGGGCTTTTCACCAAGACTACGCTGTACGGTAAAGAGATAATAATATATTCACCATCTGTTAAAAGGATAACAGAGTTATATAATTCCATTAAAGTTAATAAAGTAAGCGGCGATAACCACGGTTCAGTGTCAGATTATAAAATCAGTGATGTAGTAGCCCAGGTGACGGATAACTTTCCTTCCTCTGGATCAGGATCAGAAGGTGGCTGCGTAAAAAAGCTGTTGCAGGATCATGAGGACAAGGTTGAGAAAATACTATCTATCTTCGCCCTCGCCTACGGTCTTCACGGGGTATCGCATCTACTTATGAAGGCTTTAACAGCGTTGACAGGCATTACGGACTATACAGAGTTCATAAGGATTGAGGTGGACAAACATTGGGGGCAAGACATTGAGCAAGACATCATACTTGAGAAGGTTCTAAAGAATAGCGGCTTCCGAAAGAATGTTTATCATGAGAATGTCTTTGAGATAATTCCTGGCGATAAATTTGACTTGAACGTATACGTAATTAGCAGAGAGCCGTACTCTTACGCTATTTACTACGACAGACTAGTTGACAGGAGCAGCGGCCAACTGAAATTAGATGATGTCAAGACTGGGCTCAAGAAACTGATATCTTACGAAGTATCTCACGAGAGCAAGGACGCCTGCGAAGTTAGGTGGCAATTAGAGCGGAACCTGCTGTCCCCGTACAGAAGTATTCTACTTAACCCAAACAATCCAATCAACCAAAACGTGCTTTCCCAAGTTGATAACCTTGTCAAAGATTATTTGGACAAACACTTTAAGCCCCCAAGATCATTATTTAGATATCTTTACGCAGCTCATATAAGGAAGTGCATAAGGGATAAGATCTTAAAGGGGTTCCAGCAGGGGAATAATGCTAGCGATGTAAAAGAAATAATTAATACTAATATTCAGTACATATGGCCCTATCATCTGCCACAGTGTATTGATGGATGCTACGGCTGTGTACTTATGGAGAGAAGCATTAGCTCTAGGACCTGTGACCTATCGCCACTGGTTCAGGAGCTGAAGGTCAGTAAGTGGTCCGCGTTGTGCCTATTGAAGTATGCCGGGCTGATCGATGAGTCATGGGTTAACTGTAAGTTAACATAACACATAACGTTATTTTACCATGCTGTCCACCTTAACCACTTTGGGACGCTCATTAATGTACACTAGGCAGCTGGTCAGGTACTGGGGCAGAAAGCCCATAGAGGTCATCGATGGCCTAATCAATGAGGACGATCATGTAATAGTTGGATCCTTTGTATCGAGTGCTACAGGGACTACACGCTGATCACTGATCCACCGTTCACTGATGAAATTCAGTAAATGGAGCTCTCGTTCTTCTACTGGGCCTGGCTCAGGGTCAGCGCGCTGCCAAAGATGATGGCCAGCCTGGTCGGCCGAAGGGCGGCCTTCAGGTTTGCCGACGAGTTAGTTATAAACGAGAACAGGGGGCTTGACGTCAATGTTTACATAAATATGTTCAGGAGGTTCCTGATGAGAACTAGGCACGTCAGGAGGAAGGTCCTGATATTTCATGAGGAGAACGCTGGCTGCTAAACGCTATCAGGGAGGCGATAGGTGAGGTCTGGGGCCAGTTTGAGGAGAAGAGGTTCACGCTTGATATACATAGAAGGGTTGGGCCCCGCGGCAGAAATGCATACGTAGTGTTCATATCTGAGTAGGCCTAGCCCTCCTCAGCGGGCATTCCTCGTTCACGCAGAACTCGCAGTCCCTGCTCAGCACGTAGCCCTGCGTTCCAAGCTCCTTCGCAAGGCTCTTTACATCAAGGTCTACGTTTAGCTTGATGTAAATGTACCTGCTGGGCAGACGGACCTTCAAACGCTCACGATCATTCAAAAGCCCCAGGTCTAACTCGACCTCTTTCTCAGCCCCTTTAACGCCCTCTAGGCCGCGCCGATAGACGAGCACAATTTGCGGCGTTTTACCGCGAGCCCTTCTCCACATGTTGCCATATATGAGTGCCTGGTAGATATCGGCTAACCTGCCATCACCTACCTTTGACGACTTGACCTCAACTATTAGGTCAACAGGCCCTTCGCACGCTATGTCTATTCTGCCCTTAAGCTTAGAGCCGTTGTAGTCGACCTCTAGGGGGACCTCTTCATTGCACCTGAGCCTCTGGCTCTCGAGCAGGCGCTTGATCTCCTCCTTTATGTTGTCATGAAGGCTACTTATTTCATTTAGTTTGTCACTAAATTCTTTGCTAAACTTCCTGTGGCTACAACCCCCGGAGGCCTCAACAGCAGCCCTCTTAGCGCTGACCTCTTTAGTGTCCACAGTTAAACTCTGTCCAAGGCTTTTAATTAGCTTTATTTTAATTAACCGTGACTGAGGACAGGCTTAGGCGCTGCACAAGACCTATACGATGGGCTCGAGAAACTGCACGACTGTCTCGCCGTCAGACACGAAGGGGGTCAGGAAGGTCCTTGAGGAGTTCCTTGGGGTCAGGCCTAGGCCCTGCATAGGCTAAGCTTCTAAGGGCGCCTAGGCCTCATCAGTTAGATTCTGCAATCCTAAGCTTGTTAACTCCCCAGTTTACAATTACTTAGGCCCCTGACAACCTCCAGGCGTCCTGCAGACTCTGACAGACACTGCACAGGCTCCGCGTTAGCTACAAGACGCGCCACATGATGGCACAGTTCTCAACCATTCCATGCAGAGGTTCCATGATTTCATTAATGAGTAGCCGTACAGCTGGGTGTCGAGCTGGGCAGCCCCTGGGCAGCGCCCTCGGGGTCCTCCTGGGCACTGCCCAGCGACATGTCGCCTCAGCCCCTTGCGGGAGGCTGCAAGCTGGGCCATATGATGGCGCTGCCTGGAGCCCAGCTGGGCACTCCCCAGCCGCCTGCCCATAGCGCATGATGGGTTAACTAGGTGAACCAATAGTTATAGGCCTCGGACGCCACGGCTTCAGCCTGGCGATAGCAAATGGTCATCAAAGACGAAGGGGAGCTTAGGAGGCGAATCGAGGAGGGGTGGTGGATCTCAAGGGACAGCGCCGGGGTGAAGCTGAAGGACCCTAGGACCGGCAGGAGCGAGAGGGTGGCTAAGGAGCTTGAGCCGCTGGCGATCGAGCTCCACGAGGGGAGGAGGTCAGCTGGCGGCCAGGGACCCCAAGAGGGGCCGGCCACTGAGGAGGATGTAAGGCAGATCGCGAGCCTCATAAGGCAGAGGGCTGACCCAAGGGCCCCGATACTTCAGAGGTGGGTTGAGAACACGGCGTTCTGGCAGCGCGTAACCATTGAGCTGGGGGCCCGCCTGCTCCCTGAGCTGCTCCCAATGATAGGCGCTGAGGACATGGATCAGGGGCACCCTGAGAGGACCGTGGAGGCCCTGGTGAGGGCGTTCAAGCGCGTGAAGGACGCCTACGCGGGGTTCATGGCTGTATCACTGATGATAGCCATTGAGGCCTGCGTGAGGGCGCGGCCCGAGCTGAGGGAGGCCCTGAGGAGGAAGGGCCTCTGCCCCTGGGACGCCTTCATGGAGCACGCTGAAGGGGAGGGCAGGTGGGGGCCACCGCAGGCCATGCGAGCAAGCCTAGCAGCGCCTTGACTAACCGCCTCTTTCTGCAAAATTGCAGGGAGAGCCTGCCGATCCAACATAGCAGCCTAGCCTACATGCAGCCTGGCGACCTCCTTCCTCTAGGTCATGGCATTGCTGGCGCGGCTGGCTAAGGGCCTTAGGTAGCCCAGCATAAGCCGGGGGGCCTATGATGGGCTTGAGAGGCTGTTTGACAGTGTGGTCGTCAGGACGAAGATGACGCTTGAGTTCTTCCTGAGGCAGATAGTCCCGTACCTCCCGAGCGACGCGCAGGGCGTCTACAGGGTCCTCGCCTCTGGGGTCCAGAGGATATGGGAGGGGGCTGAGGGGCCTCCGCCTGCGTCCCCAGCGACTGCGCCGCGGCCAGCGGTCGCCCAGACCACGGCTGAGGACTTAGTTGAGAGGGTCAGGAAGAGGAGGCAGGCCTTCACCGAGCTACTTGACTTCGTGAGGCAGGCCTCAGAGGCCGGCCCGGAGCGGCTTGCCCTGGTAAGGGATCTGTTAAGGGAGGTATTCGGTAAGGCAACGTAGACGCCTTCGCCGTCCTCACAGCCACAGGCGATAACGGCTGAGGGACCAGTGGTGAAGGAGGTCCAGGTGCCGCAGCCCGTGCCAGTCGTCCCTAAGGAGCTTGCTGACCGCCTGGCGGCCCTGGAGGAGAGGATGACAAAGTTCGAAGCAAACCTTGAGAGGCTGGTCGAGGCAATTGACGGCCAGGACAGGGCCCTGATAGATGAGGTCTCAAGGCTGAGGGAGGAGCTCAACATGGTGAGGCGTGAGTACGAGAAGATTCAGCGGTTACAACAGGCCATGGACTTATCGCCTTAACCTGGCCAGGCGTCAGCTTCACCTCGATAGGGTCCTGGGCGAGTTTCAGGTCAGGGATTAGGACAAGATGTCATCAGATTCCATGTAGGACCCGCAGCCCCTGACGACGCTAGCGCCCTCATTGCCCTGGCTCTCAATGCTCTCCCTGAGCTTTAGCGCCAGGCCCAGCGCCTGTCGTCAACGCTTCCTAGCCGGCCTCCCCCAGCCTACCACCTGCTCATGTGGTCAGCCTTCTTTAACAGGCTGGCCTCAGCCCTGAGGTGATTTTAGGCCCCCTGGCCCCCACTACTGGGGGCAGGCTTGGGGGTCATACTTAACACGCTCAAGGACGCCCTCTCAGTCATACAGAACGAGTACAGGAGGAGGAAAGCTACGGAGGCGCTTGAGAGGGTTGAGGAGCTCTACTATGACGGGAGGACGACAGTAACAAACGAGGATGCCTTCTTCATGGCCCTGGGCGTCGTGCTCTTCTACGTGGTCCCAGTCTGGCCGCGTGACGTCGGCAACCTTGCCAGGGCGCTGGGTGTAGACCTTGAGCGCATCGGGTGGTACCTCTGATATCAACAAGATAAGGCAGTCAGCTGAGTTCCAGGAGCTACTTGAGAGGCTGTGGGAGAAGTGGGAGGGCAAAAAGATAACCCGCAACCCAAGGAACTGGAAGACCTCCAAGAGGTCCTTCGCAGAATTCCTTGCAGGGGTCATAGCGGCGGCCTACAGGGCTGGCATACAGGACCCCCTCAAGAACATAGACTGGGAGCACGTGCTTGACCCTGACCTGTCCCAGGCCAAGAACCTCAGCCTCCTGGAGCAGCGGTACGGCATAAGGGCTGAGGAGGTAAGCGGGAGGAGAAGGAAGAAGCAGACGCCGCCAGGCGGGACAGAGGAGGGCATGCTCAGGTTCCAGATAGCGTTCGTAGAGTCCGAGATAGCTGACCTTGACTTCATGGTCACACATGGCGAGGACAAGCACGGCAACAGGCTCACCCCAAAGCAGGTAGAGGACGCAAAGAGGCGGAAGGCCGAGCTTGAGGGGCAGCTTGAGGAGCTCAGGAGACGGCTTGAGAGGCTTAAGAGAGGGAGGATTACGGCCTGGCTGCCGAGGGAAGCGCCGCGGCCAGCGCCGAGCGCCAGGCCAGCCGAGGGGAGGGCCCCGCAGCCTGCCCCGCCTCCAGTTGAGAAGGGGGCCCCTCGGCCTTCCCCACAGCCTACTCCTCCGACTGCCCCGCAGCCAG
>Ga0209739_100648_pt1 | contig 13505 bp, 20 predicted proteins | sample JossMetagenome_2_FD_184729 | JGI IMG/M metagenome (GOLD analysis project Ga0209739, IMG submission 184729) | Hot spring sediment microbial communities from Joseph's Coat, Yellowstone National Park, USA - JC3_ASED (SPAdes) (version 3) | ecosystem: Environmental > Aquatic > Thermal springs > Hot...
GCGGCTGGGGAGGGCTGTGCCGGGCGTGACCTCGCTGCGGGCGCTGGCGGACCTCATGGGGTGGGAGTATGACCCGCGGCTCTCCGAGAGCCGCGGCGGCCGCAAGACCCATGTGAGCGCGGTCCGGGTCCCCCTCAGCGAGCTCCTCGCGGAGCTGGAGCCGGCGGACGGGGAGGATGGGGCCGGGCTCGGGTGACGCGCGGCCCCAACCGCCCGTACCGGCGCAGGCATTGCTTGAAGTCATGATGGTGGGTGGACAGGGTAGACAAGGTAGACCTGGCCTGGAATGGGGGCCTCATCGCCCCCGAAAATTCGCCGACCCCCATGGCTACTGTTGTCTACCTTGTCTACCCGGATTGATATCTTTGATTCCCAGATCCCCCCTAGCTACCGTTGCCTACCTTGTCTACCCATATCAAATATTATCAATAAGATTCTCGAAAGATTGCCATCGTCCATCCATGGAGCGTGGTAATGCCAGCGCAAGTATGTGTGCCCAGCTTAAAGGCTCCGGAGGCACGCTGCCATGTGGACCCCCGCGATCCCCTGGCATCGGCGGCGCGCGCCTGGTGGCGCGCCCACCTCAGGTGCACGGACCCCGGGGAGGGCACACTCGGCGGCTGCGAGCTCCCGACGCTGGCACGCTGGGACCGCGGCGAGTGGGTCCTGGTGACGACGCCAGAGGCGTTCGAGGCGCGGGCCCTCGCCGCGATGGCCGAGGGCCGCGAGATGCACGCCCTCGTGAACCCGCTCGCGGTCCCGGAGCTCGCGCCCCGCGGCGCGCCCGTGATATCGAAGGTGATCCTGGAGCTCGACGGCGAGCTCGAGGACAACATCAGGGCGGCGCGCGCCGTGCTCTCGTTCCTCGCGCACTCCTTGGACGGCGCCCGGCCGCGCGTATACTACAGCGCGCACAAATCGCTCCACCTCTACGCCGACTTCAGGCCCGCGAGCGCCGTGGGCCCCGCGCCGCCCGAGCAACTCTACGCGTGCGCGGTTCGCGCGGCCCTCGGGGTGATATCGGCCGGCGCGGGGCTGGAGATCCGGGCCGACCCCGCCTTCCTGGTGCCGAAGCACATGGCGCGGCTCCCGTTCACGAAGCGCCGCGACGGGAAGGGGGGCGGCTGGGCGATACCCGTGAACCTCGAGGCATTGCCGGAGGACCCCGGGGAGGCCGCTAAGCTGCTGCGGGAGGCGGCCCTCCACCCCGCGGACCACCTCGGCACCGTGATACCAGAGCGGCCCGAGGTCCCGCTGGTGCCCTGGCTGCCGGACCTGCTCTCGCGCGCGGCCGCGGACTGCGAGCCGCCGCCCGAGCCGCCCCGGCCCACCGCGGAGCGGCCGGGCGGGCCGATCCGGTGGATCGAGGCGCTGCTGGGCGCGAGCCTCCCGGACGGCCGCGAGCGCCTCACCTGGTTGGTTCTCGCCCCGTACCTGGTGAACGTGCTGGGCCTCCCAGAGGAACGGGCGGTCGAGCGGATCTGGGAGTGGGCTCAACGTAACGCGGAGCTGGCCCGCACGGACCTCTCGCGGGCCAGGATCCGGTACTACGTCAGGAGCGCGGCGCGGTCCGGGCTGCGGCCCCTGAGCCTGGGGCGCCTGCTCTCGGACCCGCGCTTCGAGGACGTGCGGCCCGAGCTGCAGCGGATCCTCGAGCCGTTCCTAGGCGCCGCGGACCCCGACCCACCGCGCGGTGGGGGCCGGCGCAGGCGTGAGAGGATCCCGGAGAACGAGGTATAGCGCCGCGCTCCGGCCGCCTCCACGGTCCCCGGCCGCATCTGTGTCACGGGCCTCACGTTACTGCAAGGCCCGGTTTCCCGGCGCGGAGGTCTGGCTCGGCGGATCCGCACCTCTTTGCTCCCGGATGCGCGGCGCTCTCGGGCGCCGATGCGGTGTGGCGGGGCATATCCCGAGGCCGGGGGACCTGATGCCGGCATGCTATCTGGTGCCGGGCTGGCGGGCCATGGTGCCATTCGCCTCGCGGGGCTGCGTGAGGGGGTGCCGTTCTGCGCCGTGCCGCGGATCGAGGGGCCGCTCGGCCGCATACCTGCACTGGTATAGGCGTAGTGCCACTCCTTAAATGCGGATCCTACCTTAAATACGGGCCGGGAATGCGTCCGGTGAGGGATCACATGGCCCCCGACGTCCGCGTGCTGGATCTGTTCGCCGGCATGGGGGGCCTCTCGCTGGGGTTCGCGGAGGCCCTCGGGCGCGGCGCGGTGACGGGGGTCGACGCCTGGCCCCGCGCCGTGGCCGCCTATGGGAAGAACGTGGGGCGCGCCGTCCTGCTGGACCTCTCGCGCGAGGAGCCCGACGGCGATCCCGACGTGATCGTCGGTGGCCCCCCCTGCAGGCCCTGGTCGCTACTCAACCTGAGGAGGCGCCGGGCCGCGCACGAAGACTACGGGCTCGTGCGTAGGTTCTATGAGATCGTGATGGCCAGGAGGCCACAAGTATTCGCGATGGAGAACGTGCCCGCGCTGGCGCGGGACCCGATCCTGCTGGACGCGCTCCGCGACGTCGGGAGGCACTACGCCATCAAGAGCATCATCGTGAACTACGGCGACTACGGGGCCGCGACGTCGCGGCGGCGCCTGTTCGTGCTTGGCGCACGGGATCCGATGGTGCTGCGGCGCGCCCTGTCGGGGCTGGAGCGCGCCCGGAGGCCGGCCGCGACCGTCCGCGACGCGATCGGCGATCTGGAGGGCGTGGGGCGCGGGGGATTCCCGGATCACGAGTGGATTGAGGCCCGCACGATCTGGAGGTACGCGGATAAGTACGCGGCCGGCCGCTTCGGATGGTACAGGCTGGAGTGGGATCGCCCGGCCCCCAGCTTCGGCCACGTGGGCAAGACCTACACGCTCCATCCATCGGGCGGGAGGGTGATATCGGTGCGCGAGGCGATGCGCATCATGGGATTCCCCGACTCCTACGTCTTCCCACGGGGCACGCCGCTGCATGATCGCTACCAGATGGTGGCGGACGCGGTGTCACCGGCCTTCAGCCGCGCGCTGGCGGGGGCGATCCTCAGCGCCGCCTGAGGCCCGGATCGGTACCGGTATCGGACTCCCCCGCCCCGGCGAGGCGCCGCAGGCCCTGGATGAAGCGGCTGCCCCCGCTGTGGCGCCTCCCGAAGCCCATCTCCATCAGGCGCGCGACGAACCAGTTCTTCGCGAGCGGCCTGGTGAAGACGTCGCTGGAGTTCACGTAGGCGACGTAGTCGGAGTAGAGCAGCGAGAGGTCCACCTCGCCCTTCGGATCCCTCGCGTAGCGGCCCGACTCCAGCATCTCCATGACGAACGCGTAGACGGAGTCGGTGCGGCGCTTCCAGATCTCCTGGTAGTCCTGGGCCGTGCCGACGCCGGCGAAGCCCCCGCGGCGCAGGGCGCGGGCGAAGGCCGCTATGGCGGCCGCGAGGATCGCGGGCCTGTCGTCCTCCGGGAAGGCGCGCGCGTAGAAGTTATCGTCGCGGGGGAACTGGTGGGGGAACTCGATCACTATCCAGCGGCGCCAGAAGGCGACGGAGTAGTCGTGGGTCTCGGGCAGCTCGTTCGTGGAGAAGAAGAGCTTCGCGCCGTTCACGAAGGAGACCGGCTCGCGGAACTTGCGGTCGGCGGTGATGGAGTCGCCGCCCGTCAGGACCTTGAAGCGGCCGGAGTCGGAGAGCGGCGTCCTCGGGAGGTCGGCGTAGACGTTCACGAGCGCGCTGCGCAGGCCCGCGACGGCGAAGCGCTGGGAGGGGTCCGAGAGGACTTGGAGGCCGATGTGGACCACGTGGGGGCGGTAGAGGTCCTCCAGCAGGCGCAGGTAGGTGGACTTGCCGTTCGCGCCGTTCCCCACCAGCATGACCGCGTAGTTCCATATGTAGCGGGGGACGGACGGGTAGCCCAGGAGCTCCAGCAGGAGGTACCACCTGCCGTCGACCCAGGAGCGGAGCGCGTCGCGGGCGCGGGCCGGGAGGACCGCGTGGGGCCCATCGTCCAGCGCCCTCATGATGAGGGGGCCCGCGTCCATATCGATGGTGAAGATCGTCCTCTCCATCTCATATTCCTTTAATAAAGGAATGAGGGTGCGCGAGCCCGGGGCGGGCTCCCAGCGCAGGAGGTGCCTCCCGATGCGGATCCCGTCGACCGGGGCCCAGCGGCGTGAGGAGGCGGCCGCGCGCAGGAGGGCCATGACCTCCCGCGAGTACCACTCGAAGGAGCGCCTGCCGCCGATGCGCCTAGAGATGGAGCGGTCCTCGGTCAGGAGGAGGTAGTCCAGCCTGAGCCTCCTCAGCACCGCCAGCTCCGCCTCGCGGCCGCCCAGCCAGCGGCCCTCGTAGACGTAGAGGTCGCCCTCGTCGCCCATGTGGACCAGCATGTCGCGGAAGTAGCCGTTCGCCAGGGCCACGGCCGCCTGCTCCGGGCTGAGCTCGACGCCGTCGGGCGCCGAGGAGAGGAGGTGGATGTCGCCCGCGTCGATGACGCGCGAGATGAGGTCCTCCGGCGCCTCGGGCTCGCCCACGGCTCACTCCCCCCGCAGGAACGCCTCCAGCGCCGCGACGATCACGGAGCTGATCGTGGGGTAGCGCTCCGGGTCCCGGACCATGAGGCGCCTCGCGCGCCAGTAGAGCTCCGATGGGAGGCGGACGGCGACGTAGCGCGAAGGCTCCTTTCTCACGCCGCATCTTGTAAAACAGCCCGAAATAAACCTTCCGCGGGCGATGATGACATATCAGGATGTGTTTCTCATGAGAAATGCCCCCGCTTTGATGTGGAAAAAATGGCGCCCAAATTGAAGCCACCCGTAGGAGCCGCCGTCGCCAGTTATCGATGGTCCTCTATTTTTAACCGGATTCTGCAAGAATTTGATGGTCTCCAGCGAAAAGTATATAAGGAAGCGCCGAAATGCATCGAATCATTTAGCTGGCTCTAAGGGCGCAAGATTTCCGATATTTTTTCCCGTAGGGTTGTCAACTCCCCCCCTCCCATTAGTCCATATGTATTGACCAACTCCACTCTCCTTCACTATTTATCAAAGGAAGTTGACCCGCTATCAGCCTAGAAAACGCAAAATTGAAACCTTGGAGCCAACTAAATCTCTGGATGCATTTTTAGGGTTCTTTTTATACTTTTCGCTGATGGGCTTGCAATTCTTTCAAAAATGAGTTAAACATTGCCTTCCATCAATGCGATGGGTATTCTATATCAAAGGGGTGGCACCCGCGGAAACCCGCGTGGCTTCAATTTGCACTATATGGGCGCCATTTTGGGCGTGTTTTTTTCCACATTGAAGCCACCCATTCGCCATGCAATTCCTGCATGAAGATAAGCTTTTCGGCGTCCGCGCCGAAATAAATATATATTGGGCCTGCCATGCCCACGGCGATGCTTCCCAGGCAGAGGGAGCTGCGCGAGAGGGTGCGGCGCGCCATCGAGCGCTTCGGCTGCGGGCACGGCGAGTTCCGCTACGACGACGAGCAGCTCCGCGCCGAGCTCGCGGCCGAGGGCATAGCGCTGGCGTTCCCCACGCTGTACGTCTACGTGAGGCAGTACTGTCCGGGCCGCTACATAGCCGGGAGGTGCATCCCCGACCCGGAGAGGTGCGCTCAGGTCGGGAGGGAGGTGGAGGCGGAGGCATGAGGAAGGACCGGACGGCCATGATCCTGACCTCGCTGGCCCTCCTCCACGACGACCTGGAGGCGATCCACTCGGATCTGACCGCCATCCGCTCGGACCTGGATAAGATAGCCGCCGACATCGGGTATCAGGCCGGGGTCATCAGGGCCGTCGAGGGCTCCGTGAAGGCGCTGGCCAACAGGCTGAAGGAGATGATGGGCCTCCCTCCGGCCACCACCGTGGCCGCGGCGGCTCCCAGTGTGACAGTGATGGCTCCCACCGCGGCGGTGGCGGCTCCCACCGCGAGTGGGACGTCCATGGTCGGCGCCGGATCCCCCGCCGTGGTGCCGGCGCTCGTCACGCCCCGGCCGCCCGGGCCGAGCGCGAGGCCCCCGATCGAGGAGAGGATCCGCCAGCTGCGTCAGCGGGGCATCAGTGGGTACGACGCGGCGGTGATCCTGATGCGCGAGCGCTACCCCATGCGGGAGATCGTCCGCCACCTCCACGTGTCGCCGCGCCGCATAGCGGAGCTCAGGAGGGGGGAGGGGAAATGAGCGCCGGTGACATCAGGATATCCCACCCCGCGGTCGCGCGTGTGTACAGCCCGAGGGTGATACTGGTGCACCGCGCCCGCGAGGGCTCCATCGCGTTCGACGTCTTCTGCCCGGAGGACTGCCCGGTGGACCCGTGCGACGGCTTCGGCTACGGGCTGCCGGACTGCCCGTGGGCGAGGCGGATGGCCGAGAGGGGGTACGTGTACAGGTGCTCCGAGGACCTCGCGCATCTTCCAGAGGTCAACGCGGAGGTCGTCCGCCACATCAACTGGCTGGTGCGCGAGCACGGGTTCGCGGTCGAGTTCGCGGAGGAGGGATGGGAGTGAGCGAGGTCCCGGACTGCACCGATGCGGTTCAGGTGGACCTCAACGAGGCGGTCTACTCCGCCCGGGCCATCCGGTGCGGCGACCGCGTGGCGGTGCCGGTGCCGCGGAACTTGGTCGAGCGCTGGAGGCTGGGGGAGGGCGACTTGGTGAGCGTCCGGCTGATCCGTTACGTGCCGGCGATCCCCGCCTGGCCGCCGGAGTGGCTGGTCGCGCCCGGGCTGCTGGAGAGGTGGCTCCAGTGGATGCCGTGGCTCCCCGGGGACATCAGGGAGGAGATAAGGAGGAGGGGTCGGCTCCCGCGGGAGCTGACCGTCATGGGCGACGGGAGCGTGAGGGCGATATGGGAGCGAGCGGCGCGATCGTGACCGGGACGGGCGTGCAGTGCGCCCGCGGGATCTCGACGAGCGACGGGCGGCTCGTCGCCTGCTACACTCCCGAGGCCGAGCGGATCCTGTCGGTGCGCCCGGGCCTGAGGCGCGCCGTCGATTACTTGGTCGGGCTGATGCTGTCGGAGGGCGTGGAGGCGGTCCTGGTGGGCTTCCACGAGGACTGGTACGAGCCGGACTGGAGGTGCAGGCGCATAGAGGACGGCGTGGGGCGCGACTGCGTGGTCTACGCCGACCGCACGATCGAAGTCATTCCCTACGGCGGCCCGCCCTGCTCGATGAGCGCCGGGGAGGTGGTCGACTGGTGGGGGGAGATGTACGAGAGGATGGCGGAGAGGTACCCGAACGTCGAGAGGTACTACAGGATCTACGTGATCGTGCATCCATGCGATGAGGCGCGCCCGTGGTGATGCATAAATATTTGGCCGGCCGATGCCATGGTGATGAGCGCGCCATGGCGTCAGCACTACAGGCCGCCCAGTAATATCATCAGGGAGCGCCCGCGCCCTCCGCCGGAGCTGTGCGGCGGGGCGACGAAGCGCGAGCATTATCTGCTGCGCGACCTGAGGGGCGCCAGGATATATCGCGTCTCCGTGGAGACTTGGAAGGAGGAGCGCAACGTCGACACACCGCGCTCGTTGGTGATCTGCGCCTCTAAGGACGGGAAGTACTACGGGCTGTCCCTCTACGTGCTGTGGGAATGGTACGACGACACCGGGGAGTATTTGATAGATCATTCGGTCGACACGGCGGACTGCGAGGAGTGCCCGCTGGAGTGGGCTCCTGTGGGCGGGGACTTGGAGCACTTGAGGGGCGCGACGATAGCCAAGGTAGTGCACCACTGGTACTCGCCAATGGCCGATGTCTACTTCGTGAGGAACGGGTCGTGCTTCGACCTACACGTCGAGGTGAATGATATGGAGGATCCGGCCTACTTGGAATTCGATCTGGAGCGGGCCGGGCCCGACGACTGCCGCGGCCTCGCCCAGCTGCTCTGACCCGGGCTGGGATGATGAATTCTCATCTTTCTGAGGAGTGATGACGTGGGCGGCCTGACCTAGCCCGGGATCCTGATCCCCAGTGCCCTAGGATGGCCCCTCCTGAGGGGGATCGTCGGAGGATCCTGATGTCGTCGATGAAAAAAGGGGAATGGATGTGGATCGGGCGCCCGCGTCACGATTCGAGGTCCTTGGACAGCTCTATCCCGATGGACGCGCTGACCCCCGCGATCCAGCCGAACGTCCCCCAGTCCACGGGCGTGAGGGACGCCAGCGCGCTGCCGCTGCCCGCGAGGCTCGTTATTATGCCGCCGCCGAGGAAGAGCACCACGAACATCAGTATGCCTATCAGGTTGCCGACGAAGAACGCCCTGATCATGCGGGCGCCCAGCTTCGGCTTGCCCTGGTTCTGGCTCATCGCGTGGATCGCGGGGCCCGGTCAAATATAAATATTCCGTCGCCGGATCTTCCTGAACGCGAGCGTGTGGTCGACGCGGTAGACGAGCACCGCCTCCATGCCCGCCGCCCGGGCCGCCTCGCGCATGCGCTCCTCCTCCGCGCGGCCCAGGCGCCCGTCCACCCTGCACTGCACGCCCACCGGCACGCCCTCGCACACAACTATGAGGTCGAAGGCGCCGTGCGAGCCGGAGCTCCTGCACACGTAGCAGCCCTGCCTCTCGTAGTATCTGGCGACGCGCCGCTCGAACTCGTACCCCCGCCGGTACGAGCTATTCGGCACGCGGTGGAGATGCGCCGCCACTATTTTTATATTTCGCGCCGCGGATCCCCCCTATATGCTGTGCTGGGCCCGCACCGAGCACTGCTGGGCGTCCGCTTCGCCCGTCCATCAGGCCCCCGTGTTCTACTACGCATTCACCTCGTCGCCCTCCTTAAATAGCGGCGGCGCGGAGTCCTCCCCGTGAGGAAGAGCACCATCGTGCTGCTGGGCGTCGGCGCCCTGGCGGCGGCAGGGGCAGCCTACCTGATCCTGAGCCGCCCCCACGCCGCGCGGGCCGCGCCCGCCCCCGCGTCGGCCTCCGCTCCATCGCCGACCCAGCCGGAGTGCCACTGCTCGCCGGATCAGTACCAGAGCATAATCGTCATCAACGGTCAGCGCCAGCTGGTGCCGGGCGCGCAGGTCTACATAGACGGCCAGTACGTCGGGACGACCGGCTCCTCCCTCACCGATATGGGCATGATCTCCAACGGGTTCACGCCGTGCACTTGGCACGACGTGACCGTCGTGGCGTGCGACGGGACGACCGCGAGCGCGCGGCTGGGCTACTTCTGCTACCCGGGCAACATGTACGTCTGGAACGTGATCACCGTGCCCACCGACAACTGCGGCGGGCCCATAGGCACGCGATCCCCATCCGGTGGTATTCCTTAAATAAAGGGAATGCCGAGCGCCCATCGTGGCGGACACCGGCGACGTCATACTGGGGGTCGTGGCCCTCGCGGCGGCGGGGGCCGTGGGCTACTACGTCTATAAGCAGTGGAGGCAGCAGCAACAGCAGAGCTCGTCCGGGGCCGCCTCCGCCTCGGCGCCAAGCGCGGCCACGTCTGGGCCGACGCCGCAGCCTGGCGTGCAGCCGGCGCCCTCCTACTCCGTCACCTTCAACGAGAGCGGCCTGCCGCTGGGCTGGACGTGGTGCGTGAACCTCGGCGGGGCGCAGCAGTGCGCCACCAACTGGGGGATGTTCGGCGGCTACAGCATCACCTTCGACGACGTCTCGCCGAACACCTACTACTTCACGATACCGTCGCAGGGCTCCTACGTGCCGAGCCCCGCCAGCGGCTACGTGACGGTCTCCGACTCGGATCAGAACCCGGTCGTGCGCGTGGTCTTCTCGCAGGTGCCCGGGGGAGGCGGCGGGACCTCCGCTCCCCCGCAGGAGTTCACGGTCACCTTCAGGGAGAGCGGCCTGCCCGACGGCACGACCTGGTACGTGACGGTCGCGGGGCAGGACCACTACGCGGTGGCGCCTGACCCGATCGTCGTCCGGATCACGGGGGCCACCGCGCCGGTCTCCTGGAGCGCGCCGGTTCTCTACGGCGGCATGAACGTCCTCGGCCTCTACACTTGGAAGTGGGTGCCGAACCCCGACCACGGCACGGTCGGGCAGACCGAGACCATCGACATAACCTACACCGGGACGTACAACGTGTGAAGTGAAATAGTGGCGCCAAGTATATCATCACTTGATCGACTGGAGCGAGGATCCGGAGGCCGGGGCGGTCGCCGCCCCCTCGCTCCCCTGACCGCCTTCACCGAATCGAAATCCGGGTCTATGAATAGGGGTATCTCCATCTCGACTAGGGCGCGCACGGCGTACCTGATGAGCTCTTCCGCGCTCACGTTCATCTCCCGGGTCCACCTCACCTCCAGCACGAACCCCTTCCCGCGGACCTCCCGCGCCGCCCTCACATACATTTCGAGGGCCTCCCTCGCGTCCGCGTCTACCGTGACCGTGACCAAGGGGCCGAGGCTGTCCAGGGGCGGCTCCAGGCGCTCCATCTCCACCTTGACGACGCGCCCTCCGGAGACCTCGTTCATTATGCGGTACGCTTCAAACATTGGGTCCGCCGTGGACGCCGATGCCTGCGCTATGTACGGACCCCATGCGGGCGCCGATGCCTGTATTATGCGCGTGTGCGCGGCCCCGATCATGATCTCCCTGATGCAGTCGCTCACCCTCTCCACCCCCTGACCGACCAGAGAGGATGGAGCCCGATTACAGGTATGGGGATGCGAATGTCGGCCTGCTGGTGCCGGGGTTCGGCCTCCCTGCAGTCGGTCGGGCCTAGGACGTCCAGCCTCCCGATGAGCGCCTCCCTCATCCACTCGTGGATCCTGCGCATGCGATCCGCTAGGTCGTCCTCCCCGAGCCTCCGCGCGAGCAGCTCCAGATCCGCGAGCGCCCAGCACGCGTCGACGAGCTTGCCCACGGCCTCGTCCCGCCGGTAGTCATCGCCGCCCCTCGGCCCCAGCTCCCTGAGGTCCTCCAGCCCCCACTCCCATGCCCACCTCACGGTGTCCGCGAGCCATATCAGCGAGCGCCTGACCGGGTGCTCCGCGTCGTACGGCGGCAAACAAATCCCCCTGAACAGCTCCGTTAGCTCCGCGTCCAGCCCATCGAGCTCCCGTTCCCAGTCGCTCATGCTCCTCCCCCCAGCAGTGATCGCCCATCACCGACACGGTGATGCGGTTGCCGTAGTCGTCGAGGAACCGGACCTTGATCGTCGGGTGGCCCGAGCGGCGGCTCACCCTTATGTTCGTCAGCCTCCACGTGGAGGCGTCGCCGTCGTAGTGTGCGGGCAGGAACCCCTTCACCTCGTAGCGCCCGCCCCTGATGCACTCCAGCAGCCTCCAGCCGTCCTCGTCCTTCACTAGGTCCTCCCAGTACTCGGCTATCGCCATGAGGGCGCGCGCGATCGCCGCCTTGTGCCTGACCTCCCTCATCGCCCTCCTCCGCCATATCTCCTGCCCGTCCGCCCCGCTCATGCGCCTCCCTCCCTCAGCCCCCTCCCCAGCCTCAGCCCCGCGACCTCCTCCTCGACCCGCTCCAGCCTCTCCTCTAGGTCCAGCACGACCTCCTCCAGCGTCGCCAGCCTCTCCTCCAGCCTCCTCACGCGCTCATCGCTGCTCCCGCTGCTCATGCCTCCCTCCCCTCCTCCCGCACTTCTTGTTCCACGGGTGCCTCGCGCACCCGGAGCGCCTCCTCTCCTCGCTCCCCTTCCCTCCCATGCCTCTCCCACCCCACGAGCCAGTAGCCGCACCGCGGGCACCGCTTGGGGCTCGCGACCCTAGGCTCCCACTCGTACCCGCAGTGCGGGCACCTCATCCTCCTGCGCTCAGCGCTCATCGACGACGACATCAGCAGGAGGCGGTATTAAGCCTTCCGGTTCGGGTCGGATGAAGTGAGAGAAAAAGGGGAGGTGGAAGGGGGAGCCGAGCCGGTCGATCAGGCCTGAGCGACAGCCCTTTCTGGCTTAATCCTCTCCTTGTAGTTCTTCGAGGACAGCGCGTCGAGCATCTGCACCCTGAGCTCCTCCTTGAATACCTTTATGGGTACAGCCTTGTGTTCCACGTACTTGACGTTACCATTCTCGTCGACCACGTAGCGCCCCACAATGTGGTAGGCTTTCTTGACGCCTGCATTATGGGCCGCTATGGCCGGCTTCTTGTTACGTATTATCTCGTTGACCTTCTTCACGCGCTCGCTGATGTGATGGGTATGCCTCTGCCTTATGACGAACTCGCCGAGGCTCGGCTTGTAGTACAGCATCCAAGGTATTGCCTTGAATCCCATTTCCTCTCGCCTCACCACCCCATGGCCATGGGACATATTTAAATTGTTCACGTGGCGTTAATTGAATGCATTGGCTGCATTATCACAATGCATGTTTATTAGGCCGCGGCGGCGATAGCGCGCACGTGCCCCGCGAGGCGAAGCGCGACAGGTGGACCACGATATCCGTGCGCATGAGCACCTATCGCATGCTGCTGGAGGTGCAGGGCGCGATGCAGCTGGTCGACGGGCGCCGCTACACCCTCGACGACGTGCTGAGGAGGATGGCGCGCGCCGTGACGATAGAGATCTCGCGCGCGGTGGACGCGGTAAAGGATAAAGCGATCAGGGAGGCTGAGGAGGATCGTGGGCTGGGGCGAGGAGGAAGAGGAGGAGAGGATCCGCCGCATCGAGGCCGTGGACAGGCTGCTGGCGCGCGCGCAGCGGCTCATAGCCTACAAGTACACCTTCTTCAGCCGCCGCACCTACCTCGTGGGGCGCATCGACGAGAAGCTGGACAGGATAGCCGACGAGCTCGGCATGTACGGGGTGGACGGGCGTAGGCTCATAAGGGAGATGGAGGAGCGGCTCAAAGTGAAGTACAGGTGGAGGTAGATGCCGGACCGCAGGACCCACAACCGCGCGGCCCGGATCCTGCTCGGCGTCAGGGAGAGGGACGCCGACCGCGTGAACTCGCTGATCGATCACAGGCTGGCGCTCGCGCTCCTCGGCCCGGAGCACAGGAGGTTCGGCCACGACCTCCTCGGGGCGGCGCTCGTGGCGCTGACCTCCCCCAACCCGCACGAGGACCTGAAGATCTGGGCCCTGCACGTGCTGCTCGACAGGGCCCCGCGTAAACTCCAGCGCCTGCTCGCGCTCCTCCTCGCCTAGGGCACGCCGCTCCAGCCGCTGAACTGGTAGCCGCTGGCCGGGTTGGCCTGCAGCTTCACGTACGCGCCGACCGGCACGGCCCAGCTGCCGGACTGCCCGGCGCTCACCGTGCCGACCTGGCTCCACGCACTGCCGTCCGGCGAGACGTAGACCGTAACGCTCCCGCCCTGCGTCGCGCTGACCGTGAGCGTCGCCGTCTCCGTGAGGTGTATCGTCACGGTCGTCGGCCCGGATATGTACGTCGACGTCCCGCCACTTATGTACCCGCTCGCCGATGCGCTGAAGTTGTAGGTGTAGCCCGGCTGCAGGTTCGGGGTCACCTGCCCCGAGCTGTTCGTCGTCGCGCTGATGGGCGAGACGAGCGGCCCGCCACTGATCGTCACGGTGGCGTTCGGCACCGGGTTGCCGAACTGGTCCACGACCTGCACCGTCACCTGTACAGTTGCGGGGGGGAAGCT
>Ga0209739_100656_pt1 | contig 13388 bp, 14 predicted proteins | sample JossMetagenome_2_FD_184729 | JGI IMG/M metagenome (GOLD analysis project Ga0209739, IMG submission 184729) | Hot spring sediment microbial communities from Joseph's Coat, Yellowstone National Park, USA - JC3_ASED (SPAdes) (version 3) | ecosystem: Environmental > Aquatic > Thermal springs > Hot...
TGAAGTAGTAACAGCCTCGGTGACTCTTGGAAGTTTCTCTGTATCTTCCCTAATCTCTTCAAGTATCTTCCTCAAATGCTCTATTTTTTGTTGCCTCCTAGAGAGCTTCAAAGCCTCAATAAATGCACTTATCTTGCTTTTAAAAGACCACTTCTCTCTCTGTTTCTTAACTCTTTGGATGATTTTTTGTCCAGTCTTTTTCCATGTGCTCTTGTCATGCTACAATCTTTGGATATTGTTTCTTAATGCCAACTTAATATTTTTAACGAGGTTGCTTTGAAGTCAAGATTATATATGTATTACTTTGCTGTAATCTTAGATTTGAAGTGATTCGGAAAGAAAAGCTACCCCTCGATCTCTCTGTTGTTTTTTCTCTCCTAGCCATGGTTCTCGCGTCTCTCTATATCATTTACAGCTATTGGCCAGTTGTGCCGAGCAGGCCAAGTATAAATGTTCTCGAGGAATACGTTAAGGCCGTTATGTATCTTAACAAGTCGGCTCTAGCTATCGAGTCGGAGCTAGCTGGCTACCCAATCCAAGCTCTGGACTTTACCCCAGAGGAAGCCGTTACTAACAGAAACAAGCTTGAGATGTATGTTGACAACTTGTCTCATGCATACGGCTCTATGGATACTTTCATTGTACAAGTGGCCAGGAGCTATCTATACGTTGCTGAGGCCTCGTCTAATTCTTCACTGGCACTTGTACCATTAAACAATACGGGGAAAGAGCTAAAGGAGGCTCTAGCGCTCCTGGCTAGGTGTAGAATAGACGAGGCATTGGAACGCTACAGTGAAATCGAGCTGAGGATACTTAACGCTACATATCAAATAGAAAACGCCAACAACGCGTTATCAAAGGTAAACAAGGCTACGGTAGCCGAAAACCATGTCAGCATAGTCGACTCCTCTCAAGAGAGGCTTTGGAAAAGCCTAAACTCTCTTAGAAACGCCTCTCTCCTAATGGAAACAGCACGAAAATACGGAAGCTTGCTGAAAATGCTGTGCAGTGGGAATTCTCCTGGCACAGATAACCTATTGAGCGACTTGCTCAATGATGCAAGTAAGGTAAAGGCTACGGGACCTTTGGCCCCCGACATTATGAATGCTAGGAACGCGATTCTAGGACTCGTTTCCAGGGAAGGAGCTGGCCACGCGCGCGCAGAGAGGCAAATTAGTTCAGGTCAGAGTTCATCTGGAGGTCAAGGTGGTGGCGCAGGCTATGTTCCCCCAAGCTCTGACGACTAGCATCGGATTCGAAGAGCCACAAATGCTATTACTAATACCCGCTTCGACAATTGTCCTGCTTTTTCTCTATGCACGTGGCAGAAAAAAGTCCCAGACATTGGCTAGGCGTCTCGGCAAAGCTGGTGGCTCAAAGTGGTTCCTCCTCTTTGTCTTTGCAAAGTTTGCCACGGCAGTCTTAATATGTGTAGCAGCCGCACAGCCATATGTTTTGACCTATACATATGTGACTGTTACGCCCGAGAACGTCCTATACATAAATGCTACCTCGACGAGACTAGTCCTCTTGGTAGACATCTCGAAAAGCATGGGATACACGGATACTTATCCCTCGAGAATCAGCAACGCTGTTGAACTCGTAGAGAAGATAATTGCCACTGCTACGAGCCGGGGCGACTATGTAGACGTCTATGTTTTCAGCGACATAGTCGAGCCGCTCTGCATATCCCTAAACAGCTCTACAGTGGATGCGTGCATGGCCAAGCTCAGGGGTATCAATCTCAAGAAATACTCTGCCATTGGAGACGCCTTTATCTATGGATACATGTATGCTAGAGCCTCCCGTATGCCAGCGGCTATCCTAGTAATAACGGATGGCGCATATAATTATGGGTCATCTCCTTTAGAAGCTCTTCAGGGTTTAAAATCTTCTAGGATTCCTGTCGCCCTTATCCTGGTCGGCAACGATCCACGTGCCCATGAACTGGAGCAATACTGTAAGGAGAACGGGATACCTATCTACAGGGTCTCTATGGGCTCTGGGGAAGAGGAAGCGTTAAGGTATGTATCTGAGAGACTATATTCGGAGCTTAAATTTGAAGCGTTGGCTGTCTCAGGCCAGACAAAGTTCCAGGTGCCGGTCAAGGACTACACGGTGCAGCTTTACCTCTTGGCGCTCCTGGTGCCTCTATTTATTCTCTCTTTGGCGGAGGGCCTATGATCGCAATAAAGAACCCAGTAGCTTTTGCTATGGCTCTATTTCTGCTCGTGCCAATAGTAGTCTTTTTCCACTATTGGTTCCCCAAAGTCTACTCGAAAAGCCATAGGTATTACCATCCACTAGTGAGGGTAGTTTCTAAGCGGGTGGCTAACGCAAAGAAGAATACGAGGATATCTAGTCTCGCTCTCAAGCTCGTAATGGCTGTCCTCCTTTCTCTGGCTCTTTCGCAACCCTACCTAGTAACACAGGAACAAGTCTACCTAGAATCAAGGCATGTCTCTGAGCTAAGACTCAATACAAGGCCTGCACTAATAATTATTCTAGACACCTCTGGGAGCATGGATGAAAACGCAAAGCTCGAAACCGCGAAAAATGCAATAAAGAGCTTCCTAGCAAGCCTGTCGAGTGACATCGATGTTGGCTTCATAGACTTCGCGCACTCCATAAAGCAGGCGTTGCCCCCAGCCATGAACAGGAGCCTAATTCTTAATGCAGTATCCCGGGCTACTGCCGACGGGGGCACAATGTACACGTATCCACTCAAGACCGCTCTAAACTGGCTGAAGCCCTACCGCGACCTGAACGCCTCGGCGTCTGTTGTCTTCGTTTCGGACGGCATGCCGGGCGACCTATTAGAGTATAGAGACGTATTGGCAAGCTTCAAGGAGCAAAAGATACCAATCTACACAGTGTTTATAGGCATGGAAAACGAGGGCATAAACGAGATGAAGTACATAGCTTCAGAGACCCGAGGAGAAGCCTTTGTAGCGGAAACTGTCGATAGCCTCGCAGAGATCCTAAACACTGCACTTGAAAAAGCTACGCAGTCCATCCAAAAAGTAGAGGTCAACACCAGAATAACGAAAACAGTTAATGTTTACAGGTCTTTGAACAGCATAATCCTAGCTATGCTTGTTTTCCTCTATCTCTTCTACCGGTACCTGGCATATAGACAAGCCGGGATAACTTTTTGATGAAGCGCTTTACCTCCTTATACTCGTCTGGGCGAAGCCTATAGTGGAGATACAGCCCGCCGAAAAACACTACCAGAAATGCTGAGACCCTTAGTAGGTGCCTTGTTTGTGGTCGTAAGATTATCTTTTCGTAGATAGTTGCATGAACATCAACGGTGACATCTATGATCGCCGATATTTCCTTCAAAACTGATTCGGAGACCCCATACCTCGTCGAGTTGACTACCATGTCTATCAGCCTGTCTATCCTCGTAGCATTTACTAGGGACGAGAAAGGCTTGATGACTGTGTCCCGGGCTATGCACATTTCCACCACGTGAACATTGCCTAGCCGTGGAAGGCTCTGGGCCTTGCACTGTAGAAAGGCAGGCGGAGCATTTAGTCCGATCTGGGTACAATTTATTTTTTCTATTGCTTTTTGTTCGAGTTGCCTCCTTATTTCTAGGTAGGCGTCCCTAGAAATTAGTGGAAAATAGAATGAATAGTTTAAACGGCTGGTTTCGGCACTTATTATTCTCTGGACATCGAGAGAAAAAGGCTTAGTTATTTCGAAAATTCTCACGGAAATATTAGAGCTAGACGTGCCGAGCAGAGAAGCGAAAATGTGTACATTCACAGCCAGGTTGTTTACCGATGTGTTGTACACGTATAGGTCGGAAGGAGGCACCTGAAGAGGAAGGCTTTGATAAAAGACGTCGTACATGTAGAGGTAACAGACCTTGTCGCCAACAATTGAGACAGCTGCTTTTCTAGTAGCCACAGATAAGGACAAAGTGTAAAAGCTTTGATAAACAGAGGTTTCATGGAGCATTGCCCATCCAAGGATAGCGAGGACAACTATAGAGGAAATAACCAAAGAGACAAGCATAACTTTAATCATTCTAGCCACCCCTCTATAGATCTTTCCTTTTGAATCGCAAGAAGATCAACCCCCATAATAACAGGAGAAAGAATATAGAAGAGGCGAGTATTTCCCATGGACTTGGCAGGGGGTTTTGTCTAGGCATAGGTATCATTGACTGTGTAAACATCAGGTAATAATAGTTGTAAGTGTATGGAGAGAGAAATGAAAAAATCCAAGTAACTGTGTACATAGCCTGGTAGTATTGGGGTGGGAAATTACCGTAGTATATGTTGGATACCAGGATGCTTAGAAAAAGAGGAACAAAGAAGGCAAGCATTGTTCCAAGGAAGGAGGCTATCCCTTCTCGCCCAGATATAGCTAGAAATAGAACGAATGTCCCATGGACGGATAATTCTGCCAAGATGTAGATGAGCTGAAGGTATAACGTAGAGCTCGACAAAGCTTTTGGTGCGACGGTGATTACTATCATGAGGAACGTGGCAAGAAGAACAAGCGCCGGCAAGAAGACTACCACGAGAAACGTGCTGGCAAGGTATTCTGTCCTCTTAAGTGTATGGGCTAGGTAGAGCTCTGCTTCGCCCGACGAGATTTCCCTCCCTGCGCGGGAAGCTTGGATACTCGAGAAGATCTTATAAATAATGATTGCGATGAAGAGTGGCCCGTAAAGCCACAGGGAAAATGTTTGCCCGGCGCCAAAAATTATGAGGAAGACTGCCAGCAGTAAGTTGGACACGATTATTGCAACAACGTAGGATGACAGATATCTATTCGCCGTGAAGGAGGCGTGTTCGTAAATTTTCCTAAGATCTACTCCCAACGATCTTACCATACAGGTCACCCAGACTGGCAGTTTTAAAACTAAAACCAGTTACAATCTGGCCTAGCTCGGAAAGGAGCCCCTCAAATGACTTATAGTAGCCCGGCTCAACCGCCACCTCTAACAAGCTTTTGTCTACCTTCTTGACAAGCTTTATGTAGGGCTTTTCTATAAGAATTCTGGCCAGAGCATTGATGTCTCGTGTTTCAATTATAAAGACAGCTTCCGTTATGTATTTTTTCCATAAGTCCCCCAAATATCCATAGTCAAGCACCAAACCCTTGTCGATAAAGACACAATAGCTTGAGACCTCCTGGAGCTCTGGGATTATGTGAGAAGAAATTATCATAGAAACCCCCAGCTCCTTGTGGAGAAGCTTTAAAAGCTCAAGAATCTCTCGCCTCGACGTAGGGTCAAGGTTTGCAGTTGGCTCGTCTAGAACCAGGAGCTCGGGGTCTCCCAGGAGGCTCTGAGCTATGCCTACCCGCTGTATATATCCCCTTGACAATTCGCCAATCTTTGTGTCAAGCACCTTTTCGAGGCCTACGAGCCTAACTAGGCGGTTGAGGTCGGTCTTGCCTACCTTCCTGAGTCTTGCCAGGTGCTCTAAAAAATCTTCAACGGGCAGATCCATCGGGTAGACGGGTCTCTCAGGCATAAACCCTATTCGCTTTCTTACTTCTTCGCTTCTAAACGGGTCTTCTCCGAAAACAGTTAATTTGCCTTTTGTTGGCCTAAGGAAACCCATGATAAGCTTCATCGAGGTGGTTTTACCAGCGCCATTCGGTCCCAAGAATGCAGTAATGCTCCTTTCGGGAATCGTGAAGGATGCGTCTCTTAAGGCCACCGTGTTCCTGAACCTTTTTGTTACCCCACTGAACTCTACTATAGCCATTACTTGCCTCCCCTAGCCACCTTTCTCGCGAGTTCCAGGCCTTCATTTATCACAGATAGGCGAGCCTTAAATCCTCCGCCCCTCTCGATCACAGTCTCTAGGTTAGGTATAACCCTGTGGTTGAGAACATAATAAGAGGCTTGGTCTATATCCTCTACTGTCACTGTCTCCGAGCCCCTTAACGCGGCAAGCACTTTTGAGAGCCTAAGCAAGGCTATCGTAGCCCTAGGGCTAGCTCCAAGCTCGAAGTACCTAGAGATAGAGTCGAAGGTCTCAGGCCTAGTCGCCCTCACCAGGGACACAGCATAGTTTAGGGTTGAGCCGTCGACCTTCACGTTCCTTGCAATGTATTCTTGGGCCGCTATTATCCATGCAGGCTCAACCACTTTTTCTAGGTCTTCCAGTGGCTCAGTCAGCCTGTAAAGATGTAGCTCGCTTATCTTCCTCTCCTCTTCTAGGCTAGAAGGATAACCCATAAACACCCTGACCATGAACCTGTCAAGCTGGGCCTCGGGAAGGGGATACGTGCCCTCTTGCTCGACCGGGTTCTGCGTGGCGAGTACAAAGAAGAATTTGCCGGCTTCTCTGTCTTCAAGCCTGTAGGTTTTGCCCCCGATTGTGACTTCTCTCTCCTGCATTGCCTGTAAGAGTGCCGACTGTGTTCTCGGTACAGCCCTGTTGATCTCGTCTGCTAGAACTATGTATGCAAAAATTGGTCCAAACCTCGTCTCAAACTCTCTGCTTGCAACGTTGAATATCTGGGATCCAGTTATATCGGCAGGCATGAGGTCTGGCGTGAACTGTATACGTGAGAAGCCCACAAAGGGGACACCATTAATCGTGAATTTGTCTTTCTCTGACAAGCCAAGGGTCTTCCCAAGCGCCTTAACTAGGGTTGTCTTTGCGATGCCCGGAACACCCTCCAGCAAGACATGTCCATTCGCTAGTAGGGTTGCAAGCACTATCCTTTTTTCATCTGGATAGCCGACTACAGCCCTGTCCAGCTGTCTCAAGATATCTAGGGAGCATTGCCTTATAGAATCGGCATCAAGCCTCATGGTGGCCACTTCATTAAGTATATTACAATAACAATCGTGACATTTATATAGGTTATTTAAGAATCATTTCGGGGTTCTCGTGGAAAAGAAGTTTTACAGCATAGACGAGCTGAAAAATGCAACGATTATTGACTCGGAGGGCCTTCTATACGGCTATGTCGAAGACATAACTATCGAAGAATCCAATGCCAAGCTAGTTGCCTACACCCTTTTCAAGATAAACGAGCCAGCCATAAACGTCGAAAAGCTTAAGTCTATCCTCTCTAGCCGTGCCTCCCTGGAAGGCAACGAGCCCCTCGAAACCCTTGTGGCTCTAGCTAGAAAAGAGAACATAGAAATACCTTGGCAGGTTACCGAGAAGGAGATCAAATGGATAAAAGGCTACGTCCCCTTGTCTGAAGTGGTACTCATCGACTCAAAGCAAATTTTCATTGACGATACAAGGGCCCACATCAAAACTGTTCTCCTCTCAACCCCCCGAGAGGCAATTTTCCGCGGGCTCCCAGTAAACCCCAAGAGTCAAACCTACAGCCCTCAGCATGTAATCGGCAAACTTGTCATTAGCGCTTCTCGTGGCATTTTGGGTATAGCAAAGGAGATCGTCGTGAGCCCAGGCATGCTAGGCTTTAGGGTCTACCGGGTGAGGAGCAGGAAAAAAGTCGTCAACTGGATAGCGTTTACCGCCCATGTTAAGAGGATGGGCCTAAAGGAAGCCTACGAAAAACTCGTAGATTTTAGAGACCCATACAAGTACAGCAAGGTAGATCTCTCACTGATCAACGAGATTGAACAGCTCCTAGAAGGAACAAGGGAGAAGGAAAAAATAATGGAAGCCATGCAGAACTTTATAGAAACCGAGGAAGCAGGAACAGAATACGTAGACATTCCATACAGCGAAATAGTAAGGGTAGGGGAATTTGTCATCACGAGATAAGCTCTGCACCATAGCTAGAACACACGCCCTACTTGGACAAGCAAAAGCCACATCCATGGAGCTGGGGGTAAGCAAGTCCAGATTCCTGGGAATCGGGATCGAATACGCGGATCGTAGGGAATACCAGGACACAGACGACGTCAGGTACGTGGACTGGACCCTCACAGCTAGATCCATAAATCCAAGTACTGGAGAATACAAGCCATACACCAAAGTGTTCCACGTCGAACAAATGAAGAACTTAATCCTCGTCGCAGACCTCACAGACTCGATGCTCATATACGAGAAGATAGCCTCCCTATTCTACATATCCTCACTAATCCTCGAATTATCACACAGACTCTTAGACAAGGTGAGCCTCGTAGCCCTCGCACATAAACCCAGGCTCTATACGGGACTCAAGGGGAGGCAAGCGATACAACTACTCGAACAAATTATCTGTAGCGACTCGCAGACAGGCGGGGACATACCGCTGAGTGCCGTCCTGGGCACCGTCAAAGCTTATGCAAAGAAAAATACCACGCTCACAGTAATTACCGACTACGCGCACGACCCAGAGGAATTCTCCATGCTGGCAAAGCTGAAAAACACGCTAATGACGCCCACAGCCATATACCTCGTAGCCCATACGTGGGAAACACAGCTACCAGCAACAGGCACCACGGCGACCCTTTTGGACCCGGAAACAGGCACTCTAATCACTGGCAGACTAGAAGAAGTATACAAGGCAATAAACACCCACATCACCCACGTCCAGGCGATCCTCTCAAAAGCCAGGATAAGTCACCTGGCAATACAGGGAATAAGCGACGCACAGATGCGAACGGTCAAAATAATAGAAACATACCTAAAAGCAAGGCAACTAACAATAAGCGTATAGCTCGCCGCCATCCCTCTATGTATGCGAGGAAAACTTTTGAAAAGAGGGTCAAATGTGAAGTGAATGTGCGGGCTTGTCATCAGTAAAGCGGGTTCTAGCTACACTGTGCTCCTTCGGTGCTCTTTTGGCGATCTCCCTGTGAAGCAGTGTAGCGCGCGCTAAACACCACTTTACTCAAATATCCTTAGCGCGCTTTCTCGTTCTAATACGTGTAGCGGGCTAGATGGCTTTGTTGCGACCACATATACGTTTTGGCTTGTGTTTTTTGATGGTGAGTAGTAGCCTTTCGAGAGTATCTTTAGGCCCGCTCTTTGTAGACGGCGCGTCATTTCTCCTAGCGTGTACAGGTAGTATACTCTCTCGTAGGTTGCCCTTCTCGTTTTCCATCTCGCCACGTACCTGCGCGGGTACTCTAAGAGACCGAAGAAGGTTTCGAGCATGTTTAGTAGCGTTTGTGCGGCGAAGCGTGGCTGCCTCCATGACCATATCGTGGCTACTAGGAAGCCGTGCGGCTTTAGAAGCGCGCGGAGCTGTCTGGCCAGGCTGTCTATGTGGGTTGGAGGCACGTGGTGGATTGATGCAATTGCCAGGATGGTGTTGAAGGAGTTTTCCCTGAGGGGTGGACGGGTCATGTCGGCTACGACCTGGTCTGAGGGAACACCTTTTCTGCAGGCTACCCTCCTAGCAATGCTGATCATTGTTGGCGAGTAGTCTAGGCACACGACGTAGGAGCCTGTCCGCCGGGCGGCTTCAACCCCATTAATGCAGGCGCCCGCTCCTAGGTCAAGGATGGTTCCGGGAAGCGATACCAGGGCTATTGGCCAGGGTTTGCTCCTCCAGGATGTGTATCCCTCAGCTATAGCTATGTAGCTGTTCCTAGTTACTAGGGTGTCGTAGAGGTAACTTTTCGCCCTAAACACCTCTACACGCCCACTAATGCATGAATGTTCCTTCAAAAATCTTTAGCGCATGCTCCTAGTAATCTTGGAGACCTCCGAGTACTTCAGCACATAGCAGAGCGCGCGCTTATAGCCGCTTGGCAGCCTCTCTATACACGGGGTCGAGGAACTCGTACTCGTCGTTTACTCTGGAGAGAATGCTCATCTCAGTCAGCCTCCTGAGCCCCCTGCGGAGGGACTCGTCGGGGACACGCCTGCCCATCCACGCTTCCACGGCCCGCTTTACAGTGCTCCACCGCTTGTACCCCAGTGCTACTGCCCTGAGGATGTGCCCGTAGACCTCTGACTGCCTAGCAATGCCTCTGAGCTCTGATAGTGCGACACCTACCGCTTTTTCGAGGACTACCGACGCATCGGCGACGCCCCGGCTGACCACCTCGTAGCCGTAGAGAGCGAGCCACCCCGGTATCCCGTCGAGCGTGTCGGCTGCCCTCTCCAGGACCTCTCGGCGCACCTTGACGCCAGTCTCCGCGAACCCCGACTCAAGGAACTCGATCGACTTCTCCCTGCTGAACCTCTCAACCACCACCTCGTCGCAGGCACGACCGTATAGCGGGCTCCCGCGGTTCTCGAGGCCGAGGAAGCCGTAGATCAGCCCCACCTCGGAGCCTGTTAGGACGAACTTCAGGTTCCTCAGGTTGTCGTAGGAGTATGCCAGGACCTTGACGAAGTCGATCTTGCCTCGCCCCTTAAGGAAACGCAACTCCTGCGCCTCATCCACAACGATGAGGAAGGTCTCGCCCCTATCCCCAGCGTGCTCATCCAGCCTCTCAAGCAACGAGGTTAGCGAGGGCTCCCTGCTCCTCCAGTCAAACTCCACACCGAGCTCCCCAAGCTTAACACCTTTTAGGCCGCGCAGGTACTCGGCGATCCGGGCCAGCCCACCCTTCGCCCTCGAGAAGCTCTCTTCCAAGATGGAGTAGAGCCCCGCCTTGGAGTAGCCCCGCTCCGAGAGCTTCCTCGCATCGATGTACACAGATGGCCACTCATGCTCGTTAACAAACACTTTCACCACGCTGGTTTTGCCGATGCGCCTCACTCCTAGGCACAGCACCAGGGGCGCGCCGCGCTCCACCGAGCGCTCAAGCTCGGAAAGCTCCCTCTCCCTGTTGAATAGCTCGCTCCTCCTCTCCTTAGGCCTGGGATCGAAAAGCACAACTCACACCCCTGTGTGTAACTCACACCCCTGTGAGTTATCCTTCTACTATTTATCTTTTACCCAGTCCATCGCATGTATGCCAAGCATGTAATAGGAGGAGTCTTCCCATATTTGTTATGCCCATGCAGTGGGAATCGCGCATGGTAACTTTCATTCATGAACAGGATTAGAAGAATACATAGGCATGCGGCAGGGGGTTGCCAAAAAACCTCAGGGATTCGACCGCGCGTTAACAAAAGTCTGCAAAATGTTCAAATTCTTTACACCCTCTGATCCAATCTCTCCTAAACTTCTGAGAAATTTTTATGATCATTGCAGAGAAGGACAGGGAGCCAGCATGGCTTAAGCCAGTAGCGCGCTATTGCAATTTCCCACCGTTCAGCCTGTATATGGACAGTTTTGTGAAAGGATTATTCGCCTTGTAGAATTTTGTAGCTCTCATGTCGACAGAGGCTCCTTTTACACTTCTGAAGACCCTTACCACACTGATGTTTGATGCACTCATGAATTTCGCTAACTCCAGTAATTTTACTAGTAGGGCTGTCCCTATCCTCCTTCTCCAATAGGACTTAACGACATGTATACCATAATCGATGTTAAAATTACGAGTGTTCAGGTGAGCCATCCCAACAGGAGAATCATTGAGGAGGTTTAGGAAAACCAGATGATCCCACCTCCTCGGGGGATGAAGAAGCCCAGCTCTCTGTGTATCCTCCTAAACGCTTCAACATCATTTTCGCTCCATTCCGTGAGTGTTTTTACCGCTACGTCTTTGTTTGGCTCTAGAGTCCTCGCGTTTACGTCCCAGAAGTATGGAGCTGACCTGGCATCCATTAAACGTAAATTTATGGGCGTCTCTTCGGGGACGCGCGCGAGGCTAGTAAAAATTATATGCGCACAACGATTGTGGAACACCTGGTATTAACTAATCAAGTACTTTTCCCCAAGGCGTATGGACATACATCGTTTAAAGGGCACTTCCCACAAAGTGGGCGCTTAGCCTTGCAAATTCTTTGTCCTAGACTAAGCAGAGAAGTATGAAGGAAGATCCTGTGCTCTAGCGCGCGCTACTGCAGGTGTTGCTAGCTGCTCTGCCATACGCTCATGAACAATTCAAGGAGTTTATTAACTTTTTGTAGCAGCGTGTAGTGTAGGGTTAGATAACCTGCTGATTTGTTTTACAACTTCTCCCGCGCGAGGGTAGTTAGCTCTTCAGTCTCGAGAGTCCTACACCGGGGGCAAAGTTTTTAAGTACTTTGGTTCTTAAGTACTTGTGGTTGAAAAGGAGGTTATCAAAGTGGAGCTTCCTAAACCCCTAGCTGAGAAGTTCAGGAGGTACGTGGCTGAGAGGTACGGGTTGAGGAAAGGTGCCCTATCCACTGCTGTCGCCGAGCTCATAGAGAAAGCACTGGGAGCGCCAGCCGGCGAGGGGGTGGATGCGATCGTCGGCCTCGGTCTGGAATCCGCGTATAGGTGGGAGGGGGAGGACCTTGTCGAGGCGCTTAGAGGAGCATATGCTAGTCGTGGACGCGAACGTGGTTCTCGAGGTGCTGTACAGGAGGGCTAGGTGGCGCGAGGCGAAGGCCCTCTTGGACAGGGTTAAGAAGGGGGAGCTCAGCGCCTGCATGCTTCACTTCGCAATCCACGCGATCTCGGCTATACTCGGAGAGCCTGGGCTCGCATCCCGCCTCTTAAGGGAGGTCGCGGGCTGGCGTGGCTTGAAAGTAATCGACCTCTCGCTGGAGGAGGAGGCGCTGGCAGCCGACCTCGCGGAGAAAGTAGGCTTGGACTTTGACGACGGTCTTCACTACTACGTGGCGAAGAAGCTGAATGCCGTGATTGTCAGCTACGACAGGGACTTCGACAAGCTGGATGTGAAGCGGCTGGAGCCGAAGGAGCTCGTACGAGAAAACACCTAGCGAGCTACATGCGTTGCCGGGCACGCTACTCGATAACTGCTCCGTAGACTGTGTCGATGCCTAGCTCTTTCGCTCTCTCTAGTGCCTCCTTGTCGATGTTGACTGCGACGATGATGAGCTTCTCCGCCTTCCTTCCGAGGATCTTCTCCACGATCCCCGCCTTCTCGTAGAACCACTCCACGTCCTCTAGCTCCGCATGCGACTTCACCTCTACCAAGAACACCTTCTCGTCGTGAACGTACACATCAACCTCGATCCTCGCACCCCTCCTGTAGAACCTCCCATCAACATCCGTGTAGATGAACTTCTCCACCCTCCCAGGCTCAACACCCCTCTCCTCCAGAGCGTGCCGGTAAAGCTCGAGGACAGCCCTCTCAAGGTCCCTACCCCACCTCCCCCCAAGAGAGCCAACAGCCACCCTAAGCTCGCCAACCGCTCGGGTCAGCTCCTCTAACCGCCTCCCGTGTCCCTCAAGAGTCTTGGAGTGTTCCTCAAGAATCCTCATGTGTTCCTCCAGAATCCTCGTGTGCTCCTCAAGGAATTTGGAGTGCTCCCTAAGGAGCTTAGAGTGCTCTTCCAGAAGCTGAGAGTGCTTCTCCAGAATCTTGAAAGTCCCTTCAAAGCCCTCCCTCATGTAGCTCGCCAAGAGCTTCACAGCTTCAGCCATCTCCCGCATCTCCTCAGACCTAGCCCTCAAAATAGCCCTAGTCACAACCTCTTCCAGTCGTTGCCAGTCCAGCTCCA
>Ga0209739_100657_pt1 | contig 13382 bp, 12 predicted proteins | sample JossMetagenome_2_FD_184729 | JGI IMG/M metagenome (GOLD analysis project Ga0209739, IMG submission 184729) | Hot spring sediment microbial communities from Joseph's Coat, Yellowstone National Park, USA - JC3_ASED (SPAdes) (version 3) | ecosystem: Environmental > Aquatic > Thermal springs > Hot...
AACACACCATCTTTATAAAACCAGTAATATGATATTTTTTCATCACCATCTCTCCATCTTTTAATAATCTCATTTAAAACACGTCTGTAAGAACTTAGATAAACAATATTAATACAAGAGCCCAGATTCTCTTTAAGAAGCTTGGTCTCAATCATCATACAAAGATCCCTCTCAAACATTGTGACCATATGATTTAATAATCATTGGTCTCCGATGATAAATTTTGTTAAGGGGGTATATAAGCATTGTATCTATGTATACTTTTTGTTAAAGAGATATTTAAATGTTGTATTCATGTGACCTTAATCTGATGAATCAACAAGGCATTTATAAGCTCACAAAGGTATGTCACACAGGGGAGTACGATGAATCACAAGAATAATATAAAAGAGAAAGCACAAAGAAAAAGCTTGATCTACGAGCTTGTTCTAGAAGGAGCTGTAATCGATGTGGGTCTCCGATCTATCGTCAGGACCGCCAAAAACTACAAGGGCCGTGCACGGTTTGCGATTAATCTTCCATTGATCAGAAACGATCTTTGGAATCTATTGTGGGAAAGGAGGATCCCGGTAAAAGTTTTCATCGAGCTCCCCGAGGATCTCTCAAAATATGAGAGCCAAGAAAGATCTGCTAAAATTGAAGAGAAGAGTTAGCATGGTACTAAAAAAGGTCATAAAAATATCTGATGATGTGTACGAAGAGATCGAAAAGTTGCGACAACTATGGAAGCTTCAGTCAGCAAATCAGGTTCTCAGAAGATTGCTATTCGAGATTAAAGAAAGTCGCTTCGGCGAAAAGGGTCATGATCTCATTGATCAAAGATGCGATCCTGAAGAGCTTGTTAAAAATTTTCTTGAGGCGTGCACTGCGAAAAGGGTTGACAAAGTTTACCTGCTAGACTGCAAAGGTAAAAAAGCGATCGTTGGCGAGAAGACGCTTAGAGATTTGGCTGAGAGATTTGCTCTGAATATTATAATCAATGATCGGTGATCATTATTAGCGTTGATCCTTCATCAGATGATCTTGAAAAGGTCAAGGAAACAACCACTGTCGTTGCACGACCTAAAAACGGACCAGGAAATTTCGGAACTCTTCAGAAACTGATCTTATACTATTCTCTTTCTGTCGCAGAAACATTTACTCCTAGTGACATTGTTGCTTACTATAACCTGAGTAAGCAATATCATCGTAGAGTCCATGACGCCATACAGCGTCTGGTCAGACGAGGGATCTTAAGAAAGATCAGACGGGGAATGTATCAGCTTGACCCAAAGATAGAGATCTCAACCAAAGATCTTGAGAAACTAACCGATCTCAAGGAAAATAAGTTTGAAGGTTCCTCGCTGTATGGAAAAGGTTTTTTGTCGCGTGGTGTTGTGAGGGTTCACAGCGTTGGTGCCTCTGGCGTTGCCGATGTATTTTTTCAGGTGGTTTTTGTGCGCGGTGTGCTTGGCGGTGTTGAGGAGTTTCTTCGGCGTCGTCTTCGTTCCGCCGGATTTTCTCGGAGGTTGCTTTCTCGTGTGGAGGCTGATGCGAGGAGGCTGGCCGTGGATGTTATGAAGAGGGGTGTGTTCATCCTGGGCGCTCATGGTAAATACGGTGGCGGTCGTCAGAAGGCTCTGCTTTCCATTTCCTCTGCTGAGAGGGTTGGCATGCGGGAGGTCGGCGTCGACATTGTTCTTCCCGAGGATGTGAGGTTGCCTAAGATGCATCTTAAGTATTACACCGCTCCCAGCCCTTATGAAGGGCTGGAAGAGTTTCAGGCTGTAGTATCCAAGTAGTCTAGTTGTTGTAGCCGGCTTTTCAGCTCTGAATCTCTAATCTTATTCCGGTCTGAAGGAGGCTTCGGCCAGCCACATTATTCAGCCTGTAGTCATGTTTACTTCTGGTGAGCACGCTGTTGTATTGCTTAGAGACAATACATGTTTTTGTCCGCTTCTGCAAGCCTCATGTAGTATGTTGAGTAGCAACCTCAGAGGATCATGTTTACTATAGTTCTTTAATGCCACTAATATTTACTCTACCAGAAGCCATGGACATGCCTTCTCACATTCCTTTATGAAATCGAATCTATCGTGTCTGAGGGTAGAAGTATGATACAGAGCATCTGCCAGCATCAAATACAAAAACATTTAATTAAATATGTCATCTACACGCCACGCCTATATCAGACCTCATAAACTTTCTGAGAGACTTGACTACCTTGGCAACACAACTAAATTTAGCCTTCAACATGCTTAATGACAGATTTGAAACAAGATGAAGACGTCAGCCTATGAAGTGCGCCTCATTTTTTCTCAAATTATGTTTATGTCACATATACCTCGCAGACGATCGAATGTTTTCGTAGTTCGTTTGATAAATATTCGATGTGTTGTTTCCCTCTGACGATCAACACATTATAACCCATCTCTACAAGTTCTTTTGTCCTCTTTATTACTTTAGCGTCTCTAAACTCTTTAATGCCTTCGGCGAATAATTTAAAACATTTAAGGATAATGTATAGAATGATAGCTACTATCATCGCTATAACCATTACATAAAAATAAGGTTCATAAAAATAAAGTCCCGAAATTATATATACATAAATCAAGCCAATGATTACAATAAGGAGAGAAACAGCTATCTTGTTACAAACTCCCAATATATGTCCAAGGTTTACTAATTGAGTTGAAAATACCTCATTCAAACTGGCATCAGCTACCTCTACTCTTTTTCCTAATTTTACTGCATAATCGCTCACATAGTTCATGTCTCCAATAAATCGCGACTTACCTTTTAGTCTATACCACTTATCCATAATTCTAATAGACATACGTAGGATAAAATGATATGTTAATGCTCCTAGAATTAGTAGTGTAACACTCGGTCTCTTTCTAATTAGCGATCTCCAACCTACTGTACTGAAGTTCTCTAATAGAACATAATCTACTCTACCAAGTATTTCTCGTATAATATCTTCTCTAGGCGTTTTAATATGTATAGAACCATAAATATAACATCTGCCTTTCTCTTTCATTTACATGGCTCCCCTACCTATGCTACTAAGATTAGCCCTTCAATATATTCTGGTATAAAAATACGTGAAATATTGAGGAAGAGCTATTCCTCCTAGCTTCATGTTTTTCTCTACGAGTTCGCCATTTAAAGCCTCTCTACTAGGTTCTTGATGGTTTCTTTCTCTTCTTCCGTAATGTAACCTCTTTCATGAACTACGCGTCCCAGTCGCGATAGTTCAACATGAACTTTGTTTCTTGGATTAAATCTAGGTATTTTGAAATACTTTATGAATCTAGGTTTCGCACCGCCAATCCAGGAGCTTAATTCTTGAACTACAGCATTTATTTGCGGAGCCAGAAGAATTGCTAGTAAATAATATCCTTCTTGAGGGCTTGAAACGTTTGTGTAGTGAACCTTATGATCAGGGATAGCTCCAGTATCCTCAAATGCTGGTATAAACCCTTTAGCTACATCTCTCCATACAACCTTATATTTAGATAATACATCTTTATTCATTCTCTCTAAATGCCATATTTCTTTCTTTAGATGTTTACTTGTCGACTCTAAGACTTTAATAACATCGGGGTTGCTTAAGTAGTTTTTCCATAAATAAGTTTGTTTTAATTCATCTTCCTTTAAAGGTCTTGCATCTCTTGTATAAGCAGCAATGAAATAACTATATCTAGCTACTTTACCTATTTTCACATCTCTACCCCTTATGCCCTTAAACACAAATTTTTCTTCAATTATAAAGGGTTCTAAGCCTAGATCTCTGCTAAGTTTTGTCTCGACAACAACATACTTTTCATTTTTAGGAGCGCCTATGGGAGGCTCAATAGGTCTTGGCTCACCAATTATCAGCCACGTACCTTTACTAGCTGTAAAAGTAGCACCTTCATGACCCTCATAACTAGATTCTAAGATAACGTTCTTCGCTTTATCCCATGTTTCCTTTGAAAGCCAATGTACTCCATCGTAAAATTTTGTAGCAACCATTGTTTTTGTCTCTATATAAAGTCTTTTGCTGACCACAAGATCATATATTTCTTTAATGCTTGGCTCCTTATTACCAAATTCTTCAGGAGACAATTTCAAGCCTTTTAGCTTTACATATGTAAACCAGTTTGGCTGTTCCACAGGACTCACCTTTTCAAAACAAAAACTATCCCAGGTTGATTTTGCGCATCTTCAAATGGTTGAACCTCCTCCAAGTCCCATACATCTACTACTACGTGAGGTGGTTTACTAATATACTCTCTCCAACCAGAACCGTGTAAACCTTTAAGTATACCACAGGTAATCATTAAGGCGGTAACTGAGGGCGAACCTGCTAGATATTTTAATGAAATGGCAAATAATGGTATAGAGATGTCGAGCTTCTTCTGCGCTTGCGATGGAGGTGCAACCCCAAGCTCTTTTGCTATAGATTTTAATATAGTGGCATATGATTTAGGATACTTGGAGATGCTTACCCACGGCAAGTTGCCTAGCACTAAGTCAAACTTCTCTTTAGTGATATAGTGTACCAGCAGGTAGTTAAAGACCAGAGAGTGCCATAGACTATCATATCCGCTCTTCTCTAATACATGAATGGTTTCTCTAAACGTTTCAAGTTTTTCTTTCTCCTCTTGAGATAGTGAAGTGCCTAATTCGTTTTCAACACCTTTCACGCCCGTCTCTAAGAGAGCTATAAATGCCCTGGCGAGGGTAATGACATCTCTGGCTCTTCTGTAAATAATGCTTGGTATCTCTAGCTGAAGAATATGTATTTTTTTCTCTGAGCCATTCTCAGATACAGATCTCTCCAAGACATATAAACCGTGTTTTCTAAGTTTCTCGAAAAGTTTTTCGAGCTCCTCATCGCTTATGCCAAGTATCTCTAATGGTATTTTTAAGTAAATGGAGTCTCCCATGCTTCCGACAATAAATGCGTAGAGTGTTTTCTCCTTCCAGCTTTCACTTATGTGAAGAGATAACAGATCGACTCTAAAGATCGGTATTATTGGCTGAGCAACTAAGTATTGACCATATAGCATAAGGAGCCTGTAGATTTGAAGCAGATAGTTTATTCGTGCAGTAATCACAGCAACCGGGTTTAAGTCTATTCCCATAACACTTCTCATTATCTCTTCCGCAAATTTGACTGGATTAAGTGGCACTTTTTTCTCAACATACCATCTTAGTAAGGCATTTAGATATTGAACTCCAAAAGTATATGAGCCGCATGTGGGATCGATAAATCTCGGTATGCGATTATTCCTCTTGTAGAATTCATCAATAAGTTCGACGATCTCCTTCACAGGGTCTTCTACTATATTATCTGTTGGCGGAGATCCTTTTACAAGTATGTGTAGTGCTCTCCATAATATCAGTTGTGCTATCCAGTCGGGAGTATAGAATTCTCCAAGTTGTCTTCTAACTTCCCTAGGCACAACATTCTGATAAACTCTCTTGAGCAGGTCTAGCTCCACCCCTTGGCTCCAGTCAAAAATTAGAAGCGATCTGCCTAGCTCTTTAAAGAAATTGTCTAGTTTATCGGCGATCGCTGGGTCGAATATCCAGTCATACTCATCTCTCTCGAAGAGGTAGTTTATATTGAATTTTGCGAGAACTTTCCTATCCCAGAACAATTCAACAGTCGCTTTATGTCCATCAATATAGAGTCGTAAGGGTAGTGTATATTTTCCACCCCCAAGAACGGCCTCTAGGAGAGTCGCACCGAAGACTTTCAGCCATGCCACATAGACAGTTAGTTTTATGAAGAGCTTTTCTAAACTACCAACATTGGTGATAACTTCTTTCCCATAAATAATACTCATAATATCTTTCCATTCGTTAAAATACGTCTTTATTCTTTCACCACCTCCAGATAGATATTTTAGCAACTCCTTTGTATGAGAGTCAATAAGTCTGTTCACTTCTGTAATGAGGTTTTCAGGGGTTGGCTTTAGTTTTCCAATTTCTTTCATGAGGGGGAGTCCTCTCAATAGCTCAATAAATTGTCTAAATTCTCCTAAGGCTCTTCCTATCTCTGAGAATTCAAACTCTTTTTTATATACCACATCATATCTTCCGTTGATTCTAACGTATAGCTCGAAACCGACTTTATCTCTACAGGGAGAGGGATATTCTGAGTAGTATCTCTCTACGGGAATATCGATAAGAATTCCAAGATTTCTGCTAAATTTTTCCATGTAATTAACTAACTGTTGTCTGCCTCTATCTCTTTCACAAGGAGCTTCTGCCTCTATAACAATATTCTCAACGCCATAGTCCGCTTTAATTCTCAAATGCGATATTTTCATTTCCTCATAGAACTGTTCTTCTGCAATATCTCTCATAGCTTCTTCAATAAACTGTTTTACATAGATCTCAGGAGCTTGATAAACACTCATAATCTCAACCTCGAACGCGCCCTGATCACAAGTTCTGATTTTTTACCTGTAGAGCTTAGTCCATGATAGGAGTTGAATACTTCTCCATATCTTGGATATTCTATCAACATCTCACTATCTATATTTCCATGACTTAGGAACATGAATGCTCCTTTACAATCACGGCAAGGACATTTAATCATTTTTATCATCCTTCCTGGTCTTAATAGAGAGGGGATCTGAATAATGCATAAATACACCTGCGAGCTAATATATGGTCTATGTTATATTTTCTTTTAAAATAATAAAAATCACATGTAGAATAAAAACTGGCTTCTCAACTCTATACGACATAATAGCTTATCTAATAGCTTTTGAGGAGGAGATTTTTGAGAGACTCGACTCTTTTATCATCAATACGAGTGATATTACCATTATTAGTGGTACAAGAGATGAAAAGCACGCCTTAGATATTTATTAGGGTTACCCTGATAAGAAAGATCTAACGAAACATTAGGGTTACCCTAAGCCTTTCATCAGGGTTACCCTCTGGCTTAATATCTGACAGATATAGATCTTAAGAAGCCATAGATCTAATAGTCAGATCTTGTTATCACTATTTCATAAGGGTTACCCTAATGAAAAATGATCAGGGTAACCCTATGTCTTATGATAAAAATTGCTTAACCTCGCGCGTTATTATGTGTGAAGATTTACAGATGGATTTATCTATGAAGACTTCATCTTACTTAGGCTTTCAACATTTTTCTTTTACCCGAAAGAATCTCTTGTCATCAGATCTTTCTTAGGTACGGTACCTGAAAACAATTTGATCTTTTTCAAGATAAAAGGCAGTTATAAACAAAAATTTGTCTATCGCTTGTCTATAGATGAGATCTTTTTGTCTATAATTTTGTCTATAGACAAATTATAGACAAAAAATTCTGGTCTCTCAGGATTCTCATTCGAGAATCATCTGATAGCTACTAGCCAGATGATTCTTAGGCGAAAATCTGACGACTCATCAAATTCTCACCTGAGAATCTTTTTGTCAATCATCTGTCTATAATATAGACACCATCATAGACACCGATGAGAAAGCTCACCTCTAGGATCTTAGTAGCTTAGGTCCTTGACTTTCTCGAGTGTCTATGATGGTGTCTATATAAGGTGTCTATAGACACCTTTTATAGACACCAAAGTGTCTATATATTCGAAAAAGCTTCTACTTGCAATAGTTTCTATCGCAACTTCGCGCATGAATTAGAATTCTCATTTTTCACGGATGATCTCTCAAGATCTTTTTGATGAAAAGATTCTGTCAGCGATCGACAGGGTGACAGGAAATTCATCAGAGAGAGTATCACATGATTATACAAGCAGCTGAAGACTGAAACAGATCAGAGTTCACACGAATACAAAATTCACATGTGAATTGATCTATGTGCCTTGATTCAACACATAATAGATCATTTCACATAGATCAGTTCACATGTGAACTGATTCAGGCTATAATTTGATTCATTCTCTCGAAGCTCTCATGTGCACTGCACATGTGCACTCTGTGTGAACTGTGAACAGATCAGAGTTCACACTTCGCGAGGATCAGTGCACATGTGCACTTCACGTGTGAACGTTTCATGTGAACTCTGATCTGTTCACACTCTCTAAAATGTGCTCAGTTCACGTTAACAACCGTTATCTTTCAGTAACAAGTAGCATGATTTTTAGAAGCAGTTTATGGCTGTCATATTTGACACATACAATGTCTTAATGTTCTCATGAAAATTCTCTGATATCCTTAAGATCATCATCTAAAATATTTTTGTATCTTGATATTTTTCTCGACTTACTAAGATATCTTGATCTAAATGTACAATATTCTCTAAAAATATTAGAGATTAAAATAAGTGAGATCTTACGAGTGAAACTACAAGATATTTATAATTCCCAGAGATAAAACATAATATTGTGAGCATAAAAAACGACGCTTTTAGGTGCTCCTGATGTCCTATGAGATGGCAAAGTCTAGCATTATAGAGTGTTTAATGAAAGCTCCTAATAGAATTGTGGCTGGCATCTCCAAACGTATACATGGAAGCGCAGCGGGGCTCCCATTTGAAGATTGGGTCAAAAATACCCTTAAGAACTGTGGGCTAAACGTATTTCTGCAAGAAGAATTTATAGGGTACATTGTTAAAAAATTGAAAGAGTCAGGTTTCAATGCGAAAGCTATAGAAAACAGCATTTTTGAAAAAACATGGTGGGGCCCCTACGTTGTTTCAGAAACACAATTAAAAACGGCCTTGAAAAATGAAAAGCCGCCTGTGTACCAGCAAAGTTTAGCGGACATCATCGTATTTTATGGTAGAGACTTAAGTAGAGATTTAAATGATGTATTAATAATAAATGTTAAATCACATGATGAAAGCAAGCTAAGTAGACCCCCAAATATTATTTCTGCTTTAAGAGTGCTTGAGTTCGGTAAAGATCTGCTAGTTAAAGCTCAGCGTTATCCTAACCTTATAGAAAAAGCTAATATAATCTTTATAGGCATCTATTATGCCGTTAAAGACAGTAATGCTCATATAACTAATATATATGTAAAAGACTTCTTTAAGCTTAATGTTAAGGTAATGCCTCCAATAAATTTTGATGCTGCAATTCAAATTCAGTGGCATGTGAGAGATATGATAGAGGATCCTACAATAGACAAATTAACATTTCTCGAAAACTTAGCCGAGAAATATTTAAATGAATGGCAAATTTTTATGAAAGAAAGAACAAGAAATGTGAAGGAGATAATAGATGAATTGAAGAGATTAATAGAATTCTATAGGAAGCATCGCTCAAAATTAAAATGAGAGTTAATAAACTTCTCTTACATATTAATAGCTTCTCTTCTTTATTATTTGTCATTTAATTGCTACGGTAATCAGTTTAAATATAGTACTGTTTAACTCTTCTATCAAAGAATTTTTGACTCCCTCATTAATAATATCCCTTGTTATGCTTACAATTTCTTCATATATTTTTCTCTCTTCGATGCTATTCCAGTCAATCCTTATTATGGGTATTACTGCAAGAGGTTTTTCTGAAAAATCATATACTCCTCCACGCGTAAATCCCTTATGTTTTATATACTCTTGATATGAAGCTGAATTTAACAAAGCTAATAGATATAAAATTCCTTCTTTAAAGGTCGGTTTAGGACATATTACAGACACATCTTGTGTTCCGTAGTAGGTTCCTTTGACGTATGTGAATCTGAAGTAGCCCTTAGTATCATATCTTTCCTTGCTGGGTACAAATATTTTCTCTTCATACTTTTCAAAGAGGTGCTTATTTCTTGGGAATACCCAGTGCCACCATGGAATATCTCTGCCATAATTATATCTTTTTAATAACTTATCCTTATAAATTATTAATTGTTCATAAAAGCTCGGATATCCCGATTTAAACTCTTCTTCTCTTTCTACATCATTTACATAAATATATGGGACAGGCATTTTACTAGGAATAAACCTGTCTAAAGTATGAGCCTTGTAAACGTAGATTATATGTTTCTTCTCATTATCTGTGAGCTTATTTATATCGATCTTTAACCGAAAAGCTTCATCTAGTCCGCTAACCATTCCATTGCCGATTTCTGCTATAGAACTTAGTGTCGAAACACGCATAAAACGTAATAATGGAGAAAGCTGTAAAGATAATAATGGATTTTGAATCAAAGCTGCCGATGGTATAAATCTCCAAGGTTCCTCATTTTTTGGCTGCTCATATACGAATGCCTCGTATATTCCCTCCTTAATGTAGGTTTCTCCATTATTTAGTCTTCGTAGAAACTCTTTTACTTTTTTCAGATGCATTAGAGTTAGAGATTCCTTAGTATTAAGATTAATGATCTTAACTTTCGTATCTTCACTTATTTTGCTTTTAATATATTTGAATATTATTATAGTCGATGAAACTTCTTCAAATATTTTCATTTCGTTAAAGTTTATAACAAGATCTAGGTAGCCTCTTTTAATTAGATAATCTCTGAGTTTTGCGCCATGGGTAGTCTCCATCCAGAATATTGGTGTAATGAATATCAATTCACCGTCTTTCTTAAGCATGTTAACGCTATGATATATAAAAGCATAAGTTAAATCTGCCAGGCCATTCATAATATTATTCCAGTAGTTGCTTTTTCTAAACTCCTCTTTCCATTTATAAGGAATATTCTTCCATCTTACATAAGGTGGGTTCCCTATAATAACATCGTATTTCTCTACGGGTTTCACTTTTAGAAAGTCCTGGTAATTTATCTTTACAGCAGAATAGTTTGGTAAGTTAGGATCTATCTCGTATGCATCTATGTTTCTGAAACCAGCCTCATATAAGGCCGACAGAAAAACTCCTGTGCCCGCACATGGCTCTAATATCAGAGCATCTTTAGGCTTGGTTATCAGAGAAACCATAAACTCAGCAACAAACTTAGGAGTAAAATATTGTCCTAACATTTTAGCTTTTACGCTTTTCTCCATAATTTATCGCCTCGATTCTGAGCTCTTCTTTTAAGAGAGATGAAATTATAGATTTTTCAGCAAGCCATGATAAGACTATTAGTTTAACAGTCTCTGAATCGCTACTTAATCCTAGCTTCTCCTTAATATATTCGATTATTCTATATTGTTCCTTAGAAAATATAACCTGAACCCGTTTATATGTTCTCCCCTCTTTTTCTCCAGCGTCTAACATACTCATCTCTGAGTATATATATACTCAAAAATGGGTATATAAATATTACGTTTAATGTTTGCCGATACTTAAATTTCTTACTCTTTAACCAATAGCTTTCACGACTACTCTTAAAATCCTCTTTGTGATATTCTTATTAAAAAGTAGCTTTGAATGGAAATTTTAGCTCTTCTTAAAGAATAATATTTCATAAGGTCATCTGCGTATTACGATTCTTTAAAGGCTCTGAATCGATTCTTTTTCGGTGTTGTCTGATACAATGCTTGTTGAATATAAACTTTTCATGAGAAAATAAATTGTAGAGGTTTCTCATCAGGGTCTAATATTATGGCTGGCAGAATATATACATCTCTATCAACATCTGAGAAAGACGTTAGATCAGGCTTTCATTACCGACCTGAACTTCGTTAAGCATTTGTTGAGGCTTTAAAAAACGAGAATGTGAAATATTGAAAAAATGAGGATCTTGTTAAGTACATGTTTATATCCATGTTAAATAGAGTCCTTAAAGAGGAGAAAAGCCAGCATAAGATACAGTAATATCGTTATTAAAATCGAGAAATAGGGCAAAGAACTTTACTTAATGAAGGAAAACGGTTATGTATGGCTACGTTAAATAAATACTACGAATATATTAATAACACGAGATTACATGAAGGATCTTAAGTCCAAGACAAGAGATCCTGTGATTTATGAACTAAGTTATAATATATAAAAGACGAGTAAGATCGATAATTCTGACGATTAATCGAAATCTCATTAACTTAAAATTGATTTAGGAGGTTTCTTACCTTCAAACTGTGTCAATAATTTTATATATCTAAGATAATATTCGTCTGCTTCGCCAAGAAGATCCTCATATCTAGCCTCAGAAACCTTTAATTCTCCAAATCTGCTTTGTATAAATCTCGCTATCTCTCTAGACATGACTTTAATCATCAGTCTCCAAGAGATCTTTCTAACATATTTAGGTAGCAATAGTTCGCGTCTTTTAACATATTTTGTTAATGCTCTTCTGCTAACGCTGATCCCTGAATATTCTTTAAGTAGCCTCAGAGTATCTAATGAGAAATAAGCCCATTCACAAGGCTTAACACTCTCTCTTAAGCCAACATAATATCTACAGAAGCTTTTATCATTGAAACACACTAGCCTAGACGTCTCAACATCCAGGCCGTTCATCTCGATGATCTCTTCAGGATTGAAGCTCTCAATAATATATATAGCGTGTGATAATCTGAGGCCTCCCTCAAGCATAAGCTTATATACTAGATAGTAGAGTTCATGATTTTCTCTCAAGACGGATAAGGTCTTGACAAGATCCTCAATATTAATCGGGTAGGATCTCACATCAATCTTATAACTTCTACTAGGAACGATCTCCATGACCCATCCATATGTCTCTGGAGAGATCTTTCTGAGATAATAGAGATACTGGATGTAGTGTCTAAACACGTTTCTAAGCCACTTGTTCTTATGATTAATCACATAGTTTATAAGATCCTCACTAAGAGTTTTTCCTTCAAGATGTTTCTTAAAGAGATTACGATAATAAGCTATTGTCTCAGGATCCATTATTTTTCTTCTCTTCTTTCTCTCTCTAAGAAACTCCTCGAAACCTTGGCTCCACGAGAAAACTACTTGTGAGAGACTTATCCCAAGCATCTTTCTAAGATCCTCTCTGAAATTCTCCACCGTAAACCTCAGTATGGCCTGTTTCAAATATTCATCTTTAGATGCTAACGCCACGACCTGTAGAGCCAATGAGTAGTCTATAGATCCATCTTCTCTAATGATTCCTACGGCCTTTAATCTATCAATGCCTGCCACTATCTCGTTAAACTCTTTCTCATTAAGATATTGAAGAGCTTTTGATATTATATCATCAGGGATCCTTCTGAGACCATTCAGATAGTTATGAAGGGATCCTTTTGATATATCAAGGATCTCTACGGTCTTGTTGAAGCCGAGCTTCTCTTTAACTCTTCTAAGGATCTCTCTTCTCACATCATCACTAAGACCTCTCACATTAACCTTATGAATCCATTCAGAAGAAACTTTGAGTTCATTTGTGAGCTCACTCATGAGTTCACACCCCCCATGTAGAATCGTGAACCTCGGGGGTTAATAAGCTTAACTCAGCGGGCCCGCCGGGATTTGAACCCGGGATCTCCGGCTCCGGAGGCCGGCGCCTTATCCTGACTAGGCCACGGACCCTCTATTTATAATGTATCTTTTAATGTTTTTACTTTTTTATGTTAATAG
>Ga0209739_100659_pt1 | contig 13330 bp, 19 predicted proteins | sample JossMetagenome_2_FD_184729 | JGI IMG/M metagenome (GOLD analysis project Ga0209739, IMG submission 184729) | Hot spring sediment microbial communities from Joseph's Coat, Yellowstone National Park, USA - JC3_ASED (SPAdes) (version 3) | ecosystem: Environmental > Aquatic > Thermal springs > Hot...
CAGATAGATATTTGGAGAGAAGAGTTTAGAAGAGGAGAGACAATCCCGACTTTAGGCGTCTTGGCGACAATGTCTGAATATATCGACGTTCCTAAAGACTATATAGATAAGATCCTTGCTGAAAGAAAAGTTGAGACTACATACGCAGAGCTTTGGAGAAGATATGTCTCTGTAAGAACTATTTCGAGCGAAGTGAACAGAGTTGTAAGCGTCTTTGAGAGACTTTTTGAGAGATTTGCTGTGCCTCCAGATCTTATAAACAAAATCAGAGATCTTATGGCCTCAGGAGGATGGACTTCTAGAGAGCTTGAGATCTTCAGTATAGAGCTTGATCTGAGGAGAAATCTAAGGATCCTTATGACTCTCACGCCTAATCTGAGACAAGCTGTTGCAGATGTTCAGTATCTTGCTCCTCCAGAGAAGATTATTGAAGACATCTTGAAGACATACGGGATTGAGATTGAGAAATATAAAGCTCAAGTCGAATACTACAAGAATCTCGCTAAAAACAGAAGGATCTGGAGGCACTTCTCATGGTATAGATCAAGACTTGAATACGCATTCAGATACGGAGCTATTGATGAGAACACAGCAAGAACTTTGCTTAAGAAATTTGTCGACATAGGTCTTCTGACTAACGAAGAGGTGGAGATGATAATTGAGGGAATGAAGATCTCTAGACAAGGATATAACGCCTACAGAACGGCTAGATATGGAGGCAGATGAAATATGACTGATCCTTTTACCATTTTAATTTTTGTTTTTCACGGCTTCTTAGGATCTCTCATAGCGACATGGCTGTGGGCTAAAAGCTATAAAGACCTCTACAGTTTTGAAGCTGTGAGAAATTACGTCATAGGAATGTTGGCGGGCTATCTCTATTCTCTTCTTCACTCTCATTATAACTTTCCTAACTCTGTCATGAGCATTGTCGCTGGATACTTCGGCAAAGACTTTTTTGAGGCAATCTTTGAGAGATTTAAAATCTTCAACAATAGAAAACAGCTGAAAAAAAGCTGAGACAAAAATATTTTTTCTGAAAATGTAACATGTTACAGGGATAAGTAATGTTTTGCACATATCATGAATACAGAGTCTCATACGCTCTCTTAGGACTCTTAGGCGTCATTACTGGTCTGATAGATGCCAGCATAGATGATTTTACTGTGAAAGCCTTCCTCTGGGCTGGCTTCATAATGTTGTTTTTAGGGATAATATCTTACGAGTTTATTGTGATGCCCACTCCCCCCAGACCTAAGCTTCAGGCTTTTCTTTTCGTCATATTCGGCTATATGGGCTTCTTAAGTTTTCATCATTTCACATGGTTTTCTGTATCTATGGTGATAGGCAAGTTCAGCGAAGGCCCTCTGTGGCTTATGCCTCATCTCTATGTGGATTTGCTGACATATACTATTGTTATGTTCAGTTTCATGGGCATATACAGTTTCTATCTCTATTATATTAACTTTTTCGACTGCCCAACCTAATATTTTTTCTAAACATTATTGTTATTGGAGGTGTACGTGATGTCTGCATCAAGACCTGCGTCTGGCACGGAAGATCCTTTTGCCAAGATGAGAAAAGATCTTGAGGAGCTTAAAAAGAAATTTGATGAGGTTATTAAAAAGATTGAGAGCGATATTGAAGAGCTTAAAAAATCTATGAAGAAATGAGGACGTCTCCATGAGAAATTATTCTGAGATTGCTAAACAGATTTTAAATGAGAAGGTTATGTATCATTCTAAAGCTGTCAGCGATGATGCTATATCTACTAATCTTTTTAATATTGTCGACACTTTTAACGTCATAAGTTTTGATTTTGAGACAACAACTTTTGAAAGTCTTTTCACGTCTCTAATGACAAGTCTTCTCTTCGGCATAGGGATCAGCGAGATCCCTCCTTTCAACCTCTGTTTCAACACAGAGCTTCCCACTCCTCAAGAGTTTCAGGCAGGCGTTCTCCTCAAGATTGATAACGTTCCTTGTCCTCAGAAGTATCCTGAGGCTTTTGAAGATCTGAATAAATATCTCAGTCTCACTATGGGCTATGGTGCCATGCCTTGTTATTATGACCAAGGTTTCTACGGAGAGTGTTATGTTGATCCTGAGGCTGTAAGAAAGTTTCTGACTTCTACAGCTATAAAAGAGTCTAAGGTTAAAAGCAAAGACGTGTCAAGACAGATTTATGATTCTATTTCAGATGTTTTGTCTATTGAGAAAGATGTTGTGAGACTTCATTGGGAGCTCAGCAATTATTATTCAGATGCCAAAAGATATGATCCTTATTGGGACTTCGGCTGGTGGGACTACTCTATGTGGGCTGAAGAGACTTTTGAGCTTGAGAAATTTGATAAATCAAAAGTCTCCATAGATCCAGAGCATGTTCAACATGTTTTGACGGGATCTTTCTGGGATGTAGGCGTCTGGGACTACACTTGGTGGGCTGAAGAGACTCATTCAGATCCTGACGGTCTCTCGTTTTTAAATCTTGTAACATCATTATACGACTCTATGATTAATGTCGCCATGCTTGTTGACAGAGAGCAGAAAAGCAGAATTCTTCAGACTCCTATTCTTGTCGCAAATTATTCTCGTGCTGAAGAGAGAAGAGAGCCTGAGAGTTCTAGAAGAGTTCAAGACTACGGAGAGCTCAGAGCTTTATATTATTCTCTTACTAAAGACGTTAGAGACATCCTCAGCATCTATCCCACTCCGATCCAGATCAGATATTCAGCAGCAGTCTCTAATCTCATGGCTAGATTTACAAAAACAAGAGGATGGGGTCTGGACGCTTATAAGGCGATGAGTATTGATGAGCTTAGAGAAGAGTGGGTTAGAGAATGGGTTGGGAAGGGTCTTGACGAAAATATTCTCAGAGATATTTTTGAGAAAATTCGTCTAAGGCTTGAGGTTTACAGAGATATTCGTGTCTCTAAAGAGCTTAAAAGACTTGTGATGAAAATGAAGAGGTGATCATATGGGCAGATACGACTCTTTATACCCCGCTCCGGGAAGGATCTTCAGGTCTTGGGGCGTCGGAGTGGTTGATGCATTAAATGAGCTTGCTAACGTCGTGTTCAGCCCTCTCATAAAGATGATTGTCAAGACTGTCTCTCCATCTCCCGGTCTAAACGGCTCTTACGGAACGCCTGTCACATTAACTCCTTCCTCAGGAAAAGGATGGATAGTTCTCATGATAAAACTCTCATGGTCAGGAACATTCGCCTCTGGAGAGAACGTCAGCATAAGACTTACATTCACATATTCAGACAACACTACATATCAGATCGTCAAGACATCTACATCAGCGACCAGCATATGGTTTTCAAATGACGATCTTTCAACAATATTTAGAGACGGAACATATATAACTAAAATAGATGTCGACTCTTCAACAAATAAATCAGCAACATCAGTATCCACCACAGCATATATCTACGGCATAGAAGGATGATCTTATGAAGCTAAATCTTTGTTGTGGAGATGACGTCAGAGAAGGCTATATCAATATTGATGTTAGAAAGACTAGACCTAACGTTCTGATTATAGATCTTGAGAAAGATCTTTTGAGCTTCTTTCCCAACAGCTCCGCTGATGAGATTATTGCTAAAGACTGTATAGAACATATCTCGTGGAGAAGAGTGGAGGATCTTCTCAGAGACATTCATAGAGTTCTGAAGTGTGATGGAAAGCTATATGTTCAAGTCCCTGATTTAGAGGCTATAGCTAAAAAAATTGTTTTAAATCCAGACTTCTGCTTCGGATCTTTATGCGGTTGGAAGGCAATATCATACTGGATCTATGGCGGTCAAGACCACGAACATAATTATCATAAAGCTGGTTTTACGATACCTACTCTGAGGAGACTTCTTGAGTCAATAGGATTTGTTATTCAAGAGATTAAGAATGATGGCGGGAGCAACATAATCTGTTGGTGTGTTAAGAAATGTTAAATATATTGTATGTGTATCATCAGAGTTTTCTCACATCTTTCTCACTTGTGTCTAAGAAACATATTGAGTATATACGAAAACTTAATCTTGCTAATGTGTATGAGATGGATGACACAACCTTCTCAAGATTTGTCCCTGTAACAAGTTACAGTTTGATTCTTCATCCATGGACTTCTCTCTGGAACGACCTTATAGAATATCTTCGGAAGATTGCTGGAGAGAAGCTTAAACGTTATGTAGATCAATATGTTGAGTTTAGAAAATCAAGATATGACGGTCTCATAGGTTTTGACGTCTGTGACAGCGATGCTATATCTGAATGGGCTGTGTCTCTTCTTAATCATGCCGACATGATATTTGTCCCGTCAAGATTCTGTAGAGACGCTTATGAGAGCTCTGGAGTGAAAACAAAAGTTTATGTTCTTCCTCATGGCGTTGATCCTGAGTGGTATTCTACTCCTAACATAACTGTTACAGGGCCTAGAGAAAAGATCACTCTCGCAACAGCTCTTCCATATATGTATAAAATGAAGACAGGAAAGAAAATGCTTTTATTTTGGCTCTGGCACTCAGGGCCTAGAAAAGGTTTTGAAGAGGTTTTAGAAGTCTATGAGAGACTTAAGAAAGAGAGAGATGATGTTTTTCTAGTGATAAAGACCTCTGTAAAAGACATGCCTGAGTTAGAAGAAGTTGAAGATAGAATAAAAAAGATGGAGATTATACATGTGTTCGGTTGGGCGAGCGATTATGAGAAGATGTTTCTCTACGACTCAGCCGACATAACTCTATTGTTCAGTAGAGCCGGGGCATTTGAGATCAACTGTTTAGAATCATTGGCTCGAGGAACTCCATGTATAGCACATGACAAAGGATCATGGGTTGATTATCTGCCTGAATTCCTCAGGGTTAAAACAGGTGAGAAAATAAAAATTTTTGAGAGAAACATCATGCACACAGGATACGGCTATAAAATTGATGTTGAAAATGCTGTAGATAAGATCCATGACATTTTAGACAATTATGATGACTACAAAGCTAAAGTAGAAGAATACAGACAAAAAGTTTTGTATAACGAATACAGATGGGATTATATAGTTGAGAAGATGATAAAAATAATTGGAGGCATAAGATAATATGATAAAACTGAAAGTTAGGCAGGTGATTAGATGCCTGATATAGCTGGTCAGAGATATGTTGTTATTGAGAGAGCTAGAGGATACAGCTCTGGATTCAGCAAGATATATGATGAAAGAAGATGGATAAACTCTACCTTTAAGCTTTTCGGATCCGGAAGAGGAAACATAAGCGTGATTCCTTATGATGATGTTGCTCGTAACAAAACTTTTACGCTCATAAAATCTGTGGCGTCAGGAACGTTTCCGCAATGTATAACTGATTGGGATGACACTACTTATTGTCAATGGACATCTATTCTGGCTGGGGCTAACGATCTTTTCTATGTTGACATGGGTGCTTCTTGGAGCGGAATGTTAAGAGCGTATGTTTATAACAGCGGTATAACAGGCAGTCTTGTGATCTATGGGTCTAATGATGCATCTACATGGACTTCAATCTCTTCTTTAGGTCTTCCAACTTCAGGAACATCAGGAGATCTGTTCTTTTATGTCTCAGGATATAGATATTACAAAGTTACTATATCTGTATCTTCAGCAGCTTCAGGAGCTTATTTGAATATGTATTCTTTTGAGGCTTATTCAGATGTTTTGCTACCTATCTACAGAGATTTTATAAATCAAAACATTAGACTAGCCGTTTTTGTATATGGTGCTCATTATCAGCTTCTTGAGGTGATGACAGGTGTCTAAGATTATTGATAGAGGAAGAGTTAAGACATATACTGAGAAAGGTCTTGTGGAAGAGAGAGAAGCATCTCCTGAAGATCTTATTGAAGTCTTGTTGAACAAATTAGAGAATGAATATGTGATAGAAGGAGAGCTTACAATAGGGAATCAAGTGTTTAAATTCAAGCTTAGGATTAAAAAGATCTCTGGGTGAATCTAATGCCTATAATAATAGCTTCAAAAACAAGATACACAGGAACGGTCTCTCCATCTGCTTTAAATACTGAGACAACTGTTGTTGAGATAACTGCTCAATCAGATGATTATATAGTTGAAGGATGGATAGATCTAGGGGCGTTAGCCTCTGGAGACGCAGTAGTTATAAAAGAATATGTAGCTGTAGATGGCGTGAACTACAGAACATTTCTAACAGCACCATACTCAGGCCCTGTATCAGACCCTATAATACGTTTTCACTCAAAACAGCTCACATATAACATGAAGTATAAAGTAACTATAACGCAGATAAGCGGAACGCTTAGATCATTTCCATATCGTTTCATACTTGAAGTCATGGGGTCTTTATAAAAGCTTTTTGTATAATATTCTTAACGCCACTTCTACGGCTTTCAACGTGTCTATCACTAGGTTGTGGTCTTCAGGTTTCAGTATGGCCATTGGATATGTCTTGAACATATATAACGTGTTTCTATATGCTGTGTTGATCAGATTTTCAACTTCTGTAATTGTCTCGTTTCTCTCGTTTTTATACTCTTCATATATTTTCTTCAAAAGATCTACGGCTGTCTTCGTGTAGTCTATAAACAGATTTATGTCTTTAGACTCTACTTTGTCTCCTGACTTGACATATCTCATCTGCGACACTATATTGTTCAAACTGTTGATCATGTCGTCTATTTCGCTCGGAACCAGCTTCAATCTGTTTCTCACGCTCTTAAACAGATCTATCATAGATCTACATGCATCAACTTTAGCATTATGGTCGCTTGGGATCACTTTGTCCCACAAGGCTCTGTAGATCGGTGGTAGATGATATACTCTTCTGACTGGATAACTCATAAGCGTGTAACCTATTTTAACAATAAGATCTATGGCTCTCTTTATGTCTTTTATGTTGAAGACATACTCTTTTGAATATTCAAATTCTGTTATGACTATGTCTCTCAGAGTGATAACTTTAGCTATGACATATCTCACATAATCTAATGATTTGAACAGATCTTTCACAGCCCTCCCGAAGCCTCTGGCGACTCTATCTAATGATCTTGATATGTCATAGATGTTGATGACTTTATGAATTGCTATAACAATTTTATCCAAAGATCTTCCTATATCTGATATATTTTTGATCACAGTTTTACTCATTTCGTATTCTGATAACAGTATATCTCTTAGTGTGATAACTTTTGATATAAAATATCTAATGTAGTCTAGAGATCTGGATATATCTGAAACAGTTTTTCTTATCTCTCTTGCTACTCTATCTAATGATCTTGAGAGATCATAGAGATTGACTACTTTATGAATTGCTATAAGGATTCTGTCTATTGATCTTCCTATATCAGATACATTCTTAACTATTGTTCTGCTTATATCATATTCAGAGAGAAACGTATCTATTAATGTTACGATTTTGGTAAGCTTTGGAACGACTTTGTCAAGACTTAGATACACGTCTCTAAATGTCTTCATAACGCTTTTAGTCATAATGTCTATTGTTTTAGTTATGTCTTTAAGGATCCTGTAGAAGACAGCTTTTCTAGTGAGCATATCGACAGTCTTCAGAAGATCTCTTCTTGTAACATAAATGTCTTTTCTAATTACGTCTAAAGCTTTTCCTGTTTCAATAAATATCTTTGTCAAAGTCTTTCTTATGTAATCTAAAGATCTTGATGCATCTGTAAGAGCCTTAGATACAGACTTAGATATGTAGTCAATTGTGATGGATATATCTCTCTTTATAACGCTCATCTGTTTTGTCAGTCCATATTCTCCTGAGAAGAGATCTTGTATATATTTGGTCATAGATTTGATGATATAATCTCTTCCCGCATAAAGATCCTTCAAAATCTTATACATATCCTTCTTGAACATCTCTTTAGTGTAAGTCACTTCTCTGAGAGATCTTATGAAGCTTAGAGATCTTCTCATGTAATCTAATGTTTTTGATATGTCTATAACGTTTTTAACTATGGTTCTGAATATTTTGTCAGCTGATAGAACTGTCTCTACAAATATCTTAGAAACTGTTTTTCTGATGTAATCAGTTGTCTTCAAGACTTCTCTGAACATTTTTGTAGAGCTTTTAGCGATGTAATCTACTGATCTTGTTATATCAACAATGTTTTTGACAGGGATCCTTCCAACAACATATTCACCGGCGAAAAGATCTCTTATAGATGTCAATATGTTTTTAGATATATAGTCTAATCCTCTAATTGTGTCTCTCGACGTTTTGAGAACGATCTTTCTTATGTAGTCTAATCCTTTCGATATGTCTTTTAGTATCTTGATGGAGATCTTTCTTATGTAGTCTAATGTCTTTGAGGCATCTCTTAATGTTTTTGTCAAGCCTCTTCTGATATAATCAGCTGATTTTGATATATCTATCAGAGCTTTTGCGACATCTCTTCTGATGTAGTCAACTGTTTTAGAGACTTCAATCACTCTTTTTGAAGTTTTCTTTATGATATAGTCTAATGATCTGACTGTCTCTATGATTGTTTTTCCTCTCAATATAGTGGTGATGTATTCTCCAACCGCCTGATCTATCAATATTTTAGCGACAAGTCTTCTCACATAATCTAACGGTTTAGATGTATCTGAGATCATCTTCAGAGCTTTCTTAGAGATCTTGTCTAAGCCTTTGGGTATGTCTCTTAATGACTTTAATGTGGTTCTTCTGATGTAGTCGGCTGATTTAGATATGTCTCTTAATGATCTTATGTAAAAGGCTTTTCTCGATATATAGTCGAGAGCTTTTGTTAAGTCTTTAGATGTTTTGAGGACGCTCTTTTTCGCATAGTCTAATGTTTTTGATATGTCTCTCAAAGCTTTTGTTGAGACTCTCTTTATATAGTCTAATCCTTTTGATACATCTTTTAACGTTTTTGAAGGTCTCTTAACAGTATAGTCTAATAACTTGTTTATGTCTCTCAACAATTTTACAGCTGATCTCTTCATATAATCAATTGGTCTGGATATGTCTCTCAACAGTTTCACGCTTGATTTAGATATTTTGTCTAAGGTTATCGTCAGATCTTTCAATGACTTTAAAGATGTCTTTCTCACATAATCTAATCCTTTAGAAGCATCTTTCAATGGTCTTATGAAAGATGCTTTTCTAGATACATAGTCTATAGTTTTAGAAAGATCTTTCAATGTTTTTGTTGTAAATCTCTTTATGTAATCTAAAGATCTTGATGAGTCTTTCAATGTTTTTGTTGTAAATCTTCTTATATAGTCTAAGGATCTAGGTGTGTCTTTTAAAGCTTTTGTTGTAAATCTTCTTATTCTATCGGCTGATTTTGATATGTCAATCAGTTTTTTAAGTGACAATCTTTTCACATAGTCAAGACCTTTTGAAAGGTCTCTAAAGATCTTTACGCTTTTTCTAGAAACTTTATCAATAGATTTTGATGTGTCTCTCAAAGATTTTAATGTTGATCTTTTTGTGAAATCTATTGTCTTGACAAGATCTATAAGTGTTTTTCCTCTGAGAACACTATAATCATATTCTCCAACGCTCCAGTCTCTTAATGTTTTTGATGGCGTCTTTCTCAGATAGTCTGACGCTTTTGATATGTCTCCTACTGATCTTTTGTATAAAGCTTTTCTAGATATATAGTCTGATCCTTTAGAGGTATCTCTTGTGATCTTTGTTGAGCTTCTGACTGTTTTATCGACTGTTTTTGATGTGTCTCTTAATGTGAACGTGATTTTGAAGACAAGACTTATAGAGTCAGAAGTCTTTAATGTATCTCTATATGTTTTTACTGATCTTCTGTTTAACACATCTGATGTCCTCACAAGATCTGTGAGGCTTACGCTGTATGCTCTTCCAACTCTTGATGCTAAAAGAATCGTCTTAGGTAGTGATGCACTTGTGAACGACACTATGAGCCTCCATGATAATATTGTTTTTAAATTAGATAAACAATCATTATTATGGAGATATCTATGAAAGAGCCTGTCAAGATTGAAGGTTGGGTTGAAGTTATAGTCAGAGATAAAGAAGGCAAGATAAAATATTATATTGGCCCAAAAAAAGTAGAAGAGGAAGAAGATGATCCAGCACCTTTCTTATCTAGTCTTCCCGCTAAGTTTCAAGATTTCTACTGGAGGAAGAACATCGTTACTAACGTAGGTCTTGCTGCCATAATAAGACTGGTTTTCGCAGGTCTTACAGAGACTAAATTCGGCTATATAGCTATTGGGACAGGCACTACGGCTGAGGCTGCCACAGATACAGCTTTAGTCGCTGAGATAAAGAGAAAGACAGCATCTGTGTCTCAGACAACTACTTCTGTATCTGGAGACACAGCTTTGTTATCAGCAACATTCTCAAGTGCTGACGGTCTCACAGGAACATCTAATGTCTCTGAGGCTGGAATCTTTAATGCTTCTACTGGAGGGATCCTTCTAGCTAGAAAGACTTTCACAGCCGTCCCAGTAAACTGGGATGCTGGAGACTCGATAACAATAAACTATTACGTTCAGATGAGCAGATAAGAGTGATTTAATGCCTGTCAGAATAAGATATAAAACTAGATATCAAGGCTCTGTAACTCCATCTGCTTTGAATACTGAGACTGATGTGATAAATCTAGGATCTCAACCAGATGACTATATAGTAGAAGGATACATAAGTCTTAAAAATCTTGCCTCAGGAGATACAGTAATCATAAGAGTGTATATGTCAGCCGATGGATCTACACGAGATAAAAGCGATGAGATGACTCTCTCAGGCCCCGTCTCTGTTCCAATAGTAAGGATCCCTGCGACAACTCTTCCTTACAACGGTCTTTTCAGAGTAACAGTTACACAGACAGCCGGGACGTTAAGAGCTTATCCATATACATTTATTGTTCAAGTCATGGAGCAGATATAAGGTGATAAAAATATGAGTCTATGGCATCCTGCCAGAGCATATCCGTCTTTAGACTACAAAGGCGTGGGGCTCTACAGAACTTTCACAGCTGGTGCGTCTATAACTGCGGGGCAGGTGGTGAGTTTATACAGCGATGGAAAAGTTTATCCATCATCATCTACATATCCTAATGTTGTTGGAGTTGCTTTAGATAACGCATCAGCCGGAGGATTAGTTAGAGTTCTTATAGCAGGCATCATAGATGTAGTTGCTGACGGAGCTATATCAGCAGGATCTTTTGTAACTTTTTCAACAGCTACAGCTGGGAGGGTAGTGTCATATGGAGGACATTCACATACTCCTTCAACTACTACAGGGTCGGCTATCACAGGGGTATCAACTTCTCCAGCGACTGTAGTCTCAGGAGTTTCAACATCTACAGGCACATTTGTTACAGGGATTAGTGTTGATAGAAGAGATTTCACTACAGGATCAGCCGTAACAGGAGTATCAAAGACTACAGGCACATTTGTTACAGGGATAGGCGATGACACAGGATGGTACACAGACTCAGCTGGATACGCAAGACATAAACATGGAACATCTACAGCATCAGCATTAACAGATGTGTCAACTTCTACAGGAAGTTTTGTAACAGGAATAACATCTACAGCTGGGACGACTGTTACAGCAAATGTAACTGCATCTACTGGATCGGCAGTTACAGGCGTCTCCACATCAACAACATCTGTAGTTGGAAGCGTATCAACATCATCAGGAACATTTGTAACAGGTGTGAGCATTGGAACTACATTGTCGAGAGTGATCGGGATAGCATTGACATCATCTACAGCAGCCGGTCAAGTGATAACTATTCTAGTGATCCCGTCATGGATATAAGACGTTTATATGTTTATAAATCTCAAAAAACATACTTTATTCTGGTGGGATCATGAGTAGATGTAGAGAAGAGATGATTTCTCAGATAAAAAAAGAGCCGTATAAGATATGGTCTATACTTGTTGATACAGGCGAGCTGTGGTGTAAAAAACATAGTTGCGACAGCTATGAGAGATGTATAGAAGAATATGAGAAGTTTAGACATGAAGTTCATAAGAAACTTGTTGAGTTTCTCATCAGCGACTTAAAGTAAGTCTGAGAGGGAACAAATATAAAGCCTAATGATGTAAACAAGCTTCTAAACATTGTTCACGACTATCTAGAAGGCTTAGGACTTAAAAAAGAAAAAGATTATATGATAGAGTTGTCAGAATGGATAGATGAAGAGATTGAGAGCTGGAGAATGCCTCAGATAGTTGTCAAGCTTCATGAGAGCGGATTTAAAAAAATTAACGATAAGAAATTAGATGAGTTTAAGCTTTTAGATAACATAATTAAAAACATCTCTGATCATGTTTCTCAAGAAGTCTTGAGAAGTATTCTCATATCGATAGAGGTGCAGATATGAAAGGATTATATAATGAGGCGTTAGAGCTTTTGAATCAAGGAGAGTTTTATAATGCGTGTGGAAAAATCTGGAGCATCATAAAATATGAGACAATAGCTTTAGTTTTACACGTCCAGAAAAGAAGAGAGCCTCCGAAAGATGTCTCATGGAGAGAGTTTTTAGAAGACACATTTGTGAAAGCTGGGCTAGACAGAGAAGAAGCGTCTAAATGGGCGTCATATTATGTTGATGTCAGAGACAGACTTTATGGAGCATGTTTTCTTGGAAACATATATGAAGAGAAAGAACATAAGCCTTTGATAGAAAAAGCTAAAGATTATGTAGTTCTTGTAGAAAAAATTTTGAGTGAGCATATATGAAAGCTAAATACAAAATTGTTGATATAAAAGAAAACACAGCTGTTATAGATGTTAAGCTTGAAGACGGAAGAGGCTTCACATTGTTCACAGGCGTAGACAGAGTTAAAAACGAGATTAAAGATTTGATAAAAATACATACAAAATCTCTCTATGGTGTCGATGTTGAAAGAGTTGAAGAAGAGAAATAGCTGTGTAAACATACTTGGAGATCCACCTGTTTATGTGAGATTTGACGGGACAGGTCTCAAAACAAACGGATATTTCTGTTCTTATGATGCTGCTGCACAAGCATGTTACACAGATGTTGTCAAATATGTTGCTGGGACTGGGATAATAAGATTTTATCAGAGCGTGTCAGCTGGAGGAGTATGTTCTGGAGGAAACTATCTTGATTATGACGGGACAGGGCTGAAAGTCTATACAGAGCCTGACACAGGATGTTAAAAATATTATTTTTTTCTACATCTCTCTATAGATATATAATTTAAACTATACAAGTTATCATCTAAACAGATCATATTTTTTTATCTTTTATCTCTCTCTTTTCTCAACTCTTCTACAACATTGATCGGTCTTGAAAGTCTAGGTCTTATATCATTCACTAAAAGGATAGATACTAAGTAATCTGTCAGCTCTGT
>Ga0209739_100661_pt1 | contig 13322 bp, 15 predicted proteins | sample JossMetagenome_2_FD_184729 | JGI IMG/M metagenome (GOLD analysis project Ga0209739, IMG submission 184729) | Hot spring sediment microbial communities from Joseph's Coat, Yellowstone National Park, USA - JC3_ASED (SPAdes) (version 3) | ecosystem: Environmental > Aquatic > Thermal springs > Hot...
GCTACGCTGTTAACCGCGGCGGGGGCGTCGAGGGTAATGTTGAAGGAGCTACCCGGCGTGACGTATATGGGGGCGCCCCACCTGGGATCTACGATGGAGGCGGCGATCAGTAAAGCGGTGGATAGGAGGAGGGAAAAAAGAGACCTCATTGTGTTTTTGTCCCCTCCGCGGCTGATGTCTTACCTCTGCGCAGGGCGAGGACGGCGGCGGCTATGGCGAACACCAGCGCCAGAGCCGTGCCGGCGAAGGCCGTGGTCTTGGCGTTGTTGGCCTCGGCAACCGCGGCGTTGAGTTGCTGAGTCAGCTGGTCGATCTTCTTGTTGAGATCCGCCACCTGCCCACTGAGGCTGTTTACCTGACCAGACACGGTGCCCAGCTGGCCGGATACCTGGGTGACGCCGTTCTTAACCGCGGCTAGGTCGCTCTGAAGAGCCGCGACGTTGTTTTTGAGAGCCGCTGCATCGCTCTTAACTCCAGCAACGTCGTTTTTAACCGTCTGCACATCTGCGGCGAGCTGGCTCATAGCCTGTGTCTGCTGAATTATCGTGGTGAGCTCTCTGTAGTTGCCCGTGGCCCAGAGCATTAGGTTTCTGAAGAACCTGGGCCCATCCAGCCGTACCCCGTGATAGACCGGCGCCACGATCGGCTCGTAGCCGCCGTAGGGGGTTTCGCCGGAGAGTATCAACACGCTTCCGCTTGGCATGAACTCCATCGCCATCAGGGCGAAGACGCCGCGTTCGCCCGCGGTGTGGGCTTTGCCGTCTCTGCCCTTCTTGTCAGCCGACGTCCTGTGCTCGACAATGACGCCATTTTGGGTGGTCCTGACTATGACGTAGACGTTGTTGTAGTACTTCTGCACCTCGGGGCTTGTGGCAGGGACCCACCTGTTGTCGGGAAGCACCACTGCAATCACGCCGGGGCCGTGGAAGAGCACGCGCTGGGCCATGAAGCCGAGGAAGCCCAGCTGAGGCGGCGGGTCGACTACGCCTACTACTCTATAGCCCGCGCCCGCTTTGTATTGCGTGTCCTCCACAGAGACGAAGTCCACCCTTATGTGGGCGCCTAGGTACTCGGCGATGTCGTCGCACGCCACCTGGGACTCCTCAGAGCCCTGGGCGGGGTAGTCCGAGTCCGCGGCGCACCACAGCACCTTCCCACCTGTCTCGAACCACTTCTTCAGCGCCGCCAGCTCAGCCTCCGTCAGAGGCTTAGGCGGCTGGCCCAGTATAATCACCTTGTATTTAGATAGGTCTATTGTGGAGAAGTCTCCCTTCACCAATACGGCGGCTTTAGTGGCGTTTAGTCTCAAGAGCAGGGGGTCTCTCACCTCGCCGGGCGGCACCAATACGTGGAGCTGGGCGAAGTCGGAGATGGCGTAGGGATTTACGGTGCTGTTTACCCAGAAGTCCAAGCCCTTGGTGGCCTCTCCGTGGACAACGTCGACTAGTATTGGGACGTAGAGTTGTTGAGCGGCGGCTAGGGCCGCCACCAGGAGAACCGTTATTATTTCGGTTCGCATAATTGGGACTGTTTAAGGTTTTAAATGTTTATTGCATAGAACTCCGCCGGCTGTCCGCGAATGTTTTAAATACCCGCATCAACAAAACCATGCGAACAAGCCTAGTCCTGGGAATAGCCGCGCTGATTGCAATCGCGCTCGTGGCGATTTACCTCGCCACACTCCCCCCACCCCCCACGCCCACCACAACCACCCCGACAACGACGACTCCGCCTACAACAATCCAAACAACCACACCCACTCCAACCCCAACGACCAGCGCTACGCCCACAACCCCGACACCCACAGCCACCACCTCAACGCCGACATCAACCCCAACAACTACCTCAACACCCACCACCACACCCACTCCAACCCCAACGACCAGCCCCACGACGACTGCTACGTCGGCTTGTACCACTCTTTCAGTTGTTACCAGACACCCCACAGACATACTTGACGCCGCTAGGTCGTTGTTTCTAAAGAGCGAGGTTGCGAAGAAGTACGGAATTAAAGATGTGGTGTTTAGGCCGGTGGCCGCGGGGCAGTGGAGGGCGCTTATCCAGAGTGGGCGGGTGGATGTGGCTTGGGGCGGCGGGCCGACTCTCTTTGACTCGCTCTATAAGGACGGGCTTCTTCTGCCGCTTGAGGGCCCGGAGGTGAAGGCGGCGCTTGCCCAGATACCCAAGACCATAGCGGGGATGCCTATGATGCGGACTGGCCCCGACGGAAAGGTTTATTGGGTGGCTTGGGCTGTGTCGAGCTTCGGCATAACTATAAACACTAAGGTGTTGAAGCAGTTGGGTCTGCCCGAGCCCAAGACATGGACCGACTTAACCTCCTTTGAGTACGGTAAAGGCGTCATTAAGGGAATCCCCGTGGCTGGTTTGGCTAACCTCCCCGCCTCTACTAGCAATACTAGGATTGCGGAGATCATCCTCCAGGCCTACGGCTGGGAGGAGGGGTGGCGCGTTATAACGCTCACTGCCGCCAACGGCAAGGTTTTCGGGGGGAGCGAGGCGGTTAGAGACGCGGTGATCGCCGGCGAGATCGGCGCCGGGTGGACCATCGACTTCTACGGATACACGGCCCAGCTTCAGAACCCCGACACTAAGTACGTCATCCCGCCCGACACCTCCGTCAACGGCGACCCAATCGCGGTGGTTAAGAACACCAAGTGCCGGGACGCCGCTGAGGCTTTTGTGGCTTGGGTAATTACGGAGGGGCAGAGGATTGTGTTCGACCCCAAGATCAACAGGATGCCCGTCAACCCCAACGCCTTCAACACGCCGGAGGGGAGGCAGAGGCCTGACCTAAGGGCCATCTACGACCACATGTTGACTTTGAAAACCATCGACTTCAACGACACGCTTGCCCTCGCCGTGGAGAACGTGGTGATGTACTACTTCCAAGCCGCCATCACCGACAACTCCGACGTCCTCCAGCAGACTTGGAGCAAGCTGTTGAGGGCCTACTTCGGCGGGAAAATTGACAAGGGCACCGCCGAGGCCCTAGCCAAGAGGCTGGGCGAGCCGGTGACGTTCACAGACCCGGAGACCGGCCAGTCGGTCAAGTTGACGCTTGAATACGCCATGAAGATCAACGACAAGTTGAACGACGCGGCGTTCCGCGACAGAATACAGGCGGCGTGGAGAGAGGCGGCCCGGAAGAAGTATCTAGAGGTGGCTGGTCAAATCCCCTAGTTTTTTCAAAGGACGAATCCGTACCTCGTCTTGAGCACCCTAGTCGTCAGGGTAATAGCGGCTACTTGTATCGCCACCAGCAGGAGTCCGAGGGTGGCGGCGTCTTGGACGCCGTAGAGGCCGCTTTCGAAACGTTCCCTCATGAAGGCAGTTATGGGCATGGCCGTGTCTTGGCCGACGCCTTTCAACACGCCGAGCGTTATGCTAAGGGAGACCTCGCTGGTGACGTAGACAAAGCCTATCAAGGCGCCGCTGAGGATGTTGTTCTTAAGCAGGGGGACCAGAATCTTCCTAAGGACCCCGGCGTACCCATCGCCGAGGTTCATGGCCACCTCCTCCATGGAGGGATGTATCTGCTGTAGCCCGGCGTATATGCTACGCACTACGAAGGGGAGCTTCCTCACGGAGTATCCCACGACGAGATACAGCTCGGGATGTCTCAGAGGATCTAGTAAGGCGGCTAGGTCGGGGGAGGCGCCGCGGAGGCCTGCGGCGAGCTGTAGAGCCGTCAGGAACAAGGCGTAGGCCACCACCAGCCCCGGTATGGCGATGGGCATCGTGGCGAGGGCGTCGAGGGCGTCGGCCGCGGCGCCTCTCGACCTGGCGGCGGCCACGGCGATGAGCATCCCCACCGCCACCATTATGAGAGTGGCGGCGACGCCGTAGTATATCGTGTTGACCACGCCCCGCAGGTACAGGGGGTTTTGAAAAACTGCGGCGAGGCGCTCCACGGCGTTTTCTAAAGTTAGGCCCTCGGGGAGGGGGGCTGTGGTCCACCTATCTGCAAACACCAACGAAAGCGCCCCCGCGAGGGTAACTGCGGCGGCCAGGACCAGGGGGAAGGCGACGGCGTATATCAACACGGCGCCGAGGGGCCCGGGGACGTAGGACTTAGGCCTCAGCTGTCTAATCAACATGGCGTACTGCCTAAGCCCCACGTACCTCCTCACGGCGAGGAAAGCCGCCACAGATATCGTGAGGAGGATGAGGGCGAGGAAAGCCGCTGTGGGGCTTATCTGGCCCCGCAACTGGTCGAGGAACTTGGCGTATATCTGGTAGGACAGTAGCTTCCTGGCGGCTGGGTCGTCTTGGAAGATTATGGGGGCCGCCACGTCGTCTATGGCGAAGATGAAGACTAGGACGAAGGCGGCGGCGAGGCCCGGCGTAGATAGGGGCAACACCACGTCTCTGACCGCCTTTCCCTCGTCTGCGCCTAGGTTGTTGGCCACCTCCTCTAGGGTTGGGTCGACGCGGGTTAGGGCGGCGTAGATGTTGAGGTAGGCTATCGGCAAGTACATGAGGCTCTGGACTATGGCCACGGCGGCGAGGCCGGAGATCTCCACCTTAAACGGCAGGTGTAAAACGTCGTGGAGGATCCAGTTGAGGGTGCCCCACCGGGGGTCGAGTATCTTCCTCACGACATACGCCGTGGCAAACGGCATGACTATGAGGGGTATCGTGGCGAGGAGGCCGAGGAGGGTTCTGCCCGGGAAGACGTATTTAGCCAAGACGTAGGCCAGCACGAAGCCCAGCGCCACGTCGACGGCGGCCACGGTGAGGGCCACCCAGAGGCTGTTCAGCACGACGCCCATGTCCGGCCCCCTGATTACGACGGTGGGCGGGTCCGTGGGCCTGATGAAGACGGCGTTGCTGAAGGCGTCCGGGGAGGGGTTGATGTAGAAGGGGTCTGTGATTGATGTGTAGACCTCGCCTATGCCGGCTAGGACCTGCCAGAATATGAAGACCAGGGGCAGGACCAGGAACAGTCCAAGGAAGGCGTATCCCAACGCGGTGGACCACTGAAGGAACCTCATGGCTTGAAGGCCCAAGCCCTCGCGATCTCTGCGGCCACCTCCTCGCCCGGCTGGGCCGGCGGCCTCGGCCCCTCGGCCTTAAGCACCTTCCCCGAGCACCTCAGCGTGGTTTGGTAGTACCTGCCGAGGAAGACGACGTCTTCCACGACGCACTTGACCCCGCCTCCGCCGATGAATATGTCCTCGGGCCGCACCACGACGTCTACCTCCTCCCCTGGCGCCAGCCTGTGGGGGGTCTGGGCGGCTATGGGGAACCCCACGTCTACTGCGGCGGCCTCGCCTTTCGCCTCCACGACGCGTCCCTTGAGCACGTTGGAGCGCCCTATGAAGGTGGCGACGAAGAAGTTGGCCGGCTTGTGGTAGATCTCCTCCGGCCTCCCCACCTGTTGCAGTCTTCCTGCGTTCATGACCGCGATTCTGTCGGCGACTGCCATGGCCTCTTCCTGGTCGTGCGTCACGTAGATCGTGGTGATGGAAAGCCTTTTTGCGATTTTCCTAACCTCCTCCCTCAGCTCCACCCTGAGCTTGGCGTCTAGGTTCGCAAGCGGCTCGTCGAGTAGGAGGACCTCTGGTTGCACCACGAGGGCCCTAGCCAGGGCAACCCTCTGTTGCTGGCCGCCGGAGAGCTGGAAGGGCTTTCTCTCTTCGAGACCTGTGAGGTCCACCAGCTCCAGCACCTCCCTCACCCTCCTCCTTATCTCCTCCTCGGTCAAGTTCGCCTTCTTCCTCCTCAGCCGGAGGCCGTATGCCACGTTGTCAAAGACGGTCATGTGGGGCCAGAGGGCCCAGGTCTGGGGCACCACCGCCGTGTTCCTCTCCTGCGTCGGTAGCCGGGTGACGTCGCGGTCGTCGAAGAGGATCCTGCCGGAGGTGGGGTTCTCCAACCCGGCGACGAGGCGGAGGAGGGTGGTCTTGCCGCATCCCGAGGGCCCTAGGACGGCCACTATTTCGCCGTCGTTTACCACCAGGTCCACGTCGTCTACGGCGACCACTCTGTTGTCGAAGACCTTCCGTAGCTTCTCCAGCCGGACGACGGTCACGGGGAAACCTACAGACCGTTATTTATATTCTATATTTTCACTACGCGCGGCGGGGCGCGGGCGGCGGGCGGTAAAGTATATAAACCGTGCCGTAGGGGCCGTCGTGTCTTTCGTCTACCCCGATGCTATAATCTCCACGGCGGGGCACGTGGACCACGGGAAGACCCAGACAACCTACGCGTTGTCGGGGGTGTGGGTTATGAAACACAGCGAGGAGATCAAGAAGGCGATGACCATCAAGCTGGGATACACCCAAATCGGCATCTACGACTGCGGCGAGGAGTACTACTACACAGACGGTATTCTGCAAAACGGGAAGTGCCCAGACGGCTCTGAGCCGAAGCTGATAAGGAGGGTATCCCTGCTGGATGTGCCGGGCCACGAGGTGTTGGTGGCCACCATGGTGTCCGGCGCCGCCGTGGTGGATGGGGCGATTCTCGTGGTGGACGCCTCCCAGCCCGCCCCCCAGCCGCAGACCGTGGAGCACTTCGCCGTGTTGGACATAATCGGCGTGAGGAAGATGGTGGTGGCGCAGAACAAGATAGACCTGGTGACCAAGGATAAGGTCCTGGAGAACTACGAACAGATCAGGGAGTTTCTAAGGGGTACCTGGGCCGAGAAGGCGAAGGTCGTCCCCGTCTCCGCCCTGCACAAGGTGAACATAGACGCCTTGGCCACCTACATGGCTAAGACAATTCCCCCGCGCGAGGCGGAGCTGGGGAAGCCCGCCAGGTTCTCAGTGCTGAGGAGCTTCAACGTAAACCCGCCGGGGACGCCTCCGGAGAAGCTGAGGGGCGGCGTCCTGGGGGGCACCCTTCTGCAGGGCGTTATTAAGGTGGGCGACGAGCTGGAGATAAGGCCGGGGCTGAAGGTGGATAAGCCGAAGCCCAGCTACCAGCCCATCTACACCAAGGCGCTGAGCATAGAATACAGCGGCTACAAGGTAGACGAGGCCAGGCCCGGCGGGTTGGTGGGCGTGATGACCGGCCTGGACCCCGCCCTGACCAAGGCCGACGCCCTCTCGGGGGCAGTGGCTGGGAAGCCCGGCACCCTCCCCCCTGTCTGGACCGCCCTAGAGATAGAGACGAGGCCCATACCCAGGGCCTCCGAGGGGAGGGCGGAGCAGTTTAAACAAGGCGAAGTAGTCCTCGTCGCCGTGGGCCCCGCCACAGTCTTCGGAGTGGTGCAGACAGTTAAGAAAGACGTGGTAAACGTGGCGTTGAAGAAGGCGGTCTGCACGGAGCAGGGCTCCAAGGCTGTTATAATTCGGCAGGTGAAAAACAGGTGGATCGTCACCAACTACGGAACAGTGAAGGGCGGCGCCGCGGCGTTGGAGTAGACCCGCCCAGCTGACCTCCACGGCAACTACGGCTAACAACCTCCAGAGCCCCTCCGGCGCATGCACCTCCGCGTTTACTTCTCCGCGCCGAAAAACCGGCGTAACCTCTGTGGCCCCAACCCACGCCTTAAGGGACCGCATCTGTGGAGGACTCTCAGAGGAGATGCGGGCTCCGTCCTGCCACCCGCCGCGGTAGCTTTTCGTCGTGGAGGAGGCGCTTAGCTACGAATTTTCAAGTAGGGCCGCGGACGGCTCAGACCGCGGAATAGTTCTCACCGGTCGGTAGGGGGCAAGTCGTCCTCATCGCCGGCCGTATTCACGCATTAATATTTGAACCTTTCTTTCTACATGTGTCTCTCCGACATGCAGTACGGCGGGGGCGCCGACTGGGCCGCCGTGGGTGTGTTGCTGAGAGGGGGGAGGACCCTCCTTATTAGGCGTGTCGAAAGAGAAAGCGACCCGTGGTCGGGGCAGGTGGCGTTTCCCGGAGGCCGCTGGAGGCCGGGAGAGGACCTCCTGGGCACCGCGGTGAGGGAGGTGGAGGAGGAGGTCGGCGTGAGGCCCACGGCACTGGCCGGGACGTTGCCCCCCTTGTCGCCGAGCAACGCGCCTTGGCTCAAAGTCGTCCCCCACGTCTTCACGGAGTGGGAAGGCGACCCCCGGCCCAACCCCGCCGAAGTGGCGGAGATGCGTTGGGTAAGCCGCGGGGATCTGAAGGAAACGGAGTGGATGGGGAGACCGGCATACGCCGTGGGGAACTGGGTCGTGTGGGGTCTCACATATAGAATACTAGTCAGAATGAGGGAGTGCGGCCTCCTCTAGCTGTTTTACCCCCCCCTCCGTCAGCACCGAGGTCGAGACATCTCATTAGCTCTTAATTCACCACAGGTGCCCTCGCCCGCCTCGTCAAGTCTCTGAAGTGGTCCAGATCAAGCCCGCTGATCCACTGCGCCCGCCGGAGATCCCCGGACTCTATGTAGTAGATCAACGCAGCCCTCAGCCTCGGCGGGAGCCGCTTTATGAAGTCCCAGTGCCACCTGCTCGTACCGCCTCGGCTCCCCCACGATGTCTTGTACAAGCCCGCGCCTCCAAGCCTCCACAAGTACCTCAAACGCCCTCCACACAGCTACGCCGAGGTTAAGCACGCGCGGCGCGAAGAAGGCGCCGCCGTTTTCCGAGAGGACCGTATATCCAAACCTAAGCCCTGCGGCCAGACACACAGCCTCTGGGCGTCGATCGCCTTTAGGGGCTTAGAGCGGCTCTGCGCCATGAGCTCCCTCGCCTTTGTCTCTATGTCAGGGGTCTCGGTAAAGAGGGCGAAGGTGCCGTCTGCGAGTCTCTCAGCAACCCAGTCCACCGCGGGCGGCAACTGGATCTCCCGCAACACAGACTCCGGCACGTGCACAACATCAAACAGCCGCGTCAACAGATCACGCCTTGAGTATCGGCTCCAGTCTATGAGGAAGGAGGAATCTGCAATGGCCTCAGGTGACGCTGGGAACCCTTGCCTTTATCCTCAGCTCGTTAAACTCGGCCACGGACATGCCAGCGATGCGAGAGGCCACGTAGATATCCCCAGTCTCGATGTAATAAAGCAACGCCGCTTTGAGCTTAGGCGGAAGCCGCTCTATGAATTCCCAGTCGGCATGTCTCCTCCTCAACTCCCTAGCCTCCCTAAACGCCTCAAGGACGTCCTCCACGGCTGGTGTATGGCATATAGTTATAAACTATTCGTACCTCAACGCGTCTACGATATTGAGCCTGCCGGCCCTGTAGGCGGGCGCCAATACGCCGAGTATGTTTACGGCAACTACCAGCGCCGCAGAGGCGAGGACGACGCCGGGCGTCGCGAGGAGGCGTAGGTACATGCCGGGGCCGAGCGGTATCGGGACCATCGACGCAGCCGCCAAGACGGGGAGCGCAGCCGCGATGCCGATGCCTACGATAATCAGCGCCTCCAAGATCAACATGGCTACTACGTGCCTCCTCTTGTACCCCACCGCCCTCATTATGCCTATCTCCTTGGTGCGTTGCAACACAGATATGGCCATGGTGTCGTAGAGCCACATGGCTGTGACGAGCGTGCTGACCCCCGCAAGCGCCCCAAGCCCCAGCTGGGCCGTGGAGGCGAACTGCCCCACCTGCCGCGCAAGCGTCTGCGGCGAGAAGATCTGCGCCTCCGGGAAGTAAGGCCTAAGCCTCCCCGCGGCGCGCTCCGCGGCCTGGGGGCTCTCCGTCACTATATACAGCATGAAGTACTCCCGCCGGGGGGCCAAGGCGGCGTCTGCGAAAACCCCAGCGTTGACCATAATGCCCGTCGCTAGCTCGAAGGTGCCCGCCACCACGAAGTCCGCCGCGCCGCCGTCAAGCCGCACAAAGGTGACTGGGGTGCCTGGCCTGAGCGGCTTGTCGCCAGCCATCCGTATGTTGTGGTTAACGAGGACAAGCGAGCCGCCGACGTACCGCTGGCCGCTTCGCATCGCCTCCCGCGGCACCAGCAACTCCACGTACTCCGGCGGCACATAAAACGCTGTGATGCCCGCCTCGCTGCCGTCCGGGAGCCGGAGCCTCCCCGACTCCATGGATATGGGGACAACAACGGCCCTTCCCCCCAGCGCCGCCGACGCCGTGGCCGCGTCTGCGTCTGTAAGAGGCACAGACCCCGCGATGACCCACACCGTGTTGAGGCCAAGTTGCTGGAAGGCTTGCTCCACCGCCTGCTTAACCATTTCGCCGATGGACAAGGCTACGGAAAGCGCTAGGAAGGCTATGAAGACGCCGAAGGCCGCCAAGGCGGCCCTCCCCGCCCTCTCCTTGACGGAGAGCCACGCCAGCCTAGCGAGATCTGCCAGCACGGCCCCTCCAGACCCCCAGCGCCACAAGCGCCACGCCCACCGCCACCACGGCGGCCACGGCGAGGAGCTGATCCGACTGAGTGCTGGACGCGGCGGCCGTCCGCGTGGGCGCCGCCTCGGTGGAGTTGACGACGACGGTGACGGTCCTCTGCGCCGTGTAGAGGCGGCTAAGCCTGTCGAAGTAGGTGGCGGCCACCGTCACGCTGTAGGTTCCCGGCCTTTCGGCGACGAGGGTGAAGAGGGCGTCTCTGCTGGTCTGCGGCGCCACGGCGCCCAGCGGGGAGGGGGCCCTCACCACCTTCACGCCGGTGGCATTAAGCCTGACGTCCCTCGCCTCGACGCCGCCTGAGTTGTAGGGGCGCACCGCCAGGTGGAAGGGGTCCCCGGCGCCGGGCCTCTCGGGGGTCACCGAGGCGTCTATCAGTAGTACGGGCCTCTGGAGGGCCACCAGATACAACGTCCCCACGTACTCGCCCGACACACCCGAGGCGAGGACGTCGGAGGCCTCGTACCCAACCGCCACGTTACCCACCACGTCCGCCGGAACCTCCAGCGTCAGATCCACCACGCCGCCGGCGCCCAGATAGACAGTCCTCTGCGGAAACACCACCCCCGAGACTGGGTAAAGCGTAACCGCCACCTCCGACACGTTCACCCTAGGCCTCACGTATATCCTCACCGTTTCTCGGCCGCCCGACGGCACCTCGGCAGGATCCACCCACACCTCCACTGGGGCCCTCTGGCTAGCCACGAGGTTAATCGTCGTCCTGCCCACCCCGGCCACCGACACGTCAAGCGTCACAACGGGGGAAGTGGGGATCACGTTCAGCACCACCTCCACGGCGTCAACGCCGAAGAAGGGCACCGGGTGTTGGCCCAACACGACGCCGCCAGACACCGCGATTACCCCCTCCACCAACCCAGCCCCCCGTATCTTCACAACCACCTTGTTTATGTCGTTCATAACGAGGACCGTCGGCTTGGCCGACACGCCTAGCGAGGGCTGTGTCTGGTACACCGGGAGCTGGAGCTCCACCCTATCCACCGCGCCAGTATCCAGCTGGACTGTCACGGGGATTACGACGTAGGGGCCGCTGGCACAGACCATGGGCCAGATATACGCCTCGCCCCTCTCCAGCGTGGCCGATGTGTGCATTGCATATACCGTGCCGTTGACCGGCATGGGGTACATGACGCGCAGACCTATGCTGGAGCAACCCGAGGGGACCCACTGCCGATGTTCCACAACCACTATAGGCGTGGGCCGAGGCTTTACAGAAAGCGGAACCTGCCGCGCCACGACCACCTCCCTGCCAAGGGCATCCCTTGTCCGTATTGTGACTGTCAGCGAGGCGGAGAAGTCCAGCGGCGCCACCTCCAGCGGGGCCGTGAAGTTGCCGAGGTCGCCGCGGAAAATGACAGGCCCGTACAGCCTCGCCCCCACGGCCGACACCTCCACAGTGCCGTTGTAGCGGAAGGAGTCCCGCACCCGCAACAGAACCTGCCCTTCACGCCGATGGTCAAGCCGCCCACAGCGGCGACCTGCGGCGAGGGGTAAGGCGGGACTTACACCTCGGCGTACTCCACCTTCTCAACGCCGCCGGAGAGGGCGCCGGACTTATACACGTAGCGCGACCTAAACACCGCGGTGCACCCCTCAGAAACCCCCAGCCTGTCGGCCCTCACCTTGAGGATCGCCTCGTAAACCCCGGGGCCTGCCGACGGCGACCGCACAGGCTCTGCATACAGGCCGCAGCGGCTCAGCGACACCGACACATCCACATGCTGATCCGCCATGAAGAACGAAAGCTTGAGCAGGCCGAAGTCCCCCGGGAACTTCGGCACGTCGACCCACTGCGCGCCGAGGAAAAGGAAGTCCGTTACAGGCTGGAAAACTGCGGCCTGCGCCGAGAGCAGTACGGCGGAGAAAAGGAGAAGGATTAGGTGCCTAGGCACGGCTTGCCGCTCTGTTTAGAAGCCACGCCAGGAGGATAGGGCCTGCGAAGTTCAGAGCAGTGCTGGCATAGCCGTAAACCGCAGGAGGCGTTGGGATGCCCGGCGGCGGAGGTGTGAGAAGGGAGGGGAGGCTGAGGAGAGCCGTCAACACGACGCCGAAGAGCGCGCCCTTGGCGTACCACGGCAACCTAAGCCTCTCCCACACAGCCGCCATGACGAGCCCCATTATGAGGTAGATGATGACGTTGCCGACGATGCCGCCCGCAAACGCAGAAGGCGGCGCGATCTGTCTGATGAGCTCAGCCTCTTGCCTAGCCTGCTCCTGCGGGGTCCCCATCTTCACCCTTCCCTGGTAGACATACTCCACAAGGGCGTCGAGCACAGACATAACAGACATATACGCCAATACGCCGGCCAACACGCCCACCACGAGACCCGCCACGAGACCCCACTTGACGCCTGTCGTCAACTTCATACCCACACCCACGTCCCATTAATTAAACTTTTCTCAACCTCACCCTTAGTCCACCGGTTTAGTGGAGGGACGTATAAGGTTAGAGGACGCCCACGGCCAGCTGGGCGATGCCGTTGTAGATGACGGCGGCGTGCCAGAGGAGTAGGGCGAGGGCCGCGTAGTCGAGCCATGGGTGCCGCCTCCTTCTCGGCATTAGGTAGAGGACTCCGGCGTTTTTCGCCGCGGCGACTAGCCAAATCGCCGAGGGGGTTTGATTGACGAATCTCAACACCAACTCGTACGCGCCGAGGTGGCCCACGGCTATGTAGGTCAACAAGGCGTCGAAGTAGATGAGCAACGCCAAGGCTAGATACGCCAGAGGCGCCGCGGCCCGCGGCACGTCCAGCCGCATATAGGTCAATAAAAAAGTTGCGGCTAAGTTTTTATAGTTCTGTCGAGGTTTGTCTGTGTCTTGCGAGGTGGAGGCGCTTGGGCGCTACCACGTGTGGGAGGGGCCTCGCATCAAGATTAGGGCCTCTGCTAACCGCGCCTTGATAGAGCGGCACTACGGCGTGGCGGGGCACGCCGCGGTGGAGCTGTGTAAGTGGACTAAAGACGCCATAGAGGGCGGGAAGTCTTGCTACAAGGTGAAGTTCTACAACG
>Ga0209739_100662_pt1 | contig 13319 bp, 11 predicted proteins | sample JossMetagenome_2_FD_184729 | JGI IMG/M metagenome (GOLD analysis project Ga0209739, IMG submission 184729) | Hot spring sediment microbial communities from Joseph's Coat, Yellowstone National Park, USA - JC3_ASED (SPAdes) (version 3) | ecosystem: Environmental > Aquatic > Thermal springs > Hot...
TTGCTGTAGTGTCTCCATGTTGAAGATAGCCCACTCGCCCGACGCCGATGATGCCTACATGTTCTTCGGCATAGCCACAGGCGCCGTGAGGATGCCCGCTCCGCATGTGGAGTTTCTAGCCGACATAGAGACCCTCAACAAGTTGGCTCTGGAGGAGCTTCTAGACGTCTCCGCCGTGAGCGTCCACGCCTATGGCCACATGTGCGACAAGTACTACGTCATGGAGGTAGGCGCCTCCATGGGCGACGGCTACGGCCCCGTGGTGGTGGCGGGCCCCGGCGTGGACAAGCCCAGACACGTGGCTGTGCCCGGCCGCTACACCACGGCGACGCTCCTTGTGAAGCTGGCCATGCCCGGGGTGAAGACCGTGGAGGTGCCCTTCGACAAAATCATGGACGCCGTGGCGGCCGGCGTTGTGGACGCAGGCGTGTTGATACACGAGGGTCAGATCACCTACCACAGACACGGCCTCAGGGAGGTTCTGGACCTCGGCGAGTGGTGGATGCGGGAGACGGGCCTGCCCACGCCGCTGGGCATAGACGTGGTTAGTAAAGCCCTGGGGAGGGAGCTGGCGGAGAAGGTGGCAAGAACCCTTGCGGAGTCCATCGCATACGCCGACAGCCACAGAGAGGAGGCGCTGAGGTACGCCCAGAGGTTCTCCCGGGGGCTGACCCTGGAGGAGACCGCCCGCTTCGTCGACATGTACGTAAACGCATATACCAGATCCCTCGGCGCCGCGGGGCGCCGCGCCGTGGAGGAGCTCCTCGCCCGCGCCTCCGAGGCGGGGCTAACGCCTAGTTGCACGCCGGAATACGTCTAGCCCACAGCGCAAACCCCGCCACGCGCCTTTATCTGCGCGCCACATGAACAAAGGCGAAACGCAGAAGCCTCAAAGGCTCGTCGGCATGCAGTTTCCAGACCGCCGCAGAGCACCCCCTGACACAAACCACCAAAGCCAGTTCTGACCCAGTTAAAACGCAACCTCCGGCGGCCGACGGCGGCGAACCGCCCCTATTGACGCACCGGCGAAGCATCCAACCGCGCACTGGATAGCCTTCGTTGGACGTCTTGCCTTAGACCTCCGTCTATGTAGGACAAAGGATGAATGCAGAGCTGGACCCTCTGCCCAGCGTGTAGGCACGAGATCGCGACATGTTGCCAGCCGCCGATGGTCATCCCCCCATCTGCTGGAGGCTTCAACACGCTAGTTTTGTCTCTATATATGAACTCTCTGGCCGCATCGTCGCTTGGTATGTTGCTGAGAACTACTGTGGGATCTGGATCGTTGTATATGTGGCGCCGCGGCATCTCAGTTATTTAGGGGATGTATTTAGACTTGTGATCTTCGAAATTGCGAAGAGGGAAATGGAGGTAGCCCGCGCGTCGCGGCACAGGAGGCTTTTCGTGCTGGTGGGCACCGACGACAAGAGGCTGGCGGAGGCGGCGGCTGAGGTTCTGCGGGGCTACGAGGCGGCTGGCGGAGGTGGGGAGGGGCTCTACGTGTTTCAGCCGGAGTTCTCCGACGCCAACAAGCGGATGAACTACTTCAGAGACGCCGTGGCTGGCTCGGCGCTGGAGGTGGACTTCCGGCCGTATAAAGACACGCCGCGTATACTGGGCACCACCTACGACTTCGCCGTGCTCGACCTCGTGAACGACCTTAAGCCTAACGACGTGGGGAGGCTGGGCGGCGTGGTGCGGGGCGGCGGCGTATACATCTTTCTGGTGCCGCCCCTGGACGCTTGGAGTAGGTACGTCACCAAGTTCCAATCTACGCTCCTCGTGCCCCAGTTCACCCCCAGCGACATCCGGCACAGGCTTAAGGAGAGGTTTTGGCGTAGCCTCTACAGCCACAGAGGCGTGGTGATATACGACGTAAACCGCGGCGTCTTGCTCAAGTCCTCCGGCGTCGAGGAGGTGCAACCCCACGAGCCCAAGAAGCCGGAGCCGCCTGAGAAGGCTGTTCTCCCCCTCAAGATCTACCGCCTAGCCGCCACCCAGGACCAGGTGGAGGTTTTGAAGCTGTTTGAAAACTTCTACCAAAAGCCCAGGAGGAAGCAGGCGTTGGTCGTCATAGCGGACCGCGGCAGGGGGAAAAGCGCCGCGTTGGGCCTCGGCCTCGCCGGCATAGGCCACAAGCTACGCAAGGCCAAGTCGAGGGTTCAGATAGTGGTCACCGCAATGGAATACGGCAACTTGGAGACCCTCCTGGAGTTCGCCATAAAGGGGCTGGAGGCGCTTGGGTACAAGCCCGGCGCGGAGAGGGAGGGGGGCGAGGTAAGGGCTGTAAAGGCCAGCGGCATATTCATCGACGTGGTCACCCCCTACATGTTGCTGAAGCGGGAAAACGCCGACATCGTCGCCGTCGACGAGGCGGCGGCTGTGCCGCTCCCCGTGCTCTACGGCGTCCACAGGAGGTTCGACCGCCTGGTCTTCGCCACAACCATCCACGGATACGAGGGCGCCGGCCGCGGGTTCTCCATCAGGTTCCTCAAGTACCTACGGGAGTCGAAAGACACAGACGTATACCTCTACGAGATGGAGGAGCCCATTAGATACGGCAAGGGAGACCCGGTGGAGCAGTGGCTTTTCGACGCCTTCCTCCTAAACGCCGAGCCCGCCAAGGTGGAGCCTGCGGACCTCGAGCACGTGAAGAGACAGGAGGTAGCTTACCTAGGCGAGGAGGATATACTGAGAGACGAGGACACCCTTAGGCAGTTCTTCGGCATCTACGTCCAAGCGCATTACCGCAACGAGCCCGACGACCTGGGGATGTTGCTAGACGCGCCGCACCACACCGCCCGGGCCCTGGCGTTGCCCAGCGGCAAGATCGCGGTGTCGGCAGAGCTGGCGTCTGAAGGCGCCCTCGACGACTTGTCCATCGACCAAGCCCTCCGCGGGCTTAAGCTACCGGGCAACATAATCCCGGACCGCTTCCTCAAGTACTGGCGCCTGCCTGAGTTCGCCAAGCTGAAGGGCTGGCGGATCGTCCGCATCGCCACGCATCCAGAGCTTCAAGACATGGGGCTGGGCAGCGTCATGCTGAAGAAGATCGAGGAGGAGGCGCGTCAGCAGGGCATGGACTGGGTCGGCGTTGGGTTCGGCGTTTACGACAAGCTGCTGAGGTTCTGGGTGAGAAACGGCTACGTCCCCATACACCTCTCGCCTGAGCGGAACCCCTCCTCTGGCGAATACAGCGTCCTGCTGGTGAAGCCGCTTAACGAGAAGGCCGAGGCCTACGTGAAATACGCCAACGTGGAGTTCCGCAGGCGGCTTATCCACTCCCTCATGGGCCCCTACGGCGACCTCCTCCCCACGGAGGTCCATCTGTTGCTGGAGGACTGGGGGTGGGAGGTAGACGCGGCGCCGACCCTCTCAAAGAACCAGCTAGACCGGCTTGTGGCCTATGCCTACGGCCCCATGACGTTTGAAAACGTGACAGACGCCATGTATATGCTGGCCGCTCAGTACTTCTACAGCCCGAAAACAAGGCGGCCTAGCCTTCCCGACGTCGCCGCGAGGGTGCTCATAAGCAAGGTGCTGCAGGCCAAGCCCTGGAAGGAGGCCGCGGAGGCCGCCGGCGTGAGGCGGGGCGACCTCATGCTCCTCCTCCGCGAAGTGGTTAAGGTCCTCCTCTTCTACTACTACGGCGGGGAATTCGAGGTGCCCCTCTTCGTCGTGGGGACGGTGCGCGGCAGAGATTAATTTATAATGAGAATTCGGGGAGAAGCCATGAAAATAGCAATAGCCACGTCGCCAGAAGGCGCAGTGTTCCACGGCCACTTCGCACACGCCCCCATATTTAGGATCTACCAATACGAAAACGGCAAGCTTCAGCTGGTGGAGGAGAGGAAAAACCCGCTGGGGGACGCCCCCGACCTAGACGCCGGCGAAGGCCATCACCACCACCATCACCACCACATACACGGCGTAGCCAAATACAGGTGGCTTAGGGAAAAAATCCTCCCAGACGTAGACGTGGTTCTGGCCGGCGGCACCTGCCAGACCAGCTACATGTACTTCACCTCTGAGGGCGTGAAGCTCCTCTTCACCGAGCCCGTCGAGGTGGACATGTTGACGCGGTACATAGAGGAGAACCCCAAGGAATTTAAAGACGCCCTCCGGGAGTCTGCCCAGCTCTAAAGTCTGTACGCCTCCTTCCGAAGCCTCTCTCTGAGCAGGTCGTACACGCCGGTGGACTTCGCCAAGTTGGCCAGGTTGAAGGCCGACTGGCTTGTCATGAATATGAAGACGTGGAAGCCCTCGATCTCCTCACAAAGGACGCCGCGTCGACCCCACCTCCTCTGACCTGAGGACGGGCAGATAGACGGGCTCAATGCCGTGTTTCATCATATTTGACCAACAACTCGGCCTTGTGCGCCCTCCCCCGACGTACGACGGCCGTACATCATCCAAATTCCCTATTTTAATACAACGCCGGCGGCTTGACAAACGTTTTTAAAGTCCCGAAGACGCCGCAGTGTGGAGGGCTTGTGGCCGTTGCTGAAGGCGATTCACCTCCTCTCGTTTGCCGTGTGGACGGCGGCGGGCCTCGGCGCCTACCTCGTGGTCCGCGACATATGCAACGACGACGTCTTAGCCAAATACCGACAGGTAGCCCACCTCCAGGCCCTGACGCTGGCGGCGCTGGGAGCCACCGGGCTTACAATGGCGCACGCGCTGGGGTTCCCAAGCTGGACAAAGGCAGCGGCTCTGCTCTACGGCCCCCTAGCGGCCCTAGAGCTTCTCCACATATCGGCGACGGAAAACTGCACAAAGCTGAAGAGGCTAGTCAACGCCTTGACGCCCATATGGACTCTGCTACTTGTAGCCATCCTATACCTCAAGCTCTACAAACCCACACCCGCCCCCTGACGCAGGCCGCCGCTCGACCTGCCGCACAACACGCCAAGAGGATGACCACGACCACCAGCCAAAGAGGTGGCGCAGTGCATGCGGTACAGCAATATCTACGCGAAGCCAGCTCACGCCTGCGGCCAGACCACGTCGCCAATCTTTAACTTTAATTATGTTTACAGCCTAAGTTAATAATTGAGTTATCTAGTCTACGAACGCAAATGAAAAGCTGAAGTTTCCAGCGTCCACATGATGTTGCCAGTCGGACAAGGTGGAGGAGGGCGGCCTCTCAGCGGCGCGGTGGGTGGCGCTGGTGGTTTTGGCGTTGTTTGCGGTGTTGGCGGCGGCTCAGAGGGTTTACGTCTACGTGGTGGAGAGCGACGTGCCGATAACTGAAGACATGCCTCATGTGCCGGGCATCACATGGCAGTTCGGGGAGCAGCTCTTGGTGGTGTGGGTGCCGAGAGACGTAGCGCCCGGCGTATTCCTCTTCACCAACGAAACCGCGCCTGTCCCGCTGTACGGCAGGACACACTTCCTACTCGTCATGCCCGCAGACGCGCGGCCTAACCAAAGAGCAGAAGCTGAGGCGTTTTTAAAGCAGAATGCCCTATGCATGTTCAACGCTAGAGGGGCGTCGGGATTTAGATGCTTCGTACTACCCTTTGCGTAGACCTCAAGAGCCTTCCGCTTCAGCTCTACGTGGTCCGTGATGTTAACCACATCGGTGAAGCTCCGCATAGGCGGCCACACCTCGTATTCATACAGATGCTCTATCCAGCGTCCACGCAGATACATCGCCTTCCACGCGGCCAGCCTAGCTATCTTGTTGACTGCCCTGTGGTCTGGATGGTATTCGTCCAGATGCGGCGCATATATCACCTCGGCGCCGGTCTCCATGATCAACTCCACCACCCTATCCACGGCCCGCGGGACAAACTCGTCAAGCCTATAATCCGGGAAGTCAAGAAAAACCGGCAGCCTGCGGACCCCCAGAACCCCCAAGACCCTCTCGCCCCCTACCCGCGGACACCGGAATACCTGGCCCTCACCTCGCCCTCAGGCACATGCCCCTTGAACGCGCCGACGCCGTCACTCAGGTAAACCACCACGACGTCGCAACCAGCCCTAGAGAGCAAAGCGATGGTCCCACCCACGCCGATCACCTAGGCGTCCATAGGCGGCGTCAACACAACCCTCACCTCCGCCCCCCCCCCACGCCCCCCCCCCCCACGCCAAACCCTCCCACAAACCCCATAAATCAACACGCAGCGGTATATGCAGAAGTAGGCGCCTAAAGACGCCGCTGGGGCGGCCCCCCTCCTCGCCTCAGCCACTCCTCAATAACTGAAACAACCTCGCGACGACCCTCCGCTCTAGCTAAGTCGAGAGGAGTCTTCCCATCCCTGTCCTTTACGGTCGGATCCGCCCCACCCACCAAGAGAAACCTCACAACATCAACATAGCCCTTATAAGCCGCATTGTGTAGCGGCGTATAGCCGTCTTCATTTTGAATATTTGGGTCTGCGCCGTGTTCTAGGAGAAGCTTTACAACATCGACACGGCCCCAATACGCCGCCTTGTGTAGCGGCGTATTGCCGTATTCATCTTGGGTGTTTGGGTTTGTGCCTTTTTTTAACAGTTCTTTCACCCTCTCCACATCGCCAACGGAGGCGGCGCTGTGGAGGTCGGACCGGCCCATAGAGTGTCCTAAGCCGTTTTTAATATTTTTGGTGTCGCTTCTGCTGGAATTTTGTAGGATGAGGTATCTCTGCGCCGTGTCGAAGGTTTTTTACGTCTTTTCAAGAACGGGGGTTGGTACAGGTGTTGTTTTCGGCGGCGAAGGCGCGTGGCGCCGCATGCGACCCGCGGCATCTGCCGTTTATCGAGGGGCGGCTTCAGCTGCGTGGAGCTGGGCATCCAGCCGTATGTGGACGCTTCAGCGTGTCGGCGGCTTGGAGGCCACCGGTAATAGTGCGTTGAGAGACGCGAGTCGGCGTTTCTTGTTCTGAAGACCGCCGCAGTTCTCGTATGCGTCCCGGAAAAACGCAGAGCGGCTACGCCGCGGAGCCGCCGCAGGCCCCACGGCCGACCACCTCAAACCTGCCATCTATAGGCTTTTACAGTGCGAAGACCGGCAGTCCCCGAGAGCCTTTAGGCGCCAAGGCCCAAACAGGTCACCTCACCGGCCCTATGCAACAAGTACACGCCTCCGGTACTTGTCTATCTTTTGGCGGCTTCTCGACGTCTCGTGCGGGGGAGGCGGAGCTGGGGCAACAGCGCCGGGTTTTGCAACGGCGGCTGTCGCCGTTGTTCCCGTGCTTGGCCTTTTAGTAACGGCGTCTCGGGATGCGAAAATAGAGAGGCTCAGAGCAATAAGACGCCAGCAACCCCCTCGTCTGGACTGGCTGAGACGCCTAGCGGAGGTTGCGGCAAAGACGGCTTCTTCCTCCGCCTCAGCCACCTCCTAAATTACAGAAACAACTCTGCGGCGGTACTCCTTTCTTGTGGCGTCGTGGGGAGTCTTCCCGCACCTCCTATGGATGGGTCTGCTCCGTGTTGCAGGAGGAGCTTAACAATATCATCTCATATAGAGTCGTGAAGCACCTGCCTGCATACGTCAGGTGACGCGGCTAGCCGCCGCGGCTGAGACGTCCTTCCAGATTCGGGCCATTACGACGGCCCGCGCCGTCAAGGCATGCGTTGGCAGTCGCGGGGTCTTTCAGTGAACGTGAGCGCAAGCTAGGGTGGGGTAGCGCTGGGTGTTGACCCCACCGCCGTGAGGACCGCGGCGAAGATAGCCGCGGCGCCCGCCGTCTGCCTGGGCGTCAGATTCTCGACGCCTGTGGCTTTTGCGTAGAGCTGTGTTATTAGGGGGGAGGCGGATACCAGTATGGTCGTAAGTGCCAGGCCTATTCTCCCGACTGCGAAGGCGAAGAGGGCGGACCCAACGCCTAGATCCATGAGGGAGGCCGCCGCGAAGAGGGGCGACTTGACCACCTTCAGCCTCCTCTTCGCCGCCAGATATAGGCCGAGGGCGGCGCCGGCCGAAGCGGCCCTTAGGTAGGCGACTGCCAGGGGGTTTACGCTCCCCAGCACGGCGAGCTTCACAGCGGTCATGCCGAGGGACCACAGAAGGGCGGCGCCGGCGGCCGCCGCCAGGCCCCGGAGGCTCAGCCGCGCGTCGCCTCCGCCGGCGAGGAGGGAGACGCCGGCCACCGCCAGGAGAGACGAGAGTATTAACCACTGCGAAACCTTCTCTCCGAGGAGTAGGGCGAAGTACTGAGCCATCACGATGTACGTGTAGGCGAGGGGCGCCGCCACGGAGCCGCCCACCTTGTGGATGGCGTAGAAGTAAAGGCTGTCCCCGACAAACAGCGTTACGACGCCGCTGACCACTGCCGCCCACAGGCCGGGGGCCGGCTCGATGAACAACGCCGTGGGCGCCATGAGGACCGCGACGTACATCAGGCGGGAGAAGTTGACGGCGGCCGCGTCTAGGCTCTCCATGTGTCTCTTGTAGAGAAATATGACCAGGGCCCAGATGGCGGCGGCCGCCAGGGCCGCCCCCACGCCGAGTAGGTCCATCAAAGCGGCTTAACCGGCGTGGAGGCTCCGCAGGCTAGACACTTCATGACGAATATCCTGCCCTCTTTCTTCAGCTCGGTGTCTATGGAGTTGCAGACAGGACAGACCACGTAGTACCTAATGAAGCGTTCGTAGACCGCCTCTACGACCTTCGGCGACTTCTCGCCGTGGAGCGTGAAGACGTCGCCCTCAACGGTGCCCGGCACGGCGAGCTCCTTCTGGAAGAACTTGGCCATGAAGTAGACGTCTCTATTGAGCCTCTTGGCTATCTGGCCGAAGTTCGGTATCACAGTCTTCCGCGGCATGTTGGTCACCTCTATCTTTGGTATCTCCGCCCTCCTCTGGGCCTTTGGCGCCACCAGCTTATACGCCCGCTCCAGAAGAGCCAAATACTCCTCATCCATCGAGCCCAAGAAGGGGGAGGTATAAAAACTAAGCTGGTTAAACCAGTACGTGATGTAGTTCTCGCCGGCTCACCTGTCGACCACCAGCCGCACCTTCATGCCGGGCTTCAACGCCTTGGGGTCGGCGTCTATCCAGGCAGTTACGTTGAAGCCGTCTGGCATCTTCACGATACCCACCACCTAATCGCCGTGTTGAGAGAAGCCGGCGGACTTCACGTTTATCACAGTCCAGGTAATCAGCTCGCCCTCTACGCTGACTTCGCGCCGCTCCACATCCGACGTCTTGCACCTCGGACAGTCTACCTGCGGCGGGAAGTACTTGCCGCCGCACATCTTGCACTGGGTATACATGAGCCTGCCCCGTTGCATCCCCTCTACAAATTCCTCAGCACTCCCCACGACCACGGCTGGCAAAGCCTCGGAAGACCAGCCTCCTACGTTCCCAACCACGAACCCCTGGACGTCCTCCGGCCCAAGCCTGGCGTCGTCAAGAGCCTCCTTGACGGCCTCCCACGCGAGCTCCGGCAAGAGACATCGGCTCTACTACCAAACCTACTGGTACCTACGCCTACTACTTAACCTTTCTCATGTAAAGAAATGACATAAAATAAGTTATTTCTTTAGACTTATTAAATTTATGTAACTAATTTGGCTATTTCCTCAGGTATCTGACCCTTCTCCCTCAGTATTCTTACCAGCTGGCGGTACGCCACAAGCTTCTGGATGTTGTTGGCGCCTTCGTATATCTGCGTAATCTTAACACTTCTCAGGAACCGCTCCACGCCGGTCTCCCTTATCACGCCCACGCCGCCGTGTAGGTTTATGGCCTCTGAAATCACCTCCTCCGCCACCTCAGTGGCGTAGAACTTAGCCAGCGACGCCGCGAAGGTGTACTCCTTCCGGTCCTCGTCGGCGAGCTTCGCCGCTAGATACGTCAAGAGACGCGCCGAGAAGATCTTAGCCATCATCTCCACGAGGCTGAACTGTATGGCTTGGAAGTAGGCGATAGGCACGCCGAAGGCCTGCCTCTGGTGGACGTATTTAAACGCCATCTCGAAGGCGCCTTGGGCCATGCCGACTGCCTGCGCCGCAACCCCGATCCTCGTCCTGTCGAAGGTCTCCATGGCGTAGAGGAACCCCATCCCCTCCTCGCCCACCCTCTTCTCGTCCGGCACCTCCACGTTTTCAAGAACAAGCTCGCAGGCGTGGTCGCCGTGGAGGCCCATCTTGTGGTAGCACTGCTCCACCTTGAAACCAGGCGTGTCCTTCTCCACAATGAAAAAAGTCAGGCCGAGGTACCTCAGCCGCTTGTCCGGGGGCGGGTATGTGCGGGCGAGCACCACGAAGTAGTCGGCGACGTCCGCGCTGCTTATGAAGGCCTTCCTCCCGTTTATCACCCATTTGTTGCCCACCTTCTCCGCCTTGGTCTGTATGCCGGCCACGTCGGAGCCGCAACAGGGCTCCGTGACCGCAAACGCGCCGAATTTCTCGCCCCTGGCAATCGGGGGGATGTACTTCTGCTTCTGCTCCTCCGAGCCGAAAAGCATTATAGGCGTGAGGAACAGCTCGTTAGTGCCTATGTACACGCTGAGCCCCGGCAGAACTCGGCAGATCTCCTCAGACATTATGACGCCCATCCTGTGGTCGCCTCCTTGTCCGCCGTATTTCTCGGGGATGCCGATTCCGAAGAAGCCCTGCTCCGCCATCTTCCTCAAAATGTCGCGAGGCACCACGTCTGTCTCCTCTATCTCCATGGCCCTCGGCGCCACCTCCCTCTCCACAAACTCCCTCACAGCCTTCCTAAACATCTCGTGCTCCGGCGTCAGCACAACAGAGTAGTCCTGTATCGTGTCAAATGGGAACACCATGAGCGCCCCCACGCCCCGATATTCAAAAGTTTGTTTCGTCAAGTCGTTTAACTTTTACATATATCTAGTGTAGATAGATTTTTAAGACGCTACTATCAATGTATATATGTCAACAGTAGAAATATTCGAGAAATACATAAAGAGCCGCGTATGGACAAAGAACTACGACGGGGGCGTCCCCCCGGAGGTTGAGATAAGACCAGCCCCCCTCTTTACGTATTTAGATAGGCAGACCTCGGAAAACGGCGGCAGAACTGCCTACATATACTTCAACAATAAGGTGAGCTTCAAGACTGTTGGCGAACACAGCGATAGGGTGGTAGCGGCGCTGAAGGAGTGGGGCATCGGCAAGGGGAGCGCCGTGGCGATTTATCTGCCGAACACGCCGGCGTTCCCCGTTATTTACTACGCCGCTTTGAAGCTGGGCGCCGTCGTGACGCCGATGAACCCGCTCTACACTCCGCGAGAAATCGCGTGGCAGGCTAAGGACTCAGGCGCCAGGGTGATATTCTCCGCCGACGTCCTCTACAAAAACGTGGAGGAGGCCGCAAAGATGTACCGGTTCGACAGAGTCGTGGTGGTGGAGGTGACTGAGTACATGCCAAGCCTCATCAAGCCCTTGGCAAAAATGAGGCTGAAGCCGCCGAAGATACAGTACACAGGCCGCGTAGTCCCCTACAGAGATCTCCTTAAATACGCCCCCACGTCGTATAGGGCAAGCGTAGACCCTACTCAGGTCCTCGCCGCGTTTATGTATACAGGCGGGACCACCGGCCTCCCCAAAGGCGCCGAGATAACCCACGCCAACATATCGTCCAACCTGCAACAGCTGAAGCCGCTGTACGACGCCGTGAGACGAAAGAGGGGTCTCAACACGCTGGTGATGATGGGGCTCTTGCCGTGGTACCACATCTACGGCCAGGTAACAGTCATGCACTACGGGATCTTCGACGGAGCCACTGTGGTGGTCATGCCCAGACCCGACATAGAGCAGTTGATGAAGCTAGTGCAGAAGCACAACGTCCACGTAATGCACGGAGTCCCCACCCTCTACAACATGATAAACAACCACCCCAAGGCGCGCCAGTTCAACCTCAGTAGCCTCGCCTTCTGTATCTCCGGCGCGGCCCCCCTGCCCGTGGAGGTGGCCACGAAATTTGAGGAGCTGACAGGCGCCGTGCTTAGGGAGGGCTACGGGCTCACAGAAACCGCCGTGGTCACCCACGTCAACCCGCTCTACGGCAAGGCCAAGGCCGGCTCCATCGGCCTGCCCATACCCTCTACCTACGCCGCAATAGCCGACCCAGACAAGCCGGAGCTGTTGCCGCCGAACCAGGTGGGGGAGATCGTCATCTACGGCCCACAGGTCTTCAAGGGATACCACAACAGACCTGAGGAAAACGCCCTCGCCTTCTTCCAGTGCTGTGGCTTGCGGTGGTTCAGGACCGGCGACATGGGCTACATGGACGAGGAGGGCTACTTCTACGTGGTGGACAGGAAGAAAGACATGATTAAGTACAAGGGATACTCGGTGTTCAGCAGAGAGATTGAGGAAGTGCTGTACCAGCACCCCTGCGTAAAGGAGGCTGCGGTCATCGGCGTGCCGCATCCAGAAGCCGGCGAGATACCAAAGGCCTTCATAGTGCTGAAAGACGAATGCAAGGGCAAGGTCACCGCCGAGGACATCATAAAGTGGACGGAGGACAAGCTAGCCCACTACAAGAAGCCGCGAGCGGTTGAGTTCAGAGACGAGCTACCCAAGTCGGCCGTGGGCAAGATATTAAAACGGGAGCTGAAGGCGGAGGAGCTGAAGAAGATACAAGCAAGCGCCGCGAAGGCTTAATAACGGTTTTTTACCCACTCCTGTGAAAATCGGTGGCCTAGAGGTGGGCAGGGTAGGCCTCGGCGCTTGGCAGGCAGGCGGCGGGGCTTGGCATGTCGACTTCTCCGAGCTGAAGAAGGCATATGAATACGCGCTGGACAACGGCATAAACTTCATCGACACGGCGGAGGTCTACGGCAACGGCCGTAGCGAGGAGTTCGTGGGAGTGCTGGTGAGGAGCAGGCCCCACGTCGTTGTGGCGACGAAGGTCGCCGGGTTCCACTGGGGCAGGATGTTGAAAAGCGCGGAGAGGAGCAGGAGGAGGTTGGGCAGGGTAGACCTCCTCCAGCTCCACTGGCCGCCGCCGTTCTACGTGCCCATATGCAAGGTGATTAGAGACATGGAGAAGGCCGTGGAGAGGGGGCTCACGGCGGAGATCGGCGTCAGCAACTTCGACCTGGGGCTTATGAAGAAGGCGAAGACCTGCGCCAAGAAGTATGAGCTGGTCTCCGACCAGGTGGTGTACAACGCGCTTCACCGGGCCGCCGAGCCGCTCCTAGAGGCCGGAAAGCGGCTGGGGTTTGTGGTAATTGCTTGGAGCCCCTTGGCTAAAGGCGCCGCCGTGAAGGAGGCGGTGGGGCGCGATAGGGCTAGGGCGCTGGACCCGGCCGTGAAAAGGGCACAGACCCCCGAGGGCAGGAGAGTCGTCGCGACTATAAGGAGAATTGCAGAGCGGCGGGGAGCCAGCCCGGCCGCTGTGGTTTTGGCCTGGCACGCGGC
>Ga0209739_100665_pt1 | contig 13292 bp, 14 predicted proteins | sample JossMetagenome_2_FD_184729 | JGI IMG/M metagenome (GOLD analysis project Ga0209739, IMG submission 184729) | Hot spring sediment microbial communities from Joseph's Coat, Yellowstone National Park, USA - JC3_ASED (SPAdes) (version 3) | ecosystem: Environmental > Aquatic > Thermal springs > Hot...
TCCGCCGGCGGGAGCCAGAAGCGGCCGTAGGGCTCTCTAAACCTCGGCGGGTTGACGATTGCGACTTTGCCAGCTACTGCGAGAGGCTTAAGCGAGCGGTAGATAAGCCAGCCGGGGTGCTTCTCGTCGAAGCCCCTCCTCACCACCTCGCCGTTTCTCTCCGGCGTCCCAAAGACGGCGTCGGCGAACTCCCGCCTGTCGGGCAACTTATACACCTCCTCCACCCTCAACACGGCGAAAGGCCGGCCGCGGAGCGTAAGAACGATTCTGCGAAGGTAAGATTTAATTAACGAATTCCCGCAAGTCAATAATGACCCTAGAGGATGCTATCATAGATTGGGATAGAGACCTAGGGGAACAAGGTCAAGAACTCATAGTTATTTTAACTCGTGGAGATGATTTCTCAAAAATAGCTGGTGGTGCTGATGTAAATTCAATAAATCTTGCTAAGGCGTTACATAAATTAGGATATAGTGTCGTATATTTACGGCTATGTTTTAATTGCAATAAAGTAAATATAATACGATTACCATATATACAAATTGAGATGCCTTCTAAAACCGCTGATCATATGTTCTTATCATTCATGCTGAAAGATGATGTTAAACTTCTTAGAGATTTTTTAGTAAAGATACTTGATAAAGTAAAAATTAAACATATTATAGTTATAGCTAATAACATTATATCTTTACATCATTCGTTATCTATTAAAAATTTAAGTTTATTTAAAAATAAAATATCGGTGATATGGTATCCTGGTGGGAATGACCTCACTTGCCCTCTTCATACGGAGGTATGCCCATTTTCAAACTCATATACAAAAACATATGGTCACCAATATACGTACCGTTTCTTTATTACAAAATGTTTACCACATATACTTCAAACTCGTGGATTAACTGCATATCACATTATAACGTGGCCTTATTTAAGAAGCAAAATCATCAATAATATAGATGGAATCTTAGCACGTCGGTCAGTTTACATTGAGGGATGTAAATATTTAAACTTTAATAAATGCTACTATGTAGGTTTCGGAATTGACACTGAAACATTTAAACCTAGAAACAAAATGGAAGTAATAAGAAATATCATTAAAAAAGATTATTTGCAAATAATTAATAACGCTCAAGTCTTTGGAAATTTTTATGGATTAGTTAATGATATTCTTAACAATTATGATACTACAGTTATAGGTTACATTGGTTCAACAGAACCATGGTGGAAAAATACGACCTTATTACTAAACACCTTTAAAAACGTAGTTAAATTAAAAAATAATATTAAACTATTAATAGTTGGTCGCCACACTAAATCTCTACTGCCCATCCTTGAAAAAATTCCTAAGGACATAATCGACAAGATCACTATAATTGAGAGAATACCTCATAAATATATACCATTATTGTATAATTTAATTGATATTTTTATTAATCCTTCGCTATTAGATTCATTAGAAGTTAATACATTAGAAGCGTTGGCCTCTGGAAACATAACTCTAGCAAGCAAAAAAGGTTGCATAGACGATTTAAAATATTTAGGAATCAATAGCGTTATAACTTTCTACCCAGATACGAACTCTTTATCATCAGCATTAGAAGTGGTTCTGAGTGATATTGGCTCATATAGGGATAAAGCTCTTAGGGAGATTCAGCAAATACATAAGCAACTTAGCATAGAGGCATTCGGAAAACGCATTGCAGACGCCATAAATTTTATAAAAGAACCTAGAAACAGAGGTTATGACGCTAGAGAGAAATAGATTGATAGTTCATATAGGATATGTCGCAAACGTGCCTTATTTCTTATGTTACGGTTTACAAGTGTTAGGATATAAATGCATCAATTTAATTCCTAAATCAATACTAAATTCAATATACTCTAACATATATTATGGATCTACTACTAATGGTAATCCACTTAATGTAAATATATTGCCAATAGACGACGATTCGCCCTATAGATTCATATTAAATGTTACAAAATATTTAACTAGATTAATGATGAAATATGGAATTAATCTAACAGTTCACCTTCATATAGGTTCTGCATTAAGCAATTTATTAATTATTAAGAGTATTACAAAAATTTATGGAACCAAGCTTTTCGTTAGTTTTCATGGAAGCCTTCTAGAAATGGTAATAAACAAACCTTTTTTTGTTTCAACACCTGATTTACTTGAATACTGTAGAAAATTCGAGTTGGAATGTACTTGGTTACCAAACCCCATCGACCCTATTGTGATTGATAAAGCTAAAGACAGAAAATATGCATCCGATGTTTGTAAGATTTTTATCCCTACCAGGTTTGATCATACCAAAGCTCTTAATAAATTTTTTGACCAATTTATTAGATTAGCAACGGAATTTAGAAATGTTAAATGTGAGATTACTTGGATATTATGGCCAAATACTATTCGTGATGCTAAACCGATTTATAGTAAATTAAAAAAATATGAAATTATCAAAAATTAATTTGCTTCCATTACTAGACCGTATGAGACTAATTCATATGTATCTTGATCACAATCTCGTTGTTGGTCAATTCAAGTTCGGCATACTGAGTATGACAGAGTTAGAAGCTCTAGCATCTTTAAACCATGTTCTTATGGGTCCTCTTAACGTTACGGCCCGATTAGTTTATAGGAGTCCAGTACCTGTAATTGAGGTGAGAGATTCTCAAGATATAGCAAATGCCATAGATAGGGCGTTAAAGGGCCCAAATAAAGATGGAATATATTTCGTGTCAAAGTATCATAATCCATTAAAAACAGCTGAACATTTAGTTAATTTATACGATAAATTATGATAGTGTTATCATTGATTCTACCAATAAAAAATGAGGAAAGTAACCTCATATATTTATGTCAAAGTATTTCTGTTCAAGCATTTAAGGATTATTTTGAAGTTATTATAGTTGATGATAGTGATCTTAATCATGCGAAGTATGTGGATTCATGTATTGATATTTTGAGTAGGAGCGAAGTTAGGGTGAAGTATTTAAGGGGGAGCGGTGATGGTGTTGGGAGTGCTATGTTTAAGGGTCTTTCGGCAGGTGGTGGGCGTTACGTTTATTTTCTTGATGCTGATAATATTCTTCGCAAAGATTTCATGGCTAAGGTTATTCCTTGGTTAAAAGAAGACGTTGCAGTCTCCTTCCTTTCCGGAGGAGTTATCTTGAAGGGAATAACTGGGCTTTTCTACGGTACCTTACTACTTGCCGCTTTAAGAGGGGGATTAAAATTCCATAGAAGATATGGCCTTGTTAATACGCATTATATATGGCGCAAGGATGTTCTCATGCGGTTTGCTGAGGTTAAGTATCCTAAGCTATCCTTGCTGGATCAAATTGATTTTGAGGGTTTAATTAAGGCGAATTCTAAAGGTCATCTTCATATAGATGAGGTTCTTGTCATAGATACTAGACATGTGTACGAAAACTTTGACTTGATGTTTATTTATAGAAGATTTAAATGGTATTGGAGTTCATTTAAAAGCCTTAAAAGAATTCTAGGGCTTAGGGATGTTAAGTTGGCATTAATGATCATTCCTATATTAATTCTTATTCTTTATTTAGTTTTATTAGTTATAAATATTAATGTATTATTGGTTTTAATGGCTTTATATGGATTCTTATTGGCTATAACATCTCGCATAAAGGCAAATAACACGTTTGCTCAGCTCATTATAGGCGTAATCTGGTTACCGGTGACGCTTATCGTTAGAAGTGGTATTGCATATACAACCTTATTCTCTATCTTAAAGAATTACAGCAAGTTACGTTGAGAGGTATCGCCTATCTCCCGCCGGCGATGTGTCATTTTTCATATCTGCCACACATTAGAAGCAAGGCTTCCGGCGATTTCCCATCTTGTCTTATTCCAGTGCATACGGCGTTGAGACGATGATCGCTATGATTCCGACATGTGCGGTATAGGGGTCTTTACTACCAGTTGAAGCCGTCTGAGCATGTTCGTGGTTTGGGGCCGGGTGTTCGACGTGGTGGTGGACATCCGCAGGTGTTCGCCGTATTTCGGCAGGTGGGTCGCGGCGGAGCTGGGCCCGGCGAGGCGCTTTGGATTCCGCCGGGCTTCGCCCACGGCTTCCAAGCCCTAGAGGAGACCCACCTCCTCTACCTAGTGACGAAGGAGTACGACCCTCAGCGCGATAAATGCATTAGGTGGGACGACCCGGCCATCGGCGTGAAGTGGCCCGCCCCCGACAAAGCCATACTAAGCCAAAAAGACAGAAACTGCCCCCCTCTGGCGGAGGCGGAGAACAACTTCGAGTATCCGGTATAAAGCCGTAAACTTAGTAGTTTTGCTATTTCTGGGGCTTTCTTGCCTTCGGCGTGCTCTATTTTTTCTAGAGTTTTGTTGAAGAGAATATCGACATTGTTGCTGAGGATTTTTATCTTGTGGTGGAAGGCGCTGTCTGGCGGTTTTCCGATTCCGCGTACTTGAAACATCTGGTCAAGATGCACGCCGAAAGTTTAAGCTAGGACTAGGTGGAATCATATGGTGTTTGTGTAAGAATCTAAAAGTGAAATAAAGGTTTTTTCTTTCTACATACAAACAAAACCCTCATGATAGTCGCATCAGACCACGGTGAGTTACCAGGTGACGGCGGGCTTCACCACATATTCACCCTAAGAGACGGAACCATAAAGTATCCTTATACGTCAAATATCCAGATGGGTCACGTCTTAATACAGTTGTTACGATCTCTACGGCTCTCCACCGCTCTTTGCGCATATTGGGGGGAGCTTCGCCAGTATTTTATGTCTTCCGGCTCTAGCTCGCCTGTAAAGCCGCTATGCACATGGATTTTTATTATCTCCTATCCGTATATAGGGGCTGTAGGTCTCCATTAGGTTTATGAAGAGAAGGAATGGCTCCTCTAGACGTAGCGCGTTGACTAGTGATAGGGCGAGATTTCTGCCTTTTCCTCATACGTAGCGTTCTATTTTATAAACTGGCATTCTCTTTAGTCTGCTGAGCAACGAACAAATCCTTAGAGCCGCCCAGAAAGAAAATCTAAGAACCAGTAACATAATATTGAATAAGTTATTTTAAAAACATGATATTATTTAGAGAAAATATTACATCTTTTGATAATAAACTCTTGTAAAATTGAATAAAGTTTGATGAAACAATAATCATAGTGCTATTGAGTAGATTACTATTAGTGCACGTGGCTTTGTCGTTTGATTGTCGAATTTTTGGTAATCCGTTTAAATATCCGATATTAATGTAATACTTAGTTTCTGAATTTAACGTTATAGTGCAAGGCGGAATGCTTGGATTTGAATATAATAACGCACGTGCAATTTCATATGCAGGTTGATCAGGAGTATCTATTATGGTTATGTTTCTATTATTTATATTACTTATTTGAAGATATTTTATGAAAGAGGAATCGATCAGCATATCTATCGTAGAAGCTTCATGTGTATAAACACTTGAAGAAGTTAAATGATTCCTTTGGTAGATGTTCACAGCTAAAATATATAAGATTAATGTAATTATTATTACAACTTTTTTAAACGCTTTGAATTGATGATGTACATACATACTACTGGTTTCTGTAGCATTAGTATGTTTTTGCTGGCTGGCCATAACGGTCCATATTGAAACCACCACAAAAAGGCACCATAAAGATCTCCAAAAAAGATCACCACCTACACCTGGCATTAAAAACGGTATCAAGGCTGTGATGCCATATAAAAATATTGATATATTCAAAACAAGGCTTTCATTATCTTTATTTCTAAAGCTTCTAAATACATAATTTAGTAGTTGTATAACAACATAACCTATCATAATCATGAACCCTATGAACATTGTGACAAACTCTTCTTTTGTCAATACGCTCTGTGCTGTAGAAGTCTTAGCTACAGCTGTTTCTATAGATGATTTTACAAATAATCTTGTTAACATGCTTAATAATAGATTAAATACACCAGAATACGTTATAATTGATACATATATATTGTATGAAAAAACTAATAATATAAAAATTAATATAAAAATTATTATTTGCTTCATATAATTAGAGCGTAGTATTACATTTTTTCGATGGATAGTCACTACGAGCAAAGATAAAAGAAAGATAACGTAGAAAATACTGAATACTATCGGTTCCTGGGAATGTCCCACAGAAGCCGAAGTAGATAATAACACTGCTAAGATACTAACTGTGTAATATGACTTCACTCTTCGAGACTCAATAAATAGAACAAAGGCTACCAAAAACAGCAGAGCTCTTGATACGTCAGAATATATGAAATAAATGGGATAAGGAGTTATAATACTCATAGCCGGTATAAATGTTAATGGTACCAGATCTTTTGATGAATATTTTATTAATGAAGATACCATAACAACTATCAATATGAACAATGAATACATAACTATAGGAATATACATAAGGACTGTGACTTTAATAGAAGTAACTATAGACAGAATCGCTTGTAACATAAAAGGTATTGGATACTCAACATAATTTGCACGAAATACTATAAGTGCTTGATTATTAAATGGGTAATGACCCGAGACTACTATCTCTTCTGCAACTTTATTCATATATATTAGATCTCCATTAGCCAAAATCCAATTAGGTCCCTTTATTATATAATAAAGTGTCCATAATATAAATCCAAACAATACTGTTTGAATAATAAACATATTAATATTTTTTGTAAATATAATAATAGATATAGAGATAGCATATAATATAATTGATGTAAATGAAAGAAAATAATTTCCAATTAATTGACTGTAAAAGTACATTATAACAGATACTATACTTAATAAAAATAATACAGTATTTTTCCTCATAAAAATATAAATTTATTTAGATTTATCATAAAGCAAAAAAAGTTCTCGCCTTTAACACAGTAGCCCATAACGCTTTAGGATCACCGGTTCCCGCGTCCAGGAACTGTTATATTCATTTCAGGATAACAACATAATTTTTTATCTTGACGCAACAAACTGCTAACTATTTTCTCTATTAGGGAAGTGCTATAACGAGAGTCTTCATGAAATTTCATATCATATTCTTTTTAAGGAGTGTGTGGATTTGAGATACCATCTCGCTAAACGACGGTATTGTGTTGAATTGGTACTGGGCTGTGTATTTTTCCAGTACGTATAATATTCTGCGTGCTAAGTCGCTGGAAAAATCATAGTTACTTATTCTCACCAGTAAATCGTCCATCCCTGCCAGCGCCAAGTACTCCGGGTTCCCACCAACATCAGTCGCAACCACAGGCGTCCCACAGGCAAGAGACTCTGGTGTCACCAAAGGGCCCCCCTCAGAGTATGAAGGTGCAACAGTTATATCAGCTGTATTGTAGAGTAATGGCAACAGTTTATTTTCTACGTACCCTAACGACTTAACATTATCCGTAAGCCCTAGGCCTCTCACTAATTCTTCCACATAGTCCCTATAGGACTTAGGTTCCAATTTACCGACGATGAGTAGCGTAAAGTCATTTCCATAAATCTTCTTAACTTTGGCGACTGCCTTTACCAGAATATGCGTACCCTTTAGAGGACCAGGGTTTACATGCAGAAGAACCTTACCCCTCAGTTTAATATTAAATAGTCTTTCAACGAGAGAACCTGCGTCCTCCCTTTTGATAGGTCTGAATAATTCTTTATCTACGCCATTTAGCACTGAGTAAACCTTGCTGGGAGGGGTTCCAGCATTTATGAGCTCTTTCTTGGTGTTTTTAGATACTGCCAATAGATGTACATTGCTTAGTCCTGTGATGTATCTGTAAAGTGCCATGTCAAAACGGTAAGTAACGTAAATACTAGTGATGTACCTAATTCTTTCTATACCAAATACCGGGTGATACCACATCCACTTGACCTCGTTGGCGTATGTACCGTGGATTACGGAAACTATTGGAACCTCATGTACAGCCTTGGCTATAATCACTAGAGGGCCGTGAATAAGTATGACATCGGGCTTTTCTTGCCTTACTAAGTCTTTAATAGTTTCATTGTTATAAACGTAGAACTGTATAGCGTAGAAAGGATCTGAGAGGGTTGGTTTACGTAAGGCATAGTGCCTTGTGATATAATCCTTCAATTCATGTGGAGGTGGAGTAGGGGTTGCGAGTATTACCTCCAGCCCCATTTTAACAAATTCTTTAGTCAAGTTCAAAGCAACTATGCCAACTCCACCATGGAAGAAGGGAGCAATATGCAGTATCTTCATAACGATTATGTAATAATCCTATCGTAAATATGCTTTATTCTCGATGCAACAACCTGCCAACTGTATTTCTCTACTACAGTTTCTCTGGCCTTTGCGGCTAGTTTACTTCTGAGGGTTTCGTCATTAATCAGCGTAAGCATCTTCGTCGCTAGGTCTTTCCAATCCCATTTCTTGAACAATAGGCCATTTACGCCATCAGTTATTACATCGGGTATTCCACCTGCCGTGGAGCCTATTGGGGGTGTTCCAGACGCCATTGCTTCAAGTAGCACCATTGGAAATGCCTCAGCTAGTGACGGAAGTACGAAGAGATGTGCGTTGGAGTATAGTACTCTTAATTCATCTTTTACGGCGCTACCTGTGAAAATTACTCTACCTGGTAGCCTCCTTTTAGCGTATTCAACAATTGCCCTGGCGTACGGTGAAGCTTCTGATGCTGAGTAGGAGCTTGTAAGTGGACCTGCAATGACCAGCTTCACGTGAACCGACTCTTGGGCAATGTGGCTAAAGGCCTTTAGCAATAGATGTACTCCCTTTTCAGGAGAGACCCTACCTACGAACAATATGTAGTTTCCCACTTCCAGATTAAACTTACTTAGGAACTCTCCATTTCTTAACCCAGGTTTGAAGTAATCTACATCTACACCATTGGGGATTATCACCGCCTTATCACCATTGACACCTGCCTTTTCAACTATTGTCCTATACATGGTCTTATTGAGCGCTACAACCGCATTTGAAGCCCTCATCGTGAAGCCCTCCACCAACCTAACAACCCTCTCGCCCAAGTGCACCTTATCCTCGGGCCATAATCCATTGTGGCATGTGTACACGAAGCTGTGAGGGCGTTTGCGGTTGATTGCTAGGGCGAATCCGGCCCAAGCTGTGTTGGCGTGTATTACGTCGAAGTCTTCCTTGTCTAAGTACTTGCTTGCCGTTTTGCCGAATTGGAACTCCATAGCGATGTTCCTCTTAATGTTTAAGGTGGGAAGCCTTACCAGAATTCTTAGTACCTCGGCGCCGTTTACGTTGTCTGTTTCAACGCCGATGCCGTTCCACTTGGCGTCTATGGCTACGGCGTCTACCCCGAGTTTTCTCAGGTGTCTTGAGAGTTGGTATACATACTCCTCCACGGCGCCTCCTTTGATGGGTGGTAGTGGCACTAGGCCTGAGGACACCAATGCGACTCTCATGTGGACTTTGCCAGCAGTTGTTTATACAGCAATTTCATGACTTCCATCTCTAACCTAAGTTCTTTGTTGTTTCTTGTTCTTGATAGGCTTTCTTCTCTGGCTATGTGGAGTACCGGGTTATTTGGGACGTATATGGTCTCTAGGCCTTTGAGGATTAGCTGGAGGGCGAAGTGCTGCTCGTTGCCGGGCGCCCTCTTGAGGAGGGGGTGTTCAGGGAACCACACGTCGTAGACGTCGCTCGCCTTAAAGCTCATGTTGACGCCTCTAAATAGGAGGGAGAAGCATTCCCTGTCTGGGATGTAGGGGCCGTGGACGATGTCTAGGTTTTTTGTGAGGTACACGCCAAATCTGTATTTCTTCAGTAGGGGGTGCGGCCTCTCGAGCCACGGCCTGACTGCCCATCTGTAGAGCTTCGTTGGCGGCTTGTCGTCCGGGGTGGGGCGGAGCCTCATTTCCCGCAGGTCGATGTATATGTCTCTGCTGGCGATGCTTGCCGCCCGGGGGGAGGCGAGATGGAGCTTTACGTATTTTTCTATCCATTTAGGGGGCGGTATGGCGTCGTCGTCTGTGAAGAGTATAAGGTCTCCTGTTGCGTTTTTCTTGCCTAGGTTTAATGCGTGGGTGAAGAATCCGTGCCGTTGTTCTATTACGACGCAACTGAGGCTTGCCTTACGGCAGAGGTCTTCGATCTCTTTTATGTTGCATTTCTTAACCACGAGGACTGTTTCATGAGGTCTGAGTGTCTGGTCTCTTAGGGCGAGGAGGGAGTGCTTGATGTAGGTACAACCCTTGCTGGGGATAATTACCGAAGCTTTCATTTGCTGGTAAATTGAGATCTCACCCCCATCTTTCGGTGGCGGTGGGGGCTGGCTCTCTGTACTTCTGTGATATCGCAACGATGGGCATTCTTAGCGAAGGTATGAGTTTCACTAATGGGTACGCCGCAACGCGGAGCAGGTTGAGCTTCGTCGGTTTTTTGATTGCGAGTTTAAGGAGGTCGGCGTAGTCTCTGAGACGCTTGTAATCTTTCGGCTCCGCGTTGACGTATGTTAGGTCGTTTACTGCGGAGTAGTAGTACTCAACTGGCTTGAAGCCTGTCTCCTCAAGCATTGACGGAACTTCTGGCATTGTGTATTCCCTCACGTGGTATCGGTATATTGGCTGTTTGCCGAGGATGAGTCTAAGTCTTCGGAAGAGGGAGGCTATGTTTGGCGTGGTTAGGATTAGGTATCCGCTGGGTTTGAGGGATTTGTTTATCTCGGAGAGGACTTGGGGGACGTAGTAATAGTGGAGGTGTTCGATCACCTCTGTAAACATGGCGCAGTCTGCGCCGCGTATGTCAAGCCGCTCTCTTTCTAAGTCGCGTTTTACCACCTTCACGCCGCACCGCTCGGCGATGGGCATATAGGGCTCCGGCTTAGCATCTACGGCAGTGAAGTCGTAGCCCATCGCCTTAAACGCGCATGAGACGACGAAGGGCTGGGCGCCGAGATCCATCACGGCGGCGCTTCTAGCGCACCACCTCTTGGCCAGTCTGAGGACCTCTAATCTTCTGCTGAACTCAAGGTAATAACTCCTAATGGCCTTTCCATCACCTAACCTCTCAACCCCTCCGCTAATAGGGCTGTGAACCTGTTTACACCATCAAGGTGCGTTCTGTATTCCCTCCTAATCAACGCTATACGCATTTTACCACTCACCTACCAAGCATGCACACCAAAAGGACTTATCTGCTTTGTACACTGTGCCTAGTGCCTTAATTACCATGAATCCATGCAACTTAAGCAAATACCTGAGACCTCTGAAAGTGTATATACGTAGGTGCCCGCTCAATGGTTTATTTATCCAGTTCAACAACATTGTGAACAATCTTCATGTCTCTTTAATAGCTTAATGGTAGGCTGAACCCTAGGATGCATAAAACTTTAGCAATTCTTCAATTACCTTACCCCAAGTAGTCACTCTTTTTCTACCCTCTGCGCCGAGCTTCTCGCCAAGTTTCCTATCCCTTATCAACTGGAGCATTGCGTCGGCCAGCGCTTTGGGGTTTTTTGGTGGTACTAGTAGCCCATTAACTATGTGTCTTACTCTGTATGGTATTTCGCCCACTGCTGATGCCACCACAGGCTTGCCCCGGGCCCAAGCCTCGGTTATGGCTAGGGAAAATGCCTCAACGTAATTACTAATGCTTGGCAGGACTAGCGCTGTGGATGCGTCTAGCGCGCCTATCTTCACTTCCTCGCTGACGAAGCCAGTGAACACCACGTTCCTCCCCACCTCCATCCTGTCGGCCAGCCACCTGTATGGCTTTTGATCTCCTGGGCCTATTATCACGGCGGTTAATGTTGGCTCCTCCCTGGCGGCTATGCTGACCGCCTTGATCAGGACGTCTACGCCTTTCAACTTGTGTAGCCTGCCTACGTAGACCACGAATGGGTCGTCTATGTTGTACCTGGCCTTGAACTCCTCGGCTTTGTTGGGCGCGGTGAGCAATTTCTCGTCAACTCCGTCGGGGACGTAGGCGGCGTCGATGCCGTATCTGTTCTTCAGCATCTCCTTGTCTCTGAGGCTTTTAACGAGCTTGACGTCGCTACTCCTAACGGCCCTGAGCGCGGCCTGCCTGCCGTAGGGCGGGCCCAGCAACCTGACCAGCGGGTTTGGGTGGTCGTAGAGTGCGTCTACTGCCATGAAGTGTATCGCCGTCTTTGCCCCGAGCTTCTTGGCCCTTTCGATCATCTTAACCGTGAATAGGCTGTTTTGGCTGTGTCCGTGTACTATGTCAGCGCTTTTGAGCAGGTCGCTGGGGTACTCCAGTGGGTACGTTAGGTCGGGGTAGCCGAGCCTAACGCTCCGAACCCTATGCACGTGTACACCGTTAACCGTCTCCTCCTTGGGCCTGCCCTCGGCGCCGTGTGTGCTTGTTATTACGTGGACTTCGTGTCCGAGTTTAGCCATGTCTTCTGCTAGTGCTTTTACTACGTTTTCGAGTCCACCTATTACGGGCCAGTAGTGATGGTATATGTGTACTATCTTCATTCCTTGTTTCTTACCGCCTTTACTATTCCTCTTATCGCAGTTGGCCCGTTCAGTAGTGCGTACGTTGTTAGTATCGTGTAGCTTAGTATCTTCTTGGTTATGGGGTACTGCCACTTGTTCATAAAATATGTGTGGTTTCTCCACTTCCAGTACATCCTATCCTCCAAGTCTGAATATCTGTCCCCTCCCTCCTCTACAGCAAGATGATACACATAAAATCTCGGCTCAAAAACTATCTTATAGCCTAACTCCTTGACTTGCCTTTGTAAGTCGCTCTCTTCCCTATAACCTGTTCCGCCATAGCCTTCATCGTATTTAATGCCCAAATCTACGATTCTTACTTCCATGGCCATTAAGTGTGTTGTGTATTCTACTTCTCTTGGTCCATGCTTCATATTCAACACTATGAAGCCCGTAGCTTTCGTAAGCAGATCTGCTAAGTACGGTACGTTCAGCGCGAAATCTGGATCAATTCTCCTCTTCCTTAAGTTAATACGCCCACCACCAACTATACCCACCGATTCATTTCTAAGCCATTGTAACGCAATTTCTAAGCTCTTATCCCCTGGATATAAATAATCATCTTCATACTGTATTATCACATCATCAGGAGCCAAATTTTCTCTAGCGATTTCGAATACTTTATTTCGAGCTCTCACAGATCCCCTTCTACCAATCCTCATGTCATGAATAACCTCAAACCCGGCATCCTCAACCTCCTTAATCGCCTTAACGTAAAGCTCTGCCTCGCTTGCTGTTATTGCGTCGGCGACAACGATGAATCCCCTAACTAGTTTACTGCCTAAGAATGATCTCAAACACAGCCCTAGTA
>Ga0209739_100681_pt1 | contig 13074 bp, 17 predicted proteins | sample JossMetagenome_2_FD_184729 | JGI IMG/M metagenome (GOLD analysis project Ga0209739, IMG submission 184729) | Hot spring sediment microbial communities from Joseph's Coat, Yellowstone National Park, USA - JC3_ASED (SPAdes) (version 3) | ecosystem: Environmental > Aquatic > Thermal springs > Hot...
ATTTGTTTCATTATAAATTTTACAAATTAGAGGAAGAGTATCTGTAAATACAATTTTTTCTTTTGATTGACCCAAAAAATAACCTAAAGCAAATGATAAACCTATGAAGAAGATTGTTATTATTGGTATTATTAAACTTCTACTTCTTATCACTTTTATCCCTCCTCAATTCAAGATATGTTACCAAAACAAATAAAAGCGAGGCAATTTCGTAAGAGGCACTGAAAAACCAACCGATAAAAGCTACCAATAAACCTATTCCAATTGATTTTAAAAATTTTTTGAGACCCATTTTATCACCATTATGAATTTATTTTTTTGCTTAAAAAGTTACCAATTAATAGTATTGCAAATAGCGAAGCTAAGAAAGCTAAAAATAAAGCTAGATTCATATAAAACGATGATTTAGATTGTAGTTCCCTAAGATTTTCCATTAATAAAGATATTGCCCTTGTGTTTCCTTCATTTACTATTTTTTGCTCTTCTAATGATTTCTTCAGCTCATCTATAGTTCTATTCACATCCTCTGGAATGTAAGGAACTATTTTTTCCTTTTCTATTATTGTTTGGTTAATAGTTTGATTTAGAGTTGTATTGTAGATTATTGGAGTTTCGGAATAATGAACATAAACCTCTCTCTTTTCAGTAAATTCTATTTCTTGAGTGTAAACCATATAAATGTCACAAGTATTATTAGAGGCTGGATTGATCGTGAAATTTAATTTATATCCATTCCAACAATTACAAACCCATTTATTTACATAAGTTTGATTTTCCACCAAAAAACAATTCGGAGAAAAGTAAAACTCATTTAAATCAATCTTATTGCTACAAATCATTGTTATGTTTAATGTTTGGCAATTTGGGAAGTCATAAAAGTAAGAGCTACCGCTATAATAATTAGCTGCTAAAGCTATTGAAAATACAAAAAAGAAAAAAGAAAGGAAAGGAAGTTTGGCTTTCATTTACTCACCTTTATGGTAAGGCAAAATGCTCTTCATACCTGATTGTTATTGTTTGTCCTCCTGCTAATGCTGGACTCAATCTTACTGTTATCTTGTTCCATAAGGTCTCTCCTGCAGCTATTTCATATGGCTGAGCATTTCCATCACCATTATTATCAAAGAATAATTCAATTGGGTCATCCACTCCTTTTGCTGGGCAATTTCTAAGTGGAGTTAACGTACCATCTGGATTTACACAATATAATAGATTTGTTATATCCCACTCTCCATTATTATCTTGATAAATTACTTGCTCTATCTCATATAATCCTGCCGATAATCCCTGGTTAGAACTTACTATTGTTACTGGATATCTTTCTATTGGGTTGTTAGCGTGGTTAGTTGTTGTGACATTATACCAAATTGTATCTCCTCCATAAACTTCTCCAGTTACTGTAGTATCATCAACTATTGATAATCTATCTGAAACCGCTACAAATTTTGTTTCCAATGGAATTTTTGTAGTTACTGTTGCTGTTAAAGTATTGCTGATGACATTAACTAAAGCTCCAAGAGCTATTCCTCCTAATAGGATGAGAAATATTGGAATTGTCAACTTTTTATTCATATTTTCCCCTCCTTAAATATTGTCTAAGGGCTTCATCAACAATATCCTTCATCGGCTTTCCAGTTTTAGCTGAAAGGATTTTAAGTTGTTTATGAACCTCAGGATCTATTAATACCTTTTTCACAATCTGCCCCTTTGACATAAATATATTATGTAATTTGGGTATTTAAGCTTTTCGGTCAGTTATCCTGCCTAAAAGTCAGCTAACAACCCATTCCGATTGATTAAAAGCTTTTTCATATTCTATTAATCTTAATTAAAGCTAATGTATCAATTTTTCCTTTAGTACCAAATACAAAAATATAATTATAAGAGATATAATTAACAAATCTACTAGTTTATTTGGTGTTAAATTTTCTTTTATTTGATCTAAAATAGAGGTTTGAGAAAAGCTTTTTTGCTCTTCCAATTTAACCGTTAAAATAAAACTCCTAGTAACGTTTAAATCAATTTTTTTAGTTTTATATCCCTCTGCTGAAAACACAAAAGTGTAAGTACCTGGAACTAGCGAAATTATTTCCCCTTTTGTAACAGTTTTGTTTAAAATTAGCTTTCCATATTTATAAATTTCTAAATACTGAGTTGAAGGCGTAATATTCAAAGATATGTAGAAATTCATTAAACCAACGCCATAATAAGGAGTTCCGCCAATTGAAACATCGAAAACAACTCTATAATTTATTGTATTTCCACTTGTATCGTTAACATAAACTTTTAAATCATAATGACCTGAAGGAAGGTTTAAAGTTTTGTTGTTACACCAAGGTAAATCTGAAATATTTCCATTCAGTTCATACCAGCATTTGTCAACAGCAACATTATCGCTAACAACATAAATTAAATCTATAAATGCCTTATCATATGTTTTTGGCTCTGGAGATATTACAGTTATGTTTGGTGGAATGTCGTCTATATAATTAACAGTACCAATCTCTTGAGCTCCGATAACTGGAGCAAACAAAAATACTAGAAATATTAGAGCAAAAAGCTCTTCTTTTTTAGTTTTGTAAGCAAGGAAAACTATAACAATTACTATAATCCCAGCCACTATTAATTTCAGCATATTTTGCTCATTTTTCACGCTGTTTTCTTGATTATAGATTTGATTTTGATATGTATTTGGAACTCCGCTAAAAGAATAAGTTGCATTCGTAATAACTTTCTTTTCTTGGTTTCTTTCAAAAACATAAATGTATCCTATTTCTCCTCTTCCATAAACAATCCACCTTTCATCAGGGTCTATAGATACCTCTCTAATAACCTTATAAACTTTACCAGGCTCAAGATTTATCGGTCTCATCGTTATTGTCTGTGTAACATTACTTCCAATTTTACCCAAGAAAATAGTAGTTAGTGGCTCGCAGTAAGGAGTAATTATATTTGAAGTGCTTTGGCTCACACACTCAGAATTATTCACAAACCAAAAGTTTATTCTAATAGGAACCCAATCTCCTGTATTATATCCCTCTTTTTCAGGCACAGAAATATTAACTTGATAAACAATACTTTCTCTAGAAGATAGTGTGTTTGAAATCAAAGCTTCTCCTGTAATTACGCTTTGATTTGTTGGTCTAACAACATTCCATATTTTTTCAACAATTTCAATGAGCTCCTCAGCCTCTCTAGCACTCCAAACATGCCTCGAAATCTCCTCATAGTCAACGGTAGCATTTCTCGACAATATTTCTTTTAAGTAGCCACAAACCGTATTGTTTTCATTGCTACAGTTCCAATATAGCCAAAGCTTCTTCCAATTGCTATTTAAATCCATTATACTTCCATTCCAAACAGCAAAGTAGCTACCATTCCAATAATAGAAGGTTGTGTTCCACATTGGAAAGTAAGTAATCTGAGTGGTATTGATATAATTGAGCTTAGAAGTTATATCATTATACAAATAATCCCTAACTTCATAGAGGGTAGAATTTATTTTATCTAGCTTACTAAATGTTGTTGTGAAATTAGAGGCTATCTCATCCTTTGTTGCTATATTATTCATTATCCAAATTACATCGCCTCTAACACCATCAATTTTTTGAGCAATAGTTTGATTAACACTAGTTAGGTTGTTAGCAATTCCTAGCAATGTAGTATTCATATTTGTGAGCATATTTTTAACTATTGTGAAGTTGTTTGCCATTGCATCTTGAGTAGCAACATTAGCTTTCAACCAACTAACATCACTAATTAATCCCTGCACCTGAACGTATGTTGCCATATTTTGTTTTATGTAGCTAACTGTATTGTTTATGTTATCCAAATAACTACACAATATTGAGTTAGAAGGTAGAGAACAATCGACAATCTTTTTGATTGTATAAACTGTTGAGTTCACATCACTCAACTTGCTTAAAATATCAGTTTGGTTATAGTTGGTTAAAGTTCTGTTTGAGTAGCTCCAAATGCTTTGCTCTGTTATCTGCCTTTGCGAGGTTACAATAGCTGGATTTGATAAGTAAGTAAGGTTGTTAATGTTGCAGGTAGCTCTCAATAAATACACGCTTTCGCTACTAACATTTAATATTGAGTAGTATTTTCCTGTTTCCCTCCAAGTCATGTTTAAATTATTGTAGATTATTAAATTCCTCAAACCATCAATTACAGTTAATGTCACATTATTGCAATCTACCAAAGAGTTGCCCATATTTCTAACAAAAACTTCAACTGTGAAGTTAGTGTTAGTTAGAACATATGCTGGTGCTGACAACTCTATGGATTGAATTTGCTTTTCTGACTCTGTTGCTTTTGAAACAGGAAAGTTAACTGAGGTTGTATCTATAGAGCTTCCATCATTAGCTGTGCAACTCAATTTCCAGATTCCTACTGAAGCTGTTGGTGAGATAATAAAGCTACCTTGATAATAATTACCAACTTTTGTTAAACTTCCTTCCCAAACTTTTTCATTTACTTGATTGTAGGCATAGCAATTGACATTTGCCATAATTGTTAAGCCTGTAGCGGAATCGTAAACAAAATCTTTTATGTTTACTGTATCCCCTGGCTGGTAAACTGCCTTATCTAAACTTATAGATTGCTGAACTTTCCTTACCCAGAAGAAACCAATTCCAAATAAACCATTTCCAACTGCCTTAACTCTGTAAACTCCTGTTTTCTGAGGAGTGAAGGAAATATTTAATAGCCCGTTACTATCAGTAGCTTGTTGAATTTGATAAACTATATTACCGCCATCATCCAAGATGTAAATGTTTAGAAGTTGGAAAGGAAGCATACTTGTGTAATTTCTTGCCTTCAAAAATATTAAAACATTTTCTCCAACACTATAACTTCTTGAAATTCTGTCAAAATAAATATCCACAGAACTGCCTGTGTATGAAGTTGGATAGCCATATCGCCAAGTCTTATTTTCCGTTAATAGCATGGTACCATTGTCTGAAGGGCCTAACAAATTGCCCAAAATAAACCTTGCTCTTACTTTTCTCATATTAAAGTTTGGCAAAATTCCATAGTTGAAGTTAAAAGTGCTCCAAGTTCGAGTTTCGCTCCTATACTCGTCTAAACCCTCAGTAATCAAAATTCCAAAAACAAACCTCCAATTGTTATAGAAGTTTTTATAGTTATTTCTGCTTATGTTAAAGCCATACATAAATTCTGTGTAAAGGTAATTGAAGCAGTAAGGATAGCAAGGAGTTAAGCCATCGGTTGTAGGCATTGGCAAAGTTGTAGTGAAGCCTAAATAGTAGGAAGGTGCCTTTGCTGTTACGTTACTGAAAGCCCATCCGCCAACATTTGCTACTCCAGTAGTAGTGAAAGGTCTGAAGAGATGAAGCACCTCTTCCTTTCCAAATAAAGTTTCCAAATAAATTCTTGTCACATTAAAATACCTCATATTTCCCCATCCTCTCATGTTAAATGTTTGCCAAATGAAATCGAGTGTGTAAATGTCAGGCAAGTCAAAAAACACATCCATGTAATCTGAATTTGCTGGAATGTAAAGGGTTACTTTGTAATTATAGCCCAAACTGTTACTCTCCTCAAGCAAAACGGCAGAATAATCTCTACTTAACCCCAAATCTGCCTTAACGTTCCTTACTTGTTTGTAAGTTCCAAGGTAAGAATAACCAGGAGCCCAAATCCCGCCAGAGGTGTAGTGAACTAAACCAGTAAGTTTATCATACCAAATTATTGGAGTTTGAGCTACTGTTCCAGGTGTTGAGTTGTAAATCATAATTATTTTTCTGCTATCTTCTATCCACAAATCATTATTGTTGTCGTTAAAGGTTGGTGGTGCCCCCCCTGAAGTAGTATAGAAAGGATGATTCCACGAGGTTCCAAAATCTATATCTTTTGCTACAACATCTATCCCACTTCCACTATAGAAATGGTTTGAAAATATTACCGCATATACTGGAAGTTGAAGTTCAGAAGTAGCATATCTTATTCTGTATGTTGAGTTTGTGTTGTTAGTTATTCTCAATCTCAAATAAGTTAAATGCCCATCATACTTCCATTGACTTGGTGTAGTGAATTTCCTATACCAATACCCACCTGTTGAGTTGTAGTAAAGTGCAAAGGCTCTATCGCTCCAAAGCAGGAAAGGTATACTCCCATCCAATAAGATTGGATTTTCATAACCTCCCTTCAATCCTTCTGTTCCGTATACATGTGTGAAGGAAAAGTAAACTGTTATTCCAGAGCCAATTGGATAGTAGGAAGAATTTGTTATATTTACTCTAACTTCATAATTTTGGTTGGGTTTTAAAACATACTCCTCCTTTCCTGTATTTAAATTTATAATTTTCAATTCTGGAAAGTTCCAGTCCCAAGGAGTTGTCAGAATTGGGGGAGATTGAATTCCAAAAGTTGAACCAGTAGTTCCCGGAATGTATATATTATCCACATACACAAAAAACCAATTCGCAAAATCAAAATCTTTACACAATCTTGCACTACTATCAATAACATTATTCCAACTTATTGTTCCACTCGTATCTGCTGTTAAGGTTGGTGAAGTAACATAGGTCCAGGAATAGGTATTGGGAGATAATAACCTTATTCTCCATCCAGTAGAGGTTGGTGGCAACCCCAAAACTGTAATGTTTATCCCCCTCCCATATATATCATCACAACTTATCCATCCACCATTACTCAAATCCTCCCCAGTCCTTGCGTTTTTAATTATTATTTGTGGTTGCTCTCTATCATAAGCAACCCAAAAACTATCAATCCACAAATTTGATGCGTTTGCCGAAATCCTGTAAGATTGACCAAGCCAATTTGTATATGAAACAGAAGAGCTGTAATATAAAATAGTCCTCCTCGTTCCAGCCCATGTATTGTTTGTTTGTGGAGCACAGTATGGGCTACCATACCCCAATTTAAGCAAAGTCCAATCCGTATTTGGTGGTATGGTTATGGAGCAGTAAGGTTTTCCAGCTGTGGTTTGTTGCGAACCATTAATAAAATCATAAAAACCGCTATTATCACTAATATTGAGTTGGACTGGATAAGAGTTTGGATTCTTTACTAAAACATAAAATGTCAACCTATAAATCACAGCCCAACCATAATAACCTAGATAGTGGTATGAGATTAAAAAGTTAGCTGTATTGCTTCCAGGTGCTGTTTTGTAATACTTGCCATCTGGAAAGGCTAACTTATCGTGCAAATAAACTCTATAGCGTGAAGAACCAAATTTCACAGCATCAATAACAATAAAATAATTTGTTGCTGAAGGATTTTTTGTGCTACTAACCTTTAATTTTACATTCACAGGCACATCATTTTGAGAAAAATAAATTCCGCTCCACTGCTTATGGCTAACAGTACCAGCATAGGTATCGATTTGAGTAAAAAGAGAATCATTTATATAAACGTCAATATAACCACATGCAGGGCACTTATCATAAATTATTGAAAAACCAGAACCAACAAACTCAAATTCCAAATAGCTTCCAATTGAGGAAGAATTAACGTTTGTTGAGTTAAAGTCGCTCACATCTGTTGTAATATTCCAATTTCCAACTTTACTTATATTTGAACTTTCAGCTTCAACCCAATACCACTTAACTGGATAGTCACTCGCATTTATTAAAACTGTTCCCCAATTGTTCTCAACACCATCACTTTGTAAAACTGGATTACCGTTTATATCAACTGTGTAAAGGTTTACTATTTTCTCATGCCTTATATCAATACCAAATTTTTTATAGTAATACCAACTCTCATTTTCCAAAGTCCACAAATTATCGTTTTGATAGTAAGGGTATGGGTAGTAATCAGCAAAGGTAAGAATTGCTAAATTTAGAAAGGCAACAGCAAAACCAAAAATCAATAAATATATTTTTCTCACTTCAGTTCACCCCAAATGACCAATCTATAATCGCTCATATCTTAATTTAGATATAATAAATTTAATAATAATGATTTTGCCTTACTATTCCTTTTTTAAAATCAACCCATTCCCAATAACCTTCTCTAAAAAGCAGTGCTAAAATTTTTTTAAACTCTTTTTGACTCAACCTCATTCTCCTTCTCTCTAAAGCTCTTTTAACATATAAAAATTCCATATAATAAAACTCTTGAGGCAGAAGAACTCTCATTAAATTTTTAAATTCTTCTTTAACTGTTTCTAGTCTAGCAAATGACTGCATATATTTTTTTACACATTAATTTAAAAAATTTAAAAAGAAAGAGAAATCTTAAACAGCTAAAACAATATCTATTGTTGAAACATTCACTTTCTTTCCTTGATTTTCTCTTTCTTCAGTTCCAATTTTTATGTCCTTCACTTTTAAGTTTTGAAGATGCTTCCTTCTGACTATTTCAACAACATCAACTGCTCTAGAGATGTTTTTTCCTCTTGCCTTGACATGAATTTCTTTTTCTCCATTAGTGAGTTGAGTTAAGACAGCAAAAACATATTTTACAATTGGTTTCTTACCAACTAATATTTCATTCTCATTTTTCTGCATCGCTGACCACCTCCTAAATTTAAAAAATTGAATTTTAAATTTATAAAGTAATGATTAGGGCTAGGTGAACAGAGCTAATCGATGAAGAAGAGGCTCAGCTATGATGACACTAACCCAGAATGATGAATAAAGCCCACTATGATGAAAGATGATTAGGTATAGCAACTGAACTGTGGGCGAGTAGTTCAACGGTAGAACGCCGCCCTTGCAAGGCGGAGGCTCGGGGTTCAAATCCCCGCTCGTCCACTATTTCTTTATTTCAAAACATCATTCCTGGTGTATGATTACTTCTCCTTCTTCTTTTGTAGGAAAACTTATGCTAACCTTGCCACTCCAGTTGCTTTCTTTTATTTCTCTTATAACCACCTCTATGGGTTCCAAAAAGACAGTTATTTCAATCCTTCCTATTTTATTTACATCAACCGTTCTCTCTATTTGTCTGAATATTTCCAAAACTTTTTTCTCCATCTCATTTAACCCAATAAATAATGCTAACAGGAATGAACCCAAACATAAAAATTACTACAAATTCAAGCAACTTCTCCTTCCACTTTTTCATTTTCATTTTCGCCCACCAATTTTTTTATTTCTTTCAACTTTTTAGCTATTTCTATTCCCTTTTCAGTTAAGGAAACAGAAGTGGCTCTTCCAGATCTAGTCAGCTCTACTACACCTTCATTATTTAACTCATGAATCAATTTAACAAGATGTGGATAGTTTATATCCAACTCCCTATAAATTTGAGTTATGTTCTTCGGCTCATTTAACAGAGAAATTATAACATCTGCTGATTTATAAAACAGCTTCATGTCTCCCACCTATAAACTCTTTTATCTTTCTATCAGTTTCTATCTCAACAGCATCTCTTTTGAATTTTGATGGTAAAATCAAAAAACACTCGTTTTTACCATTTTCATACTCTATAACACTAATCATTCCAACACTTTTAGTAATCATCTCTTTCAAAAGATTTGGACTGTTCAATACAAGCTTTCTAAAAGCCTCTCCAATGTAAAAATAAGCATTTGTTATTATATAGAAATAGTTGAAGAAATCCCTTCTTTCAACTGCTTGAACCACCGCTTTTTCCAAATCAACCTCTTTCAATTCAATTCCTACTTTTCTCATTAACCCTTTATTCAAAGTTCTACAATATAATATAGCATCTATTTCCTTATCTTTAACATAGAAGTGTTTCAATATTTTTACAACCTCACAATTATGTAAGTTCTCTATAAAACTTATTGTGTATTTATTTAACAACTTGTCTTCATATATAGTTTTTCCTTCCCAATTGTTTTTCTCAATCATCTTACATCCCTCTTTTTTCTTAAATAATATGGCTCATACTCAAGATCCCATATTGATTTTTTCCTAGGTGGTTTGGTGAGAATCATCTGACAATATTCGGCGAGCTTCAGCCCAAGCTGCTTTAGAGTTTCATTTTCAGAATTCATTTCACCCCACCTAGGTTTTTATTTCTTTTTCTGTCCTCATTTTCTCAACCTAAAAATAGTTATATTTCCAATTTCTTTTTCCTCAATTTCATTGTTTTTTACTAGGTATATCAAATATCTGTAAACTGTTGCCCTGCTTACATTTGTCTCCCTAGATAGTTGAGTAACTGTTGCCTCTCCCCTATTTTTAAGAACCTCTCTTATTTTCTCTAATATTTCTTCTTTAAATCTCATAATCATTATTGCTAAGCAAGTATTTAAACTTTACTGTTTAACAGAAATTTATATTTTTAAAAATATAAATTGTAGAGAAGAAAAGCTTATAAATACCTTACTCATATAAAAAAATATGAAAAAACTAACAAGCATTAAAATTGATGAAGAACTTCTAGAAGAAGCGAAGAAAAGAGGTTTAAAACTTTCTGAAATAGTTGAAAAAGCATTAATCAGGGCTGTAAAAAGAGGAGTAAATTATAAGGAGGAGAAAGCAAAGGAACTTTGGGAAAAAGCTTCCAAAATTGCCAGCAAAAAAGTTATTGAAAAAGCTAAAGAGATATATCAAAAAACCCTCCAAGATCCCTGGGCTTTTGAAAAGCTTAAGAACAAAAACTTAGAAGGGCTAATAGCTTCAGCAATTTACATAGCTTCAGTTTTTTACAAAGAAGGATTAACTCAGAGGGTAATAGCAAACACTTTAGGAACTACTGAACAAACCATTAGAAAAATTTATAAGATTATGGTGGTTGGGAATGAAAGAAGATTGGCTTGAATTTTATCTTATCCCAACTAATGAAGAAGAAAGGAAAATAGCAGAGTTTTTTGAAAAAGGCCAGGCCATTGTGAAATTTAACCCAAGAACAAATAAAGTGATTGTCTCCTACCCAATAGGAATTAGACAAATGTATTTTGTTATGAAAATAGAATACAAAAGAAACATAAAGCCTTTCATAGATAATTTTTTAAAATTCTGGCAAGAAGGGAAGTTTTGGCTTGGAATTAAAAATAATGAGTTTTTCACAACTCCAACAATTCTGGAGTTGATGAAAAAATAATATAAAATAGGAGGTGGGGTGTGGTGGGGTGGTGTAAATGATAAATTTTGATGATTTTATAAATAAGAGAGTAAGGGTAAGACAGAAAGATAACTTTGTAAAGGATGGTATATTTCTAGGTCACGATAAGGACTTTATTTTCTTAATGTATGACAGTGGGGAAAGAGTAGCAATCGCTAAGGATGTTATTCTTGAAATAAAGGTAAAGGAAGGGAGATCTTATGGAAAAAATAGACATTGATAGTTTAAAAAGCTTTACAGTAGAGGTTCTCGGACTTAAATTAGAAGGAGTAACACTAGTATTTGGAGAAACAGGAAGCGGAAAGACAGCTTTTGCTTTAAAAGTCGTAGAAAAGTTTTTGAAAGAAGGGAAGAAAGTAACATATGTCTCAACTGAGAAAAAATGGGAAGACATAAAGAGGATAGAGAAATTAATGGAAAAACATGGGAAGGAAAATTTTAGCGTCTATATAACTTCAAACAACCAGGAAATAGAAGAACTTATAAATAAAATTAATTCAGATTTGATAGTAATTGATAATTTAAACATTGCTTACAAGGAAGACAGCACGAAAAAAATGTTGGATTTATGTAAGCTTTTGAAAGAAAAAACATTCAACGAGAATTCATTGGCTTTAATAACAGTTCATGTCTACAAAGATGCAAGAGTAATTTCTTTAGGGTCTTTAGTTCCAATTGGTGGTCTCAAGCTCTATACTCTTTCGAACAAAAGAATATTAATAAAGAAAACTCACTCTTGGAACAAAAGAATACTTTCAACAGAAAATGGGGAAAAAGTAATTGAAATTGAAGAGGGATTTATAAAAGGGGATAATAATGTTTCAGGATCTTGATTTTGGAGAAATCAAAATATTAGAGATAATTAAAGATAAACCAATGAGAATAGAAAAAATAGTAGAAGAGCTAGACAAACAAGGAATAAATGCAACCTATGACCAAATTTGGAAGAAGCTTGTAAAAATGGTTGAAGAGGGAATAGTAGAAAAGGGGGAGATAGAAGTTAGAGTATCAGATAAAAGAAGGTTTATTACTGTCTATAAACTTAAAAATGAGTATAGAAAAGAACTGGATGAAACCCTTTCTTTTATTCATTCTATTTTTATCTCTAATAATTATGAAGATTTGGAAAAATGGGAATAATTCCAAAGTTTCTAAATCTTCATAAATTACCTACTAAAAAACCTACCAAAATACCAACTGAGTTACGAAATAGCAAGAGTTTTTCGAAGGGTATCTCCATCTCTTTTTAACTTTACCTACCAAAATACCAACCAAACTACCTACTGAATTACCTACTGAGTTACGAAATAGCAAGACCCTACCGAGGGGTATACCTCTTCACTCAATTTTCTTTTTTAATTATTGTATAGAAAATAATTTTTATTTATTTTTCATTTTATTTCTAATTTTTATGAAATTTCATAATTTTTATCTATAATTTTTATGACCTTTTGTAAAAAAAGGAATATATATTTTTTACCATATATTTTTATTTCTAATTTTTATGAAAAATTTTATTTTATTTCTAATTTTTATGAAATTTTTCTCGATAATTATTTCCTCCAAGGACGGTATGCTATTTCGTAACTCAGTAGGTTTTTCGGTTGGTAACTCAGTAGGTTTTTTAGTTTAGTAACTCAGTTTACTAACTCAGTAGGTTTTTTAGTTTGTGATTTAGTAGGTAATTTAGTTGGTTAATTAGTAGGTAGCTTAGTAGGATAAATTCCCTTGATAATTATTGTATATAAATTAAAGTTGAGAATATTTATATTTTAGTAAGTGTTGTTTTATTTTCTCTTCTTCTTTTTTAAAATGTTCATCAAGCATCTTCATAACTCCTTCTACTCCAAGTTTTACAATATCTTCCCCTGTGAGCATAACCCCCTTTGGTTTTGGAGGTGGAGGATAATTAACTAGATAATAGCGTTTCTTTCTAATTGATCCTCTACTTGGGTAAGTATCTGCAAAGGCTATTTCATTGTTTTCTTCCATTTCTTTTAAAACTGTCTTGATTCTTTTATACCATCTAGGTTGGAGCTC
>Ga0209739_100684_pt1 | contig 13048 bp, 13 predicted proteins | sample JossMetagenome_2_FD_184729 | JGI IMG/M metagenome (GOLD analysis project Ga0209739, IMG submission 184729) | Hot spring sediment microbial communities from Joseph's Coat, Yellowstone National Park, USA - JC3_ASED (SPAdes) (version 3) | ecosystem: Environmental > Aquatic > Thermal springs > Hot...
TGGAGTTGGGAGTTGAATTTGTTTGGTTGTTTCATGGTAGCTTCCCCTCCTTTTTAGTGATTTTAGGTCGGTATTTCTTGGGGAAGCTACCATACCCTTCCTGTCCTCTCAAGTCTTTACACAATTAATGAGACACTACCACAAAGTTTTACTTCATAGAGATTATCAAAGTAAGAATATAATGATAAAGAAGGGGAAAATCTATATAATTGATTTCCAAGGCACAAGGATAGGACCTCCATAGTATGACCTTGCAAGCCTACTTTATGACCCTTATTTAAAAGGTTGGGATTTAAACATTGATAAATTTTTAAACTATTACGTTGAATTATCTGGATATGATGAAATTATGGTTAAAAATAAAGTGTATTATTTTGCAGTGGTAAGATTAATGCAAACTTTAGCTGCCTATGTGAAACTTAGTTATATGGGTAAAGACTGGTTTAAAAAATATATAAAATTTACAGAATTAAAATTGATTAAAATTTTAAATTCTTACAAACTTGAGGAGCCCCTAAGAGGGCTCCTCAAATTTATCAATTAAATTCCCCTATTCTTCTGGTTTCTCTACACCAGCTTCTAATCCCATGCCAACGCCAGGCAAGCCATACATCACGGTGCTTCCTGTTGAAAAGTATTCTAATTTACCTTCCTTCACCAGCTCATTGGCTGCATTTTTAATATCCCTTGGGTTGGCATCGGGTATTTCTCTCTGTAAATCCTTTAGATAAACTTTGCTTTTACCTCCTGAAGCAACTTTTTTTTGCATTACTTCTAAAATTTTCTGTTTTAATGTTTCTTTATCCATACGTTTCACCCCTCTTTAGTAATTATATTCAGTCATAGGTTTTACATGCTTTGTAAATTTAAAGTGAATAGAAGTTCTGTAAGTGTCATAAGCTAAGCGATAATCATCGATCAAATGCCAGGTAAACGGAATGTCAGTAAGTTCAAAGAATTTTTCCCATCCAATCCTTTCGATCCAATCTCCAACTCTTTCATACTTTCTGGCATGTTGTGAATAAACTTCAAGAATTTTTTTAATCCATTTTACAGCAGTTGGCCATCTTGGTGGCTCATTGGGAATGTAAGGTATAACAACTTTGGAAAATTTAGGGGGGGTAATTCTGTTTGAAACCTTACCACCAACCACCAAGGCTAATCCGTCTCCCTGCCCGTCAGCTATTGGCATGGCTGGGCACATAGTGTAACAATTACCACAGAACATACACCTTTCGGCATTAACTCTAACGGTCTTTCTCTTTTCTCCGCCAATTTCAACTGTAGCAGGTTTTATTGCACCTACCGGGCAGGCCGCTATAACAAGCGGAATCTCACAAACCTTCTCCAGCCTATCATCTTCAACCATGGGGGGTTTTCTATGAATACCCACAACAGCAATGTCAGAACAATGCACAGCCCCACACATATTCAAACAGCACGCAAGAGCAATCCTTACCTGAGCAGGAAGTTTATGGGAACCAAAGTATTCAAAAAGCTCATCCATGATTGCCTTAACAACACCTGAGGCATCTGTAGCAGGAGTATGACAATGGATCCATCCTTGAGTATGGACAATATTGGTAACGCTCGCTCCGGTCCCACCGATAGGAAATTTATAAGAACCACCTGGGTGTTTACGAGATTTTAAATCTTCAATCAAGGCTCTTAGCTTTTCTTCATCTGTAACATGAAACTCTACATTATTTCTTGTTGTCCAACGGACATAACCATCACAATACTTATCTGCTATCTCACAAATTTCACGAACATAATCAGTTGTCTCAAGCCTTGGAGTAGCACAACGAACTACATAAACAACTTCTCCTGTCTCAGAAGTATACTTCAAAACACCAGGTTGAAGAATTTCGTGAGATTTCCATTTTCCATAGTTTCTCTGGATCACCGGAGGTAAAAACTGCCAATAGTGGGGAGGTCCAATGTCGGTGATCCTGTTTTCCATAGGTTTTTGAGGATTGTATAACTTTTCAGCTAAGGTTGGGTCGTATGGTTGAGTATAAATTGGGTCTGGTCTTTCTGGTCTCTCGCTCATTCCTTCCCCCCTCCTTATTATTTATTATTAATTATTTTTTTATGCTTAATAATATTACACTGGGTGACGTTTCCTAAATTCAGCAAGGTCTCTCGTCCAACCACCCTCAACCTCTTCTTCTTTCCAGAAAATGTAGGGGTTAGACCTAGGTTCTCTTACATGTTGTGGTAATGGTTCTAAGCCCAATACATCAACAATAAATCTATTTAATCCGATCCTCTGGATTAATTCCCCAAGTCTTTCCCGATTTTTACCATTTTCCATCCAAAAATCCCAAACTTTATAAATAAGATTCTTCAAGTTGTCATAAGGTGGTTCTAACTTCATGAATGGAACGATTACCGTAGAAAGTTGAGCTCCCTCCAATATAGGAGCTTTTGCTCCCATAAGAATGGTTGCTCCCCTGTCATCACCAGGTCTTAAAGCTTCAGGCATTACATTGATACAGTGCATACAGCGGTTGCATTCCTTATTGTTAATGTAAAGCTTTTTCTCCCTCTCATCCCAGAACATGCATTTTGTAGGACAAAGGTCAATTACCTCTTTTTTGATATCAAATGGACCCCAATCTCTATCAGAATGAGCACCAGCATTGGGCTTCAATTCCCCACCCACATAAGCTCTTACTGCTTCTTGGTCAATTTTAATGTCATCAGCCCAGGTCCCGATGATAGAGAAATCAGCTCTGGCAATTGCAGCTACGCAGTCATTTGGACAACCAGAAACCTTTATTTTAAACTTGTAGGGAAAAGCAGGACGATGAAGCTCGTCCTGAAAGTGCATGGTCAATTCGTAAGTAATATCCTGAGTATCAATGCAAGCCCATTCACAGCGAGACATCCCCACACAGCACTCAGGTGTCCTTAAGTTTGAACCAGAGCCTCCCAAGTCCATCTTTAATTGATGCGTAAGGTCATAGAATACATACTCAAGCTGTTCTGTAACTGTACCAAGAAGAATTATATCTCCTGTTGACCCATGTAGGTTTAAAATTCCACTACCTCTATGGTCCCAGAGGTCGCAAAGCTTCCTTAAGGCTGAAGTATGATACCATTTAGCCGCTGGCTGGTTAACACGAATGGTATGGAAAGCCCAAATAGCGGGGAATTTATCCTGCTGGTCTGAATACCTACCGATAACACCACCGCCATAGCCAAAAACCCCGACTATTCCACCATGCTTCCAATGAGTTTCCTTGTTCTTGTAAGATAGCTCAAGTTGCCCAAGGATGTCAAAGGCTGCTTGTTTCTGATGTTTTTCGGCATAATTGTAAATGTCCTCAACAAAGCTTGGCCAGGGACCACTTTTAAGCTCATTTAACATTGGAGTATCATGTTTCTTAACGTCCGCCATTGCCCCCCTCCTATTAAGAAAATTTATTTTTAATTTACTTTAAAAATAATCCATGTCAAGACTGGAAATTTCCTGTTTTTCACAATTCTTGGTCATTTTATAAAAATTCAATAAAATTCTCTCGTTTCTCTTATGCTCAAACTTTATTTTACGCCGTGTTCTAATTCTCAAATAAGTTGGTCTCAAAGGTGCCTGAAATAAGGTTTATTCGGGCCAATTCCTTTTTTAACTTCTAATGATATAATAAAAAAATATGAACACCCGAGATCTTTTTGAGCTCATCGAAAAGTATCTTCAAAATCCTTCAGCCTTTGAAAATCAGCTTGAAGAAGAGATAAAAAAAAGGTTCTCACTAAAAGACATAAATCTTTTAATTTTAGAATGTTTAGAATTCTCACAAAGACCAAATTTACCAAGGGAAAAAAGGATTAAGCTTTTAGAATGGTTGGGAAAATTTTTGCTTGAAAATTTAGAATTAGAGAATGCTATAAAAATTTATAAAATACTCTCTAAAGAAACTCCAAAGGATGAGTATACTCAAATATTAGAAAAATTAATCTTTTATAAAGATTTAGAAAAGTTTAAAGGGCTAAGAGAAAAGATCTCTATTAATTTTAAAGCCCTTATCCAACTTGCCGAAGAAGCAGCAGAACAGGGTAAAAGTATTGAAAGCTTTATCCTTGAAAAATACCGTATCCCAAAGGTCGAAACTTTAAAAAGTATTGAAGAATTTTACAAAATCCCTGCCTTAGACCTAAAGAGACTATTAGCTCAACGCCAAGTAAAAAAATTGCCCGAGGTAATAAACATAAAAAGCTCCTTTTTCAGGGACCTTTTGTCCATCCCATATGTCTATCAAGATAAAGTCTACATATTTACCTACCATCCTAAAGACCCTGAAAGAGTAGAAAAAATTAAAAGACTTCTTAATTTAGAGGAAGTTGAAATTGCCTTTGCTTTTAAGGAAGATATTTTAAGCGCCATAGAAGCTTACTACCAAGAAAGTATACTTGAACTTTTGGCTGAAGAAGAGGAGGTTCTTACTGAAAAAGAGGAGGTGGAGGCTTTAGAGTTAGATTCTACGGTTGTTCAACTTGTTAATCAGATCATTGAAGAAGCTTATAGAAGAAGAGCTTCTGATATTCATTGGGAGAGCTTAACCGGTAGAAGAGGATTGCTGGTTAGGTTTAGAGTTGATGGAGAATGTTTTCATTATATGACGATACCCGAATCGCAAAAGAGAGGCTGCATATCTCGAATTAAGATCATGGCAGGTCTTGACATTGCAGAAAAAAGACTCCCTCAGGATGGGAAGATTAAGTTTAGAACTAAAGATGGGCAAAGCTTTGAAATCAGGGTTGCAACAATTCCTACCATAGAAAACAATGAAGATGTAGTGATGAGGATCCTTGGGGGGATAGAGTTTCGTTCTCTTGAAGAGATTGACCTTTTGCCCGATCATTATGCTATGTTAAAATCTATCCTTGACCTACCATATGGCTTAATTCTTTGTGTAGGACCAACCGGTTCAGGAAAAACAACGACCCTTCATGCATGCTTAAAATATTTAAACAAGCCCAATAAAAAGATATGGACAGCCGAAGATCCCGTTGAAATAGTTCAGGATGGTCTAAGGCAGGTTCAAGTTAACCCAAAGATCGGTTTAACTTTTTCGCGAGTACTTAGAGCTTTTTTGAGAGCAGACCCTGATGTTATCATGATAGGAGAAACGCGAGACCAAGAAACAGCGCACATTTTGATTGAGGCTGCTTTGACTGGGCATTTAGTCCTTAGCACTCTACACACCAACAGTGCTCCTGAGACAATAACGAGGCTTCTTGGAATGGGCATTGACCCTTTCAACTTCGCTGATTCACTTCTTGGGATAATTGCTCAGAGGCTTGCTAAAAGGCTTTGTAAATACTGTAAAAGGCCTTATACTCCAAAGCCTGGAGAAATAGAAAGAATCAAGTTTGAATACGGAGAACATCCAATTAAACCATTAACTGAGTCTCTCATCAAAGAAGCAGTGTTTTATGAACCAGTGGGATGTGAAGAATGTAATTTTACCGGGTTTAAAGGTAGGATTGGCCTTCATGAAATACTTGTGCCAGATGAGGAGCTTAAAAATTTAATCATTAAAAATGCTCCGGCAAATGAGATCAGAAAAGTAGCCATGCAAAAAGGAATGATCACTCTAAAGCAAGATGGTATTTTGAAGGTTTTACGAGGAGAGACTACGCTAAAACAGGTTCTTGCCGTAACCTTAAGGTAAAAAGTATAAAAATGGATAAGGCTTCGGCAAAAATTTCTTTTTTTGGAGCAGCAAAAGGGGTAACAGGCAGTTCCTATTTGTTAGAAATAAGAGGAAAAAAGATCCTCATTGATTGCGGACTTTTTCAGGGATTGGAGCACGAAAAAAATCGTCTTCCCTTCCCCTGCCAACTGAAGGATATTTCTTACTTGATTTTAACCCATGCCCATGTAGACCACTGCGGAAGGATCCCCTGTTTAGTTAGAGAGGGGTTTAAGGGGAAGGTTGTGGGGACAAAACCCACTTTGCAACTTGCCAAAATCATGCTTCTTGATGCAGCAAAGGTGATGCGAGAGCATTATAAGACACTATATAAAAAGTCTAAAAGAAAGGGGTTAGAACCCCCTCTTCCACCCCTATACGATGAATTTGATGTAGTTGAAAGTTTTAAATACTTCCAGGTCGAAACTTCTTACGATAAACCCATCATACTCACTCAAGAAAGATTAAAGATAACTTTTAAAGACGCTGGGCACATTTTGGGGTCCTCTTTTTTAGAGATTGAGGACCTTGAAACAAAGAAAAAGATTCTTTTCTCTGGCGACCTTGGAAATAAGAATAAGCCCATAGTCAATGACTATACTTATCCATCTCCTGATGCCGATTTTGTTTTGATAGAAACTACCTACGGTGATAGGGACCATAAACCCTTTGAAGAGACTAAACAGGAATTTCTTCAAGTTATCCTTGAAACCTTCAAGAGAGGGGGTAATGTTCTAATACCAACCTTTGCCCTGGAACGAGCCCAAGAGCTCCTTTTTGTCCTTAGAGAATTCTACGATAACGGACTTCTCCCACCCTGCTACATCTTTCTTGATAGCCCGTTGGCTATTAAGGCTACAAGAATATTTTTAGACAACCCAGAGTATTTTGACGAGGAAACGCTCAAAGTTTTTCGCCAAAAAGACCCGTTTAACCTACCCAATCTTTACATGACAGAGGATATCGAAGAATCAAAAGCCATCAACAACATTAAATCCATGGCTATAATCATCGCGGGTAATGGCACCTTAAGTGGTGGAAGGATCCTTCATCATCTAAAATACAACCTATGGAGAGAAGAATGCAGCATCGTATTTGTGGGCTTCCAGCCAAAAGGGACCCTTGGAAGAAAGCTTGTAGACGGTGAGAAAACGGTCCATCTCTTTGGCGAAGAAATACCCGTTAGGGCAGAAATTCATACCATCAATGGTTTTTCCTCTCATGCTGGACAAAAGGAATTAAAGGAATGGCTCTTTACTTTGCAAAATCCTGAAAAAATCTTTTTGGTTCATGGAGAAGAAGAAAAGATGCTCATTTTTAAACAAGCTATAAAAGAAAAATTTCCAGAAGAAAAAATTTATATACCGACTTTGATGGAGGAAGTGCCCCTCTATTGATGAGGCTTGTCAAGTTTTTAGCCCTTGCTGGTCTTGCTTCAAGAAGAAAGGCTGCAGACCTCGTTAAACAAGGGAAAGTGAAAAATAAAAAGAAGGCTTGGGTTTGAACCCTCTCCTATTAAGTAGATCCTGAAAAAGAGCAGGTGCCATTGCGGGCAAGGAAGATAGCTTCCCTCAAGGTTTATTTAATTTTTTTTATTATATTTTACAAACCAAAAAGTTACCTAACCCTCCCTCTACGACAACATCATCGTAAAACCATAGCTGAATTTTTACAAGAGCTTCTCTATAGGATTTTCCCCGTTGGACGGTTTGACAAAGACAGTGAAGAACTTTTACTTTTAACAAAAGTTAAGGGTCTAACCAATCTTCTTCTACACCAAAGGTTTGAGATAGTAAAGACTTATCATATTTGAGTAAACAAGTATCCTCAAGCTTGCAGATTAAAAACTAAAGGAGTAAAGGTTAAGGGGAATAATATTTAAGCTCTTAAATTTTTTTGTTTATGAAGTAAAGCCAAAAGAGAGAAAATAGAAAGGTCCGCAGGATAATTAAATCCATGTCTGGGAATGTAAAAGAATTCTTTGTGTTGGTTTCAAGTCTATATTTCTTGGTAATCTAAAACTGGGTGAAATCGTAGAAGGAAAAGGCAGAGAACTTGAAAAGCTTTTAGATTTTGGAGGTCAAATCAAAAATTCTAAAACCTTAGCTAAAGCCTCTTCAGGAGTATCAACATAGATAACCCCTGGGATGTTTTCCCAGGTTTTAAGACCTATGACCGGCTTCCACATCTTTAAAGCTAAAGCGATTTCTGAAAGAGTCCCGTAGCCTCCAGAAATGGCTACAACTACCTCGGCACAACGGACGAGTATGACATTCCTACCCTCACCCATGTTGGTAACAACGGGCACACGAACATAAGGGTTTGCTTCTTCAGCCTTATTTCCTGGTATAATGCCAACAGTTAGAGCTCCAGCCTCATAGGCACCTCGAGAAGCTCCCTCCATCACACCCCCAAGACCGCCGGTATAGATAATCGCCCCTTTTTCCCCTAAAAGCTTCCCTATCTTGTAGGCTAAATTGTAAGTCTCTTCGTCGGCTATACCAGCGCCGATAATCGCAATCCGTCTATTCTTTAAATCCATAAGCACCCACTAACTTAACGAAACGAACGGGTTCAAGGGCTTTGGTATGAAGTTTCCCTCCTTTCTTTACCCCCTTGATTAAAGTTTGAGAAAATTCATCGCCTATAGGGATTACCATCTTTCCACCCTCAGCAAGCTGTTCAACAAGGGGTGAGGGAATATCGGGAGAAGCCGCTGTCACAATGATAGCATCAAAGGGAGCTACCTCTTTCCAGCCAAGGGTCCCGTCATCAAGCTTAAAGCTTATGTTTTTATAACCAAGCTCCTTTAAGACCTTTTTTGCCCTCTCAAGAAGCGTAGGGAACCTTTCTATGGTATAGACCCAAAGGGCAAGCTCTGCTAAGATGGCGGTTTGATAACCAGACCCCGTGCCAATTTCTAAAACCCTTTCGTTCCCTTTAAGTTCTAAAGCTTCAGTCATTAGGGCTACAATGTAAGGTTGAGAGATGGTTTGACCTTCACCTATTGGCAAAGGAAAGTCCCCATAGGCTTGGTCCCTTAAGGCTTCGTCAACAAAGAGATGTCTCGGGACTTTGAGCATAGCTTTTAGAACTCTTTCATCCTTTATGCCTCGAGCCTTAATCTGCGTCTCAACCATCCGCTCTCTGGCTAAACGATAAAGGTCAACCTTTTCCATGCTCTGCATACCTACTTTTATTTTTTGTGGGGTGGTTTAACAGTATAATAATGGGCTTCTTCTACAACTTCGCCTTGGAAAACAATCTTTAAGACCTCTGTATAGTCTTCTCCTTTGTAGTGTCTTACTAAGGGCAGATTTTCCCAAAAGTTTCTCACTCGATAGTAGTAATACCACTCCTCTTTGCCATCCTGGGTTACAAAAACTTGAACTGGGGGGCCAAAGTATTGTAGTATCTCGGATTTTGTGGTGCTTTTAGGATGGATCAATGAGGCTTTAGAGGCAAGATTTGGTCCAGGTTTTGTGGCGCAGCCAATTAAGAAAAACCCAGCAACGATTAAAAAAAGCCATCTCTTTCCCATCGTTTTTAAAGATACTTTACAAAAAAGATTTTGCCAACAACTATAAACGTTTAATTAACTAACTTTAATTGAACATCTTGAAGTTATCTAAAAATTGAGGTTAAATTTAAGTTTAGAGGACTATGGAGGGATAAAGAATGCATAATATTAATCGTAAGCTCATTTTTAGTTTTATTAGTGTTCTTGTTTTGTTCGCCTTTTCCTCTGCCATCTCTCAAGAAAAAAAAGATGAAACTTATAAGGCTCTTAGACTTTTTTCTCAGGTCTATCGTCTGATTGAGGAAAATTATGTTAAAGAAGTTAATCCAAAGGATTTGGTTTTAGGAGCCATTCAAGGAATGCTTTCCTCCCTTGACCCTCATTCTTCTTTGATGAAGCCTGATGAATTCAAAGAGCTTGAGGTTGAAACTAAGGGAAGCTTTACCGGGATAGGGATCGAGATAACCATCAAAGATGATGTAATAACTGTAGTTGCTCCCATTGAAGATACGCCCGCTTGGAAAGCTGGATTAAAACCAGGAGATAAAATTTTAAAGATTGATGAAAAGAGCACTAAGGGGATGAAGATAACGGATGCGGTAAAACTTTTACGTGGACCTAAAGGGACTCCAGTCAAGCTTACCATATTGAGAGGCGACCGGGACATCTTTGAGGTAACGATTATCAGAGATGTGATACCCATCGTTAGCGTTCGGAGCAAGATGTTAGAGCCAGGATATGCCTATGTCAGGATTTCCCAATTTCAAGAAAAGACAGCAGAAGAGTTGGTATCCGCTCTTCAAAAGCTTGAAAGCGAAGGGCAGATTAAAGGCTTGATCCTTGATTTGAGAAACAATCCAGGCGGTCTTCTTAACTCCGCCGTAGAGGTTAGCGACGAGTTTCTTGAAGAGGGTCTTATCGTTTCAATAAAAGGTAGAACCAAGTCTAATCAAATGGAGTTTAGGGCAAAACCCAACCCCCCAAACAGAAAGCATAAGTATCCAATAGCCATCCTAATCAACCATGGCACAGCCTCAGCTGCCGAGATTGTTACCGGTGCTTTAAAGGACAATAAACGCGCGGTAGTCATTGGCGAAAAAAGCTTTGGTAAGGGCTCGGTGCAAACAGTAATTCCTATAGAGGATAACTACGCTGTAAGACTGACGACTGCTCTTTACTATACGCCATCCGGACAATCCATTCATAACATAGGAATAACCCCAGATTTTGTAATCCCAAGCGCTGAAATCTCAAGGACAAAGGCTAAAACTTCAAACCAGACTGAAGAAACCTTTCATCAAAGGTTCCCCTCTCCTGAAGAGGACTTGCAGGTAAAGGTTGCGCTTGAAATCTTGAAGAATATTCAAGTTATATCTCAGCTAAAGTATTAGAGCATGCTCCATCTATGCTAGACCCGTTTTTTTGGTTATTTTTTGCCCCTCTTTTGCTGCTCTCTTTAACTGTGCATGAATTTTCGCACGGCTTTGTAGCCTGGCTTTGTGGAGACCCAACCCCCAAGTATGCAGGTCGCTTGTCTCTTAACCCTTTAAAGCATCTTGACCTTTTAGGGACGCTAACCCTTTTTCTTACTCAAGCCATTGGATGGGCAAAACCAGTCCCGATTAATCCCAACTATTTTCGAAATCCCTGGCGGGATATGGCTTTGGTTGCCGCAGCTGGTCCGTTATCTAACCTAATTCTTGCCCTTCTCTTTGCCTTTACCCTTCAAGCATTGGAAGCCCTTAGTTCAAGCCCCTCCGTCAGCTCCTTTCAAAAAATGCTATACCTTGGAGCAAGGGTAAACCTTGCCTTAGCCATTTTTAACCTTCTTCCCATTCCCCCCTTAGACGGAAGCAAGGTTATAGTAAAGTATCTCCCTCGAGAATATAGATACAACTACTTAAGGCTTGAAATGCTAGGTTTTTTCATCATTCTTTTTCTTGCCTTAACGGGTATTCTACATCTTATCATCAACCCTATTTTAAGCCTTTTGATGAACTTCATCCTGTACTTAACTTCCCTACCCTTCTCTTAATTCTTCTTCAGAGCCTGGTCTAATCCTCTGAGTATCCGTTTAAACCCAAATGTCCAATCAAAGCGAGAGGGATGAGGGCTATAAAAAAGCTTAGCAAAAAAAATCCTGCATAGCCAAGGGCTTCAGCTAAAAAACCGCTTAAGCTTCGGCTAAGGGTCGTGGAAAGGCTAAAGAGCATAGAGAGTATGGAGTACTGAGATGAAGCGACCTCCTTTCGGCAAAGGCTTGTAAGAAAGGTAATAAAGGCTGAGGTCCCAAGCCCACCAGTAAAGCTTTCGATAAAGCTTGCTAGATAAACTGTTTCTTTTGGTAGGTTGGGAAGAGCTGAGATGGTATACCCAAGGTTTGAAAAAGCTTGAAGAAGACCAAGGGAAAAAAGGGCTTTTTTTAGTCCCACTCTCGCGGTAATCATACCTCCCACTAAGGCACCAGCTATGGTTAGGATTGTGCCAAGGGTCCCGGCGAACAATCCAATTTCAGCCCTTTCAAAACCTCGGTCAACCCAGAAAGGATAAACCATACCACCAAGCAGGGCATCACCAATCTTATAGGTAAAGACAAATATAAAAGTTAGCAGTCCAGACTTTCGAGATAAAAAGTCTTTGAAAGGGTCAATAAACATGCTTAGGCCAATCTTACCTTCCTCTTTGATTGCTAAAGTAGTTGAGGCAAACTTTACGGGGATAGGGGAAAGTGCTAAAAACAGTATTCCAAGAAGGGCTGGTATATAGTTTGGGTAGATAAATTGAGAAAGGGCTGTAGCTAATCCTCCGGAAACTATCAGAGCCACTCGATAGGAAGAAATCCTCAAGCCGTTTGCCTGACCTTGCAATCCCTTGGGTATTGCTTCAATGAACCATCCATCAAGAGCAGTATCAAAGGAAGAGGAAAAGAAGGTTAAAAATAGAAGAAAGATTAGAAAAATAGAAAATTCTAAGGTGCTTAAACTAAGGATTAGAAAGCTAACACCAAGAAAGAGGGCAAAGATAGTCATCCATAAGGTTCTTGAAAGAAGTCTATCCATGAAGGGAGCCCAGAGTGGTTTTAAGCTCCAGGACAACCCGGCTAACGAGATTAGCCCTATTGTAGATAGCTCAACACCTTGAGCCCGAAGTTGAACAGGAAGAAAAGTGTAGAAATAACCTAAAGGTAAACCAGAAAAGAAATAAAAGATTACAACAAGTGTAAAACTTTGAAATCGGCTTTTCATGGTCTTAATAAAATATATGATCTCATTAGGGCTAATTCAAAGCAAGGCAATCGATCAATAGTTTCACACCGGGTAAATAAAACAAAGAGGCTATATAGGGACGAGTAGCTCGCTCGTCCCGTAAAAATTTTGGCGACCGACCTGTTGGCCCTGTGATCATTTTTAAAGGGAAAAGGCGGTTTATCATTCTGTTTTATGCTTTTTATTACCTTTTATTACTTTAAGCCTTTTTATCAGCTCAATTGAATCAATTGAAGTGATGTGTTCTCATTACGCACTGAAACGCATGGTAGGGGGTCTTTTTGAAAAAGCCGGTAGTGTCTCATTAATTGTGTAAAGACTTGAGAGGACAGGAAGGGTATGGTAGCTTCCCCAAGAAATACCGACCTAAAATCACTAAAAAGGAGGGGAAGCTACCATGAAACAACCAAACAAATTCAACTCCCAACTCCAACAAGAAATTTTAGACTCCTTCCAACAGTTAGTCAAGACATTAATTAAAACACTATTAGAAGCGCTTATGCTTGAAGAAAGAGAAATTTACCTCGAAGAGACAGAAGATTATGCTAACGGTTTTTATA
>Ga0209739_100686_pt1 | contig 13023 bp, 22 predicted proteins | sample JossMetagenome_2_FD_184729 | JGI IMG/M metagenome (GOLD analysis project Ga0209739, IMG submission 184729) | Hot spring sediment microbial communities from Joseph's Coat, Yellowstone National Park, USA - JC3_ASED (SPAdes) (version 3) | ecosystem: Environmental > Aquatic > Thermal springs > Hot...
ATGTTTATATGTGCGGTTTCTTAGGGTGTCATGTTTGAGATATTCAAGGGTTCAGACAAGAAGGAGCTTCAGTACTGCGTGTTTGTGGTGGACGCTGGGGGCTACGGCAGGGTGCTGTGCGACAAGGCGGAAAATGCGGAGAAGCTCGCGAACTTTGTAAAGGGCACAAAGGGTGGCTGTGTGGTGGAGATCCACCACAACGGCAGGACGTATACAGTCTGCGACACGGCGCAGGAGCTGGAGAAGCTGTTCAGGGTGCGTCTAAAGTAATGGACATCCAAGCAGTGGCCTCTACGGCGCTGGAGTTCCTCAAGATGCTGTTTCAGCTGGTGGAGTGGGCCTTCAGGACGGCGTTTAACAACCCCCTCTCCGGCATAGTCGTGGGGGGCTTCTTAATAATCTTGGGCAAGTTCGGCAAGGCGCTTGAGGCAGCTGGCATATTGATAGTGGTGATTGCCTTAGCCGTGTTGGTAATAAACGCATTGGGGCTTAAGCTACCGTGGCCACTGTCTTGAGAAATGCCTTGATTTTTTTCTACGCCTTGATAGTACAGCTCTCTATCTTCCAGTTCGCGCTCCTGATCGGCTACTACAGCCCGATAGGCATCGTGTTGACGGCGTCGGCCATGCCCTACGCCCCGCCACTCTCGGTGGCGTTTCTCCTGCCCGAGCCCCCGGGGCCGGGCTACTCGGGTTGGGCTGTGGCGCTTCAAGACGCCCAGTTCTTCTCCGTGCCGGTGAAGATGCCGATTGTGCACTACTTCTACGTATCCTCCACATGCACCGAGGTGATATACAACGCCAAGGCCACGCTGGGTGGCGACGTTTTGAGCAACCTGCTGAGACAGCTGGAGGCGCTACTGCCGCCGTGGCCGACCTACGTCAGGGCTTGCCCCTACGCGCCCGCCTACAAGGTGGCGTTTATCATACCGGCGTGGGTCTTCATACCGCTCATGATATTTGCCCTGCGCTACAAGCTCTACTACCGCTTCCGCCGCGTGTGGTAAAATTTATAAAAAAGCCGCGGAGTGGAGACGATGGATTTAGATAACGAAATAGTCAGGGCGTGGCTGTGGTTTATGGCTACCGCGTTTATAATCGCGTTTATAGCCTCCATGCCGCCCAGGCGGCCCCTCGCCACGTGGCTCGGCGATTTTCTGATCAGGTGGGGGCTTGCGGGTGTACTGGTGTGGTTTGTGGTGAACGGGCTGTGGGCGGTGAGGGAGCTGATGGGGATGAGGCTTATACTGCCCTTTACGCCCCTTGAGGGCTACTTAGAGTACGCCACGGTTTGGGGGGCCGTGTTTACGGGCGTAGCCACCTTCATATTCTTCGGCTCCGTGTTGTTGCTAAACGCAATTTTTTCAAAACAAGCCGAGGCGGTGATATACTACAGGCGGGCGGTCTACGCCGTAGTTGCTGAGGCGGCTACCGCCAAGGCCGCAACGGAGGGCCGTGTGGTTGCGGGGCGCGCCGAGGTTAATAAACGCAAACATATATAGCTGGGGCTATCTGTGAGACATGATACGCATACCTGCGGCTGTCCTCGGCGCCGTCTTGCTCGCCGTCGCCGCAACGCTCCACATACGTATAAACGTGGTGCCGCCGCCCAACGCGACCGTGCAGGCGTTGCTGTTCCCCGCTGGCGACGCCCCGGGCGGCCCGTTCGACCAAGTCAAGACGTTGCATATCGCGGCGGCGGGCGGTAGCGTGAAGTACGCCACAGTTGCGGCGTTTGGCAGGGCGGTGCTTTCTACAAACACCTCGGGGTGGTACGTGGCGCTGGTCAAAGACGTGCTACCCCCCGCGGTGGTGGCGGCTGAGCTCCCCGTTGAGGGGAGCTCCATATCGACAACGTTGCGGGACGGCTCTATCCTCGAGGTCTACAACCTCAACGGCACACACGGCGCCGTTTTAAGGGGCACGTCGGGGGTGTGGTCCGCCTGGGCGGCGAAGATAGTTGAGATGAGGGGCTACTACGTGTGGTACCCCACAGTGCCTGACGCCGCTATGAAAGAGCTCATAGCGTCTAAGACCGGCCGCCGCGTCGCCTTGTTCGTGCCACACCCCAGCTACATGGACTTCGACGGCCGCCTCATATACGTCTATACAGACACGAGGACCGGGTACGCAGGTATCACGCGCCAGATGGAGCTCAACGCCACGACCCAGTTCTACGCCAGCGGGCTTGAGTGGGTCGGCGATGTAAATATCTGGCTGTACTGGCCCGTAGTTGTTGCCTACTGGAGCAACGAGTCCACTTATCTACGCGCCGAGGGGTGGCGATGAGGGTGCCGATAGTCTTGGCGGTAGCCGCGCTCATAGTTGCCACGGCTACGCTCCACCTGCGGGTGGTTGTGGTGCAACCGCCCGAGGTGTCTATACATGCACTTCTGTTCCCCCTCGGCGACGCCCCCGGGGGGCTGTTTGATAAAAACAAGACGTTATACGTCGGTGGGAGATACGCCACAGTTGCGGCGTTTGGCAGGGCGGCGCTTTCTACAAACACCTCGGGGTGGTACGTGTCGGTGGTGAGATACGCGTTGCCGCCCATCGGCGCCTCGAGGGAGATGCCACCCGCGGGTGGGTACGTAGCCGCGCCGCTGGACAACGGCGCGTTTCTCGAGCTGTATAACTACAATTTTGAATACGGCGTGGCGGCGCTGATGAGGGGTGGCCTTAGGTACGTCTGGGCGGCGAAGATACTCAAGGTGGGCGACTACTACGTGTGGTACCCCACGTCGCCGACGCCAGATATGTACGACTTCATCGCAGGACTTGGACGCCCGCCGATCTATCTTTACATACCGAAACGCGACTACGTTACGTTTGGCAACCGCACTGTATGCTTCTACGCCGACGAGTTCGACGGCACGTACGACGTATATGGATATCCGATTTGGAAAAAAAGATCGGTTTGCTCCGGCATCGAGCTCCCCTACCATTTCAAGCCACTTGACACGGGCTACGTTGCAGATGGGTTGGAGTGGAGAGACGGGGTTTACATCTACTGGCCTGTGGTTGTTGCTTACGTAGGTGAAGCAGGTACATACCTACGCGCCGAGGGGTGGCGATGAGGGTGCCGATAGTCTTGGCGGTAGCCGCGCTCATAGTTGCCACGGCTACGCTCCACCTGCGGGTGGTTGTGGTGCAACCGCCCGAGGTGTCTATACATGCACTTCTGTTCCCCCTCGGCGACGCCCCCGGGGGGCTGTTTGATAAAAACAAGACGTTATACGTCTCGGGGTACGGCTTCGTTAGGTACGCCACGGTTGCGGCGTTTGGCAGGGCGGTGCTTTCTACAAACACCTCGGGGTGGTACGTGTTTTACGGGAAGTTTCCGGTGCCGCCGGTGGTGGCGGCGAGGAGGCTCCCCAAGGCTGGGAGGTACATAACCGTGCAGTCGGCTGGCGGCGCAGTTATTGAGATTTATAACTACGACGACGAATACGGCGTGGTGGAGATGCTGAAGGGGGGCGGGAGGTTTGCGTGGGCGGCGAAGATACTGGATCTGGGCGACTACTACGTGTGGTACCCCATAGCGGCGCGTGGCGACCCATATGCCGGGCTTAGGAGCTTCATCGCGGGGACAGGCAGATACGTCTACTTGTTTATGCCGAGCCGCGACTACATCGTTTATAATAATAACAACATCTGTATCTATGTGGACTACTACGACGGCGTGTGGCATGAAAAAAATACGTGCCTCCTCCTTGACATAAAAGATTTTAATCCGCTCAGCCCCGGCGTGGATTACGCCGTGGACGGCTTGGAGTGGGTGGGTGGCGTAGATGTCTGGATATACTGGCCCGTAGTCGCCGCCTACTGGGGCAACGCCACGGGGGGCGACGTCAATACGTACCTGCGCGTCCGGGCCAGCTAAAGTTTTTATTTTTTCTCATACCTTCTCACATGAGAAGACTCGTGTTGTTGCTGGTGGTGGCGGCGGTGGTGTTGGTGTTAGTTGCCGTGGTTGTGTTTCTGGTGTTGCTGGGCGCCACGTCGCCACCGGCGGCGCTTCTGTTCCCTCTTGGCGAGTTGGGCAACGCCACCGAGGCCACTGCGCCGCTTTATGTTGTGGTTAACGGCTCGGCGCGGTACATCACAATCGCGGCGTTTGGCAACGTGACGCTTAGCACAAACACCACAGGTTGGTACGCATTCACTGCGAAGTATGGAAACGCAGCGCCTGTAGCCGCTACGGGCAGGCTACCGTCGAAGGGCTGGTACATAGAGGCGGCGCTGGGAGACGGCACTACGCTTAGGCTGTATAACTTCAACAACACACACGGCGCGGTGGCGCGGCTCCGCGGCGGTGCGGCGTATGTCTGGGCGGCGCAGATAATACAGGTTAAGAGGTTCTACATATGGTACCCCGTGGTGCCCGACGGCGCGCTGAGGGACTCCATTGCGTCGATAGAGTCGTACTACATCTACCTCTTCGTGCCGAGGCGGGACTACTTCACCTTCGACGCCCGCCAGGTCTACATCTACACCGACTGGTTCGACGGGTACAACTGGTGGACTAAGGGCAACTGGTTCGTCTACTCATTCAGCTCGCTTATGCGGCTAGACGGCGAGACCAGCTACACCGCCGCCGGCCTCGAGCGGGCGGATGAGGTCTACGTCTACTGGCCCGTCTATGCGGTGTACTACGTGCCTAAGGTGACGCGGAGCTACGACACGTATCTACACGCCGAGGTGGCGAAATGAGAAGAAAAATATATATTGGTGTGCTGTATCGTGCCTATGAGCTCTAGAGTAAATCTCGTAACGCTTGCCGTGGCGGTTATAGCGCTGATAGTGGCGGCCTACGCCGTGGCGTCGATACCCAAGGCGTCTAACACAAAAAGTAGCAACACCACGACGGTCACCACCACGGTGGTGGCTTCTCCGCCACCACCCAACGTCACAGTGTCGCTTATAGACAAGGTGGTTGTAAACGTCAGCGGGTTGCACTACGTGAAGTTGGGGTGGATCTATACGGACGCGCCTGTAGTTGTGGAGCTGAGGGGAAGTGGCGACTACGAGATATGGTTCGCCGTCGATAACAACTTCTACGGCAACCCCGCCTTGGCTGTGCTCGACAAGGGCAACCACACGGTGGCGGCGTATGTAAACGTCTTGGGTCCGGGCAAAATTAATATAAACTACAGAGTTGTAGGGTGATGATGCGGATCCCCGTACCTGTAATCCTGGCGGCGCTTGTAATAGTCGCCGCAGGCACTGTAGTTCTTAACGTGGACTACCACGATACCTACTACACAATCAACGCGACAGACCTCAACCTAAACGAAGCCAGGATGTACTACCTTAATTTCGTGCCTAACAAAATATATTTAATAGGCAACGCATCTATGAAATACTGCGTAACGGTATATGTGACTAATGCCTTCCTGGAGGACGAAAACGGCAAGGCGACGCCTTTTGTGGAGTACTGCGACTACGGCGAAAGTCTCTTCGGTGATTACCGTGTTATCTCGGCGTGGGGGCCTGTCAACGCCACGGTTAGAGTTGTGCGCACTACTTAAACCAAAACATATTTTTTATACTGTTTTCTTTCTTTCATGTTCATCCCGCTTGCCCTGGGGACGTTGATTGCGCTCTTAATAGCGTCGCGGCGGCAGTTCTGGCACCTGCTCGCGGCGGCGTTTGTCAGCTCCGCCGTCGCAAAGGCGGCGCCGGATTACTACTGGCTGTTTGTCCCCGCGTGGATTCTGGCGGTTACGCTTAGAGTCGCCACCTCCGAGAGGCCCAGCGTCGTAGAGATGTTTACGTCGGCGCTGGCTGGGGTGCTGGTATGGGCCTCTGACAACACGGTGATTTCGCAGGCGTTGATGACCCTAGCCGCTTCGCTTGCGCTAGTTATGCTTAGGGTGTTTCAAGCGCTTGGCGAGGCGCTGGGCTTGGCGAGCACCTTCGGCGCGGCGGTGGGCCCGGCGCTGGCGTGGACGTACCTCTCGCGCCGGCTTGAGCGCGCTGAGGACGCCCCATTTGCCATAATTTCGCTCGTGGTGATGGGCTGGGTCATGATAGCCGCCGTGGTGAGGGCAGTCGGCGAGGCGGCGGCGCGGTACAGCGACGTTGCGCAGATAGCCTTCGCGGGGATGGCCATGGCGGTGGCCTTCGTGTCGATATATAGGCTGTATGAAGCGCTCAAGGGCGAGGCCGAGGCCGCCGTAGACGCCGCCGTCGGCGTGCCGTTTCTTTCGGCGGCTTTCCCCGACCTGTGGCACGCCCTTGTGCCGATGGTGGCGGCCATCGTCATCTTAGACACAGCCCTCAGTGGCTGGCAGAAGCGCCTCGGGGTGACTTCTATCGCCCTAGCCGCGGCGCTGGCCTTCACGCAATGATAAGCATACTCCTGTACCTCATCCTGAGGTACCTGACCTTGTTTCCAGTGGCGCTCTTGCCTGGGCTGAGCTGGGCGGTGTTCGGCCTCCTGTCTACGTCGCTCTTCATATACTACAAGCCGGTGGGCGCAGACTACGTATTTACGCCGATAGGGCTGGCGTATATATACTGGACAGCGTACCGCCGCGACGGCTGGGGCGGCTTGGTCTCCGCAGTCGCCGGTAGCCTCTTGGGCCTCGTGGGGGCGCCGGTCGCTGGCTACACGCTGGCTGAGATTCTGGCAAGCGCAATATTCGTCTTCTGGTACGCAATCATCATGTTTTTCGACATAGCGGGGAACTTCCTCAACGCTTGGGCGTTCTACGCGTTTTGGGCCGGCTTTACGTCGGGGGTGTACTTCTTCATAAGCATACTGCTCGGCTTCGTAGCCGGGTTCCTCGGGGGGATGTTGCTAAACGGCTTCTCGATGTATGTATCCTTCGTCACGTCTACGTCGCGCCAGATAATCCACAGGGTACTGCACAACCTCCCGCCCGGCGTCATGGCGCTGGCGGCGTTGCCCGTGTCTACGTTTTTCGCCGCCGCCGAGGTGTTCGTGGCCTTCAGTCTCGTGTTCCTCGTGGCGAACTTCGCCCTCGGCTTCTTCACGGCATCGCTGATGATAGCGGTATTGCTGGGGTTGACACCTATATTCTTCTTTCCAGGGCTCGGCGCAATCGGTGCGGCGAAGGTAGCTGGCGACGTGGGTGCGTACATCGTCGGGACGCTGATGGCGCGGGCTTGGCACCGGCTCGAGGGCACAATCGTGTCGCCCAGCGTGATGTTTGGCGCAACGGTGGCGTATGCGGCGGGGTTCCTAAGCCCCGCAGGCATATTGACGCTGGCGATGGCGCTACTGCCGTCGCGCAGGAGGGGGCACGAGGCGTACACGTGGATAGCCGTGGCGCTGATGGCATATGCGTTCTACTTCCTCATCGGCCTCGTGCCACGTGCGTGGACCATCTTGTTGGGCGCGCCGACCCCCTGGACGCGGCCGGTGTAATAAAAAAACCCACTTTTTCTACCCCGTCTTTTATATGCAAAGATATATAAACCATTGCGTTTCATAGAGACATGTCAGTAAGTCTCGGCGAGTTGAAAATTGCCAACGTGCCAGACACAGTCCACGGCACCGAGGCGGTGGAGGCGGCTGAGGAACAGTATAAGATCAAGTACGCCATGCAGACCTGCGACTTTCTAAAGACCGCCTTCCCCGACCAGTTCAAAGTAACGTTTGGGAGCTATGAGGAGTGCGTCTACCAGCTCTCGGCGGGCGCCGACATCGCCTTCGACAAGTGGAAGACTGGATACCCCACTGGCATCGCGGCCTGGGCCAAGGCCTCTGCCACCCGCGCCCGGTAAAAACCTTTTTTTCTTCTCACCCTTCCCACCCTATGTGTGAATGTCTAGAGAAGGTGCTTAAGGCGCTTGAGGAGCGGTATAAGGACAAGAAAAAGAAGTCACCTTTCGACGTGCAATGAGGCGGCTTCTTTATGTTGCGGTTCCCGTGGCGTATGCCGCCGTTAGGCTGTATCTTGAGTACGAGGGCGCCACCGCCGCGGTGGCTGTGACCGACGTGGCGTTTCTCGTCGGCTTCCTCTACGCCCTCAGCGACGACATTGAACGCGCAACCGGTGAGCTGGGCATCCACGGCATCTACAACATAATGATAGTGTCTTGGGTGGCTGCAATTCCACAGACTATAGTGGCTATATACTTCGCCATGGCGGGGAAATACACCGCCGCCTTCCTCGACTCCATGGTCTCGACGCTTGTAGACGCCTTCCTGGTCACCGCCATCGTGAGGTTGCAGTACTTAGACGCGGTAAAGAGGGACTGGCAACTTATTGCGCTGTGGGTTGCCACCACCCTGGCGTTTGGGGCGCTGGTGGAGGCGCCCCTGCGCCTGCCCATCCCGCATGAGCCGTACTACTGGCTGTGGTTCGCCGTAGGCGCCTTAGGTTTGCCCTTCCTGTTCAGCCGCGGCCTGCCAGCCGCGGTGAGGTTCAACGCCCGCACCGCCGTGGACCTGGCGGTAAACACCGTGCTGATAGTATACGTCTCGTGGGACCTGGGGCGGGCGCTTGTGACGTGGCACATGTCTGAGACGCAACTGGGGACAGTAGCTGCTGTCGTGGCCACGTTGCCCGACCTCCTCACCGCCCTCGTCATAAGGGCGACGCTGGCTAGGGTGATAGAGGAGTTCGCCGCCGCGGAAGACGCCATAAGGACGATGTTCGCCGCAGCCATCCACGACCAGATATCAGTCCCCGCGCTGATTATGCTCACAGCCCCAGCGGCGGTCGGCGTCTTTCCGCACTGGCTTAACATCTGGGTGTCGGTGCTTAAATTTACGCTACTCGACAAGAGGGCGTTCCTCAGCTTCGGCCTGCCACCTGCGCTTATAACAGTTATTTACCTCATGTTTAAACACTGACATGGCCGCGAGAATAATTTCGTACTACACACTTGCCATGGTGGTCGCGCTGGCGCTACTATATCTAAGTCTGTTTTATGCGCCGTGGGGGATGTATAAGCGGTTTGTCGACGTGGCGGCGGCTCTACTGCTGAGCGGCGCACTTGCGACGGCGTTCGCCTGGGGCTACATGACGTATGCGTTGCGGGAGTGGGGCGACTTCGCGCCACAAGGTGCGGGGCTCATGGTGCTGTATGTATTCGCCTACGCCATGATGTACACATCTCTTATGTCCATCGCGCTGACTAGGGCCGGCGCGGTGAGCTTGGCGGTGTGGGGAGCGTTCATAGCAAGCGCCGCGCTTATGCTGTATATACTGCGCGGCGCGCCGCTGTATATCACCAGCGGAAACCCAATAGAGGATCTGAAGGGCGGCGTGAGGACGCTACCGCTGGCGCTGGTGATCGGCATCCCCATGGGATGGGCCGCGGTAGCTGCATATGAGGTATACAGAATGTACAGCCACGGCGCGAGGCTCGCCGCCGCGTCGGTGGTGGCGTCGCTTATACTCGGCTTCACTATATATCCCATCTGCGCCGCGACGCACGCCTCCCAGACAGCGCTGGCGCTTCAATACTCAGGCGTCGAGGTGCTGTTTTGGCCCGGAATAACCGGCTGGGAGGAGCTCACGTCGAGGTTCATGTTGCCAGCAGTGGGCCCAATCGCCAACTACATGTTTGTCGTGTTCCACATACCCTCGAGGCTCTTCGACGTAATGTTCCTGACGCCCGCCGTCTTGGCGGTTATCAGCATGGCGACGCGGTGGATAACAGACATCTACCGCAGGCACGGCCTCGTCGGCGCCATAGCGGGCCACGCCGTCTACAACGGCATGATATTCTGGATAGATGCGCTGATATTCTTCCCCGCACTTACGCTCGTCACGATGGCGCTTCTAGCGTATATTTATATACGTACACGTTCGAAATGATGATGTATGCGAGACTAGTGGCGGCCGCGCTGACCGCCGCCGTTATGGTCACTGTCGCAGCCTTAAACCACGGCTACATACAAGACGCCACAGTGAAGTTGCTGTGGAACACCATGATCGTGGCGAAGCACATCGAGATCGTAAACGGCACATGCCCCGTGGTGCAGGCTGGCCCCTTTGTATCCAACGAATGTATCCGACAAGTCGGCGAGTACTACGTCGCATACCTGCCGGGGAACTACACCGTTAGGGTGAAGGAAGGGTGGGTTGTGGGGATATTTAAGACGCTCGATTAAAAACCCCCCTTTTTTTACTTCCTCTTTTTCAGCTCTTCCAGCTCTGAGCGGCAGGTGTTTATCTCAGCCTCGTATCTGCGTATTACGTCTCTCAACACGTCGAGGTCTTGTCTCTCGGCAACGCAGAGCTTGGCGCGCTCGAGGGCCCACATGGCCTGCGCCGCCTCATACGGCGGCGCGATGCACTCTATCTTGACGGAGTCAGCCCTCTCCGCCACGTGCCCCAGGCACATATGGATGTCGGCTGGCGCCGTCTTGAACCTGGCCGCAACGTCTGCGCCGGCTATCTCGACTATCCTGCCTTTCGGATCCCTGAGGAACCCCTTGTTGTCGTAGTATATTTCCACCGCCTTAACCCCCGCCGGCTCCCACACCACCACAGTATACATGTGGAGCGCGGCAAAGTCGGGCGCCGTGACCACATACGGCACACGTCTCTCCCGCAACAACATCTCAAACGTAGCCAAGGCCCCGTGGGGGTATGGGTAGCATTCTTTGCCCCCGATGCCCCACGCCCCCAGGTCCTTAGAGACGCATATCTCCCTCCGCATCTTGTCTATAGATATTGTGACCAGCTTATCCAGCGACGCGTCGTATGCCTTATACGACGCGCCAGCCACTACGGACATATAATCGCTATCTCCACGTCTTTCTTCACGAGGCTTTCAAGCAAGTCGCGGAGCTCAGGTGGCGCGTCGCGGACGTGGAGATACAGCACGTAGTAGCCCCGCGCGGTGCGCCACAGCCTCCCCCCAAGCCTGTAACATGTGCTCATGCCACCTCCTCAGCCACACGCCTACGCTTCTTCTCCTTATGTCCAGCTTCCTCCTTAGCCTTTCTGCCCCTCCGCTCGAAGCAGATGTGGCCGTACATGTTCTTAAGCCACGCCACCTTGGCCTCGAGGAAGCGGCGGTCTTCGTGGAACTGCTCCGGGGACGTAATTACGGCGCGGTAGACGCGGCGCCACGTCTCGCCGTCTCTCACCACGCAGATAAACTGAGGCGTGGGTATCCCGTAGCTGATGCCGGCCTCGCCCACCCTTATGTCTTCAAGCATTGAGAGATCGGGGAAGTCCTCCACGTTTATTACGGCGACCCCGCGGCGCAGGAGCAACTCCACGGCGTCTTTAGCCCTGCGGAGCAACTCCCTGCAGTGCGGGCAGTCCTTCGACACGACTATGAAGCACTGCGCACATGCGCTCATATTGTTAACGTGAAGACGAGGTTGTTTATGTACTGCTTCAACATGCGTAAGACATGTATAGTTGCGCCAGGGACGCGGCAGGGGTGTTCGTACTTTATCGCGGCGGCCCAGCTACGGGCTAGCTCGGCCATGGGTAGCGGGAACGATGCTGTGAAGTGGAGCCACGCCATCTTTACGGCGTCTAGCGCTACGCAACATGAAACGGGCGGGTAGTAGTGCCCCCCCGCGTATGTAGACGCGGTGATGCCCGCTACGGCGCTTTCTACAAGCGACGCCACGTATGCCAGGTATAGGTACCCCTTCGCCGCGGGGTATACGACGTCTAGGCGCTGGTCGCCTTTTAACAGCGTCTTAAGCTCCGTGAGGTATTCGCTCCTGAGGGCAGATCTGAAGTATTCAAGCGCAGTGTCGATGTCGGCGTCGGACTTCGCCTTGAGCAACATGTTGGTCAGCATTTCCACCTTCCCCGGGTCTACGTCGGGGTTTGTGACGCACATAAGCACATCTACACCGCCACGTATATAAATCTTACCTCAGTTGGCGGTTAAGTTTATATACATGAGAAGATGCGCACACATGGCGCCTCAGTCGGGGCTGTCAATCACCGCAGGCAAGACGTGGATATTAATAGCTGTTGTAGTGGCGGCGGCGGTGTGGATGTGGCTTTCTAACATGCCACCGACGTATCCGCCGCAAACTACGACGACGCCACGCGTCGTAAAAGTCAACGCCACCGCGCAGGTCCAGCCGCCACCAGCGCAACAGCCACTACAGGCCATAGGGCTGTTTATGTGCCGTGGCGAGGCGTATAGGACGCGGACGGGCATAATAATATGTGGCGTCGAGATGGTCACCGACCAATACATATTCATTAGGCAGGGCTGGATATACGCCACCAACGCCACACAGTTTACGCTCCTAGGCGACGTCTCTGTATGTAAATTCAGCATCTCGGTAAATATGCTGTATGTAGACTGCGCCCAGCCCATAATGGTGCTGAAATGATGGATTATATATTCCAGGTGGTAATGGCGGCGCTGGTTGTTGCGTTGTGGCTCGAGGTGGGGCGCGTGGCGCGCCAAATATCTAGAATTGAGGAGCACCTCCGCAACATCTACTACATGGCGTACTACATATATGCGCAGTCCGCCGCCACGGCCGCCGCCGCGGAGCATGAAGAAGACGAGGAGAAGGTGAAGGAGAGCTGTGTCTTAGAGCTGGTGGGTAAGCGCGGTTGCGTATCTATCGACGAGGTTGTGGAGCTGTGCAACGTCAGCAAGACCTTCGTCACGCACAGGCTCTATAGGCAGAAGAAGGTGGTGAAGGTAGACAGGGAGGGGAGGGTGTGCCCCCGTGAAACCCCGTGAATAGTGCGGCGGGTAAAAACTCGAATTTTTCAGTTAATTAAGCTATCTTTTTTCAACCTGACTGAAGCAATTGTGTCACGGCGTAGAAACGCCGCCTACGTCGCAGAATCTTCTTCAACCGGCGGCTCCGAGTCTAGGAATATGCGGAGGAAATTGGCAAGTGGCATGGAGTAGCCGTGCCGCCTCACGCCGTTTACCGCGTAGACGCTACGCGGGGCGCCCATCACCATCCGCGGCACCCCCGGCACAAGGGGGCTTTTGGCGAAGATAACCACGTTGACCCTGCCCTCGTTGATTAAGCTGTTTAAGATGTTGACGACGACATTGGCGTCTTCAGCCAGCTTGTCTGCCGCTGGCG
>Ga0209739_100691_pt1 | contig 12948 bp, 16 predicted proteins | sample JossMetagenome_2_FD_184729 | JGI IMG/M metagenome (GOLD analysis project Ga0209739, IMG submission 184729) | Hot spring sediment microbial communities from Joseph's Coat, Yellowstone National Park, USA - JC3_ASED (SPAdes) (version 3) | ecosystem: Environmental > Aquatic > Thermal springs > Hot...
TCGCAGAACTGCGACATTACGACGGGGCGCGGCCCTCGACGCCGTGTCACTCACCCCCATGAACCCACCCAGCTCCCCCAGAGGGCCGCGCCCCAGAACCTATGATGCAAATAGCGCTTTTAAGCCGCACTGCCCGCATGCCGCGCCTTCCCATAACGTATCAAGTGTCAATACCGCAAAATTACGGTATAGTCACATTAGAACAAAACGGGCAGGTTCACAGAAAAAGAGGTGGAATGAAGCTCAGGATGTGGCCTCCTTGCCCTCGTTCTCCCTCACGTACTTCTCCAGCCTGTCGGCCAGGGACTGAAGCCTGGCCGTGGCCTCCCTTACGGCGTTCAGCCAGCTCCTTGCCTGCTCGGGGCTCAGGGCTCCGCCCTCTATCTTGACGTTCAGCTTCTCGACGGCGCTGTTAACGTAGTCGGTCAGGCGCTGAACTGGGTCGACGGTCAATCCCATGAAGACGATGCCGAGGTCGCTGTGCTTTCTTGAAACATAATCATATGCCTCGGCGCCGAGGTAGCACTTCTTTACCTTCTTTTGCCCATTTTCATCGACAATGATATGCCTCGCATAGTAGTAGATATGCTGTGTTCCGTTGCCTTTGACGACCTTCTTTTCGATGTAGTCTATAGGCCTCCCGCAGACTGGACATGTGTCTCCCTTCCTGAACGGAACCCCATTCAAGCCCGTACACCCCTAGGGCCAGCGCTACGGGCGCCCGCAGAGGTATTTAAGTCTTTACCGCAAATTTGCGGTATCGTGCTCAGGACGTCGTGGACGTAGCGGAGGCCTCAACGGAGCGTGCGCTTGAGCGCTTCCTGCGCTTCCTGTCAGCTTTCCTTGCCTCCATGACCTTCCTCACGACCTCCCTGCCCTTGACCTCATAGAGCAGGTCGAGGAGGGCATAGTAGAGCCTGAGCCCCCTCTCCGTGAGCATGTACGTGCTCCCATTGAATGTCCCGAGAGGGCCTTGCGAGCGAAGCGCGGCCATGATCTTCTCGTTCATGTACGGAAACGGCTCGTCATACTTCCCGAGCCTGAGGATGCCCGCTATCCTGCTCATAATGATGGAAAGCCTGGTCTCGTCTACTGCCTCCTCGCCAATTGCGAGGATCATGTACACAGTCCCGTTCTTCAGCTTGTACTCGTTCATTCCCCCGCTCGGGTGAACCTGGATAAACTGGAGGTTAAAAATTTGACTCTACAACCTGTAAAACTTACGGGACACAGCGAACTTTGTCTTACAGAACGCCCTGAGCACGCCCCTTAGCACCTCTGTTTGGTATGTACCAAACGCGCAGAAAGGTCTTACTTTTCAGTTTATGGCATCTTTTAGCACTTCTTTTCGGTATGTATCAAACGTAGTTCGCGCGCCTGCCCCCTGCCCCCTACCCCCGCGCCCCCCTTCTACCATTATACAAACTGCTTGAAAAGAGGCGTATTTTCAACTAGCTCCTACTAGGATTTCCCTCCCACCTAGTAAAGCATTTGTTTTACCTTTCTTTTTGCTTCTTTATACCTCCTTTTTCTCCCTTATACCTTATAAAAATATGGTGGGCCTGTAAACCCACTCCCTGCAGGGCCACTACCTGCGGGAGGCCCCTGCCCCCCAGGGGGGCGGGGGGTGCGCGCGAACTACGTTTGGTACATACCGAATAAAGGTGCTCAGAGGCGTAATCAGATGTTTTGTAAGACCAATCTGCGCGTTTGGTACGTACCGAATAGAAGTGCTAAGGATTGTGCTCGGGCGTTTTGTAAGACTAGTCAAAAAGACTTTTTTACTGGTTAACTCCAGCTATAATAAGGGGAGGCGCGTGCCGCGCCCCAGGATTATGGAAAAGCCGAGGAAGGTGATCTTTAAAGTTGACGAGGAGGACTATGAGAAACTAAAGGAAATAGCCAGGAGGAAAGGTGTGTACGTCTCGGAGCTCTTAAGGCAGGTCGTGAAACAGGTCATACAGGGCAACATACCTCTAGAGACCGAGGACAAGGATGAGGACCCTGTGGTGCTCATAGGGATATCGAGGCCAGTCACCGTGGAGAGGATGCTCCAGCTCATCGACGAACATGTAAACAACGAGATATCGAGGGCCAAGGCCAGGGTCATCCTTGACGGGATCATTGAGCTTAAGAAGGCCCTCGCCCTTCAGTCCCCTAAGGCCCGTGAGCTGAAGGAGCTGAAGGTCAAGCTCAGGGAGCTCAGGGAGCAATATGGGGAGCTGGCCAGGGAGGTGAGGGCGCGGAGCGTCCTTAAGCCCCTGGGAGAGGAGCTGGTGATGCTGAGCGAGGAGCTAGGCGTTCCCCTCTTTGAGTTGAGCGGGAGGAAGAGGAGGGCCTAAGGCGTCAGGCTCACTTACACTAGTATGTCAATACCGCAGTTTTGCGGTATCGACAGGTGATACATCTACCTCTTAAAATCTTTTCCGTGAAAAGGGGCTATGGGAGGACAGCTTGGGCAAGAACAGGCAGGCCGACAAGGAGTACGTTGAGTACCGCCTACGCATACCTGAGCCCATTCACGCCAAGCTAGAGCACCTTAAGATACACTACCGACACACCAGGAAGTACAAGGTGAGGAGCCTGAACGACCTCATCTTGATGGCGATAAACGAGTTCCTCGAGAGGCACAAGGAGGACCTCGTTTCGGACGACTCCTAACCGCGCAGGGAGAGCCTGAGCATCAGCGCCGATATCTTCTGCTGTAGCTCCTGCAGCATCGCCTGGATTTGCTGGAGCTCAACGACCAGCTTTGCGGCGTCTGGGTCTGTCGCCTGATACGGGGTGACCAGGTTGACCGCGTACTGGAGCCCAGAGCTCACCTGCTGAATTATAGTTGCGGCCGCGTTCACCTGCTGGGCGCCAGCGTCAGGGCCCAGCATCGACATTGCCCTCATCAGCTCCCTCTTCGCCCTGTTTATCCACTCCACAGCTACCTCGAGGTACTCGCGCGGCATCCTGACCTGCGCCCTGTTCAGCTCCTCGAGCAGGCTGGACATCGCCTTGTCACCTTTAGTATCGGCCTAGTTCCCCGACGTCAGCCCGAGGCGGCCGCCAGCAGCTCCTGGGCGGGTATGTATATGTTCCCCTGCGGCCCGCTTATCGTTAGGCCTCCCTGAACGTTCCCTATCGTCCTGGTGCCGACGTTGCCGATCGTCCTCCTGGCCACTATGGTGGTGGGCCTGCCGACGGTCTGTACAACGAGCGGCGCGTAGACCTCGTTAAGGTACCGAGTCAGGAGCGGGTTCTGCACGTTCTGCTCAGTCGCTACGCCTCCAGCCGTGACCACCTGGCCCTGCGTCACCGTCCTCGTGACCCTGTTGAGGCCTCCTAGGTTGAGCGTCCTCTCGGCGCCAGCTGGCCCAACTATTGTTATCACCCTGCCAGCCGCGGCTGGGGCGCCAGCGACGTTAGCCGTAGCCCGCGTTAGTTGCACGGGCCCGCCAGCCGTCTGCGTTAGGATCGCGTTGGCGACGTTCTGCGCGGCGGCGCTTGCCTGAGCCGCCACCGCGTTGGCCCTGGCCGCGTTGATCGGCTGTAGCACGCCACCCGCCGCCTCAGGCGGCCCTTGCACCTCAGGCGGCCGATACGGAGTCAGCACGGGAGCGGGCCCGTAGCCCCCTCTGCCAGCGTACCTGCCTATACGCTCCGACACCAGGAAGGGCCCTGTAGGCCTTCCGCCGCCAGCTCCAGTAGGAGGCATGAAGGGCCCGAGCAGCCCTCCAGGGGGCCCGAACAGCCTGCTCCTAAATCCTACTGGCGGGTTAACAATGCCTCCGAATATGGGCCTCCCCGGTCTCTCGCCGACTAAGATTGGCCTTGCAAAGCCTACGGGCCCTCCCCACATGTTTCTCCGCGACGGCAGGGGCGGCAGGCCGATAGGGCCCCTGACTGGGATCGGAGGCAACGGGATCCCTATCGGGCCCCTGAGCACTCCTGGAGGCCCTATCGGCCTCTCGCCTCCTAGCCCAGTAGGAGGCGTAGGGGTGCCCACAGGGCCGCCTGGCGCTGTCGGCGGGTTAAGGCCTATCGGCTCAGTCCCTGGCTGAGGCGGCTGTCCTATGACCCCGCTCCCTACGGCAGCCCCTACCTCAGACGACAGGGACGGCGTCGTCTGCACTAGCACTGCGGCCGTAGCAGGGACTGACCTGGTTATGTCAGCAGTTGGGCTAGGTTCTACTCTCACTGGCACCTCAGGCCGCCCCCACGCCTCCCATCACTGGCGTTGCAGGCGTCTGGGCTGGGACTGGTTGCATTGCCCCATTTATTGCGGCCTGTATCTCGGCCAGCCTCCGCTGGACGAGCTGTATCGCGTAGGCTACCATGCCAAGCTTGACGGCTAATTTGGCGGCCTCCGCGTCGGTAGTAGCATGGGGTTGAACTTTACTGATGGCTTCTTGAAACTCGGAGACTACCTTTCGGAACCTCTGGACTGCGTCCATAACGGCGCGGAGCTGTCCGCTGTCGCGGAGCTCCTCATAGGCTGTGCTGAGCTCCTCCATGGCCCTCTCAATGTACCTCTCAACGGCCGCCCTGTCAGAATCTGGCATCGGCTTAAATACGTTCCTCATCAATTCCGCAAGCGACAAGATTCCCTCACACTCCACTATATAGCGTAGCGGATAAGGCTAATTAAGGTATTGTTTGCGCTACGATGTGCTGGCTGTGCAAGCCCTGGCCTCAGACCCTTTAACTTTTCACAGCGCATTTATGCGAGGGGTTGCAGAGGTGTCGGCACCGAGCGGTTCGCGTCCAGCCTCACAGCAGGAGCTCGCGTTGAGGTACGTCCTGGTTCCGAGGGTGAGACCGATGATAATTGGTAGCGTCCCATACCTCCTGATCGATGACTACATTGCAGCCTCCATAGCCTCAAAGACACACGACTATCGCGATAAGGTCTACTACACGGCGACTGTAAACGCGGCGATTGCCAGTGAGAAGGCCGTGATAAACTCGATCAATGGCCTCCCGCTGGCCCCAGGCTTCAACTTCTACGCCGACGCGCTGGCCTCGATCGTTAAGGAGATGATACTGAGGGCCTTCAAGATAAAGTACCCAGACCTCCCGCTTCCAAAGCTCGAGAAGTATGAGGAGAAGGGGGCATTTGATGAGATAGCTGAGCTCATTTATACGAAGCTCATTCATGAGCTGAAGAGGGGATACGACCGCGAGTCGATAGAGGCCATGGCTAAGCTGGCCGCCGCCGAGCTCTTATTGCAGGTTTACATTAAGTTCTTTGAGGACATGGGAGTCATAAGGGTGCTGTCCTGATGTCGGCAAGGCAGGCTCAGCAGGCGGGCGAGAGGAGGGCCCAGCTACCTCTTGCGACCGACGTTGAGAGGCTCGTGGCCATCCTAATGGCCCCCCAGACCAGCCTGTCAAGGAAGCTCTCCGCGGCGGAGAGGCTCTACACGCTCATCCCGACATACGTATGGCGCATGCTAACCACAACGGCCATAAGGCTGTTGGGCAAGGACGCGCTCCTTGACGATGGAAGCGAAGATTACAAGGACAGAAGGGAGCTTTATGTCAACACGTTAAAGTCAATACTCAGGTTCATGGAGAAGACCAGGGAAAAGATCGTTGAGGTCAAGTTACCTCCTATCCCAATTCCTGAAAGACTTAATGAATATACCGTGCCAGAGATAAGGAACGTAGTGACTGATGCCCTCACGAACTGGTTTTACGAAGCTACGGAGGAGGCAAGGAAGGGAGGGAAGCCGTTCTCTTACGATACAGAAAAACCAGGTTACGTGCTACTGATCAGCTTCGCTTCTCTCGTTATCGTCAATGGGCTGAGACAGCTCGCCAACGTTGGGGACTGACTCCTCGAATTCCTCAATTATCCTCTTTCTTGGCAATATGCCTACAAGAACTAGGTTATCTGAGCCCTCTTTGAGCATCTCTCTCGACCGCTCGAGGAGCCTCATAAAGAGGTAGTGGGCGCTCTTATAGAAGCCCATCGGGCTACCATGGCTCGCTAGGTCCTTGGCGAACTCCCTGGCTATTTGCTCTTTGCTTAGCTCATATACGTTGCGCGTACTTGGCACTGAGGCTCTAATCTTCTCCGCAAGCCTTACCAGTCCCCTTGCACTACGCAACAGGAGCCTTACCTTGCGGGCGTCATAGTCCTTACCTGCGACCGTGCTCGAGGTTATGTAGAACTTAATGATGTCCCTCACGTCGCTTAGTACGCCGCCGAGGTCCTCCCCAGCCCTCAGAACCGCTAGCGCCAGCTCCTCTATGGTCCTCTGGCTGTCCCATGAGGTCGCCATTGAGGCCAACTCCGTGATGTGGGCATAGGACTTAGCGGCCTCGTCAAAGAGCTCCAGGAGGACCTGGCCAGGTACTTGTTTTGACTCGCTCATACCGTCGCCTCCTGTTAAAGCTGTGGCAGACAGTGCCAATAAGCCCTAGGGGGGCGGTTATGACATGCTGTTGCGTTCTTCACTTAATGTTAACTTGATACGAACTTGATACTAATCTTGTTCTTTTACATGTTCTTTACTTGAATCTTAAACTTAATACGAACCTCATAGGCAGGTATAAACCAAATGCCTGTAATATTATGATAGTTGGATGTGCTACCTTTGCTTCGTGTTTTAGTCACATACATTTTCCTGTCGATAACGGTTGGATTGCGAGATTCCTCTGAGGCTAGTCGCTTTTTAGCTTCTCTTGAGGATATATCAGCGGTGTGAGGTGTGTCACTGCCACAACGCTACACGCTAAGCGCCGCCTGGACTCTCTTCATATTCACCTTCCTTATCTACGTTCTTTTGCTACAGCACGCGACCTCCAGCGGCCCCGACGGCCTGCTTATGGCCATCCAGTACTCCCTCCTCAGACACCATACCATGGCACTTGGCAATCCCTCCCTCATACAGGTTGTAACAGACCAGCTCTTTGTGGTCTCGGACAGGGGAGGACAGTACTACAGCGCAGGCTCATACGGCCTGGCCATTTTAGCCCTCCCCATAGCGGCCGCGGCCCTGCCGCCTGGGACTCACTTCAACACGCTCGGCCCCATGAGCTACGCCGACAGGCTCTTCATAGCCTTCATCTCGGCTACCTTCGTGGCAGTCCTCTATAAGGAGCTGAGGAGCCTGGGCTTCGGGCAGAGGGAGAGCATATTCTCCTCCCTCGTGCTGGCATTCACTACTACCCTCTGGCCCGAGAGCGAGATATTCCTCTATGCCCCTCTGAGCGCCCTCGCCCTAACGCTCTACATAGCAGAGACGTACAAAGCATTGACCAAAAAGGGCTCATGGCTTAGGGTTGCCCTCTCGGGCATTCTCTTAGGCGTGGCCGCCTGGTCCGACTACAGCGTAATTGCGGCAATGATAGCCCTGGCGCTGGCCCTCATTATTCTTGTGGTGTTTGCCAGGGGCTTTGACAGGCTGAGCGCCCTGATCACCGCGGTCGTACCGCTCGACGTTGCGGCCGCCCTCCAGATGGCCACCTCATATGCCGCCTTTGGGGACCCGTTCTTCGTGCCAGGGCTGGCGAAGGGAGGGTTCACCGTAGGGGTACCTATGCTTGCCCACGCGCTCTACAACCTGGTCAGCCCGTACCGCGGCGCCCTGATATACGACGGTGTGCCCCTGCTGGCCTTAGCCTACGCTGTGGCGAGGAGGCGCAGGCCCCTGCTCAGCACGCTGTTGCTCTCGGCCTTCCTCGCACAGCTGTTCGAAGTGAGCGCCTGGATCTACTGGGACGGAGGGCTCAGCTACGGGCCGAGGCTGCTCCTGCCAGCGTTAGGCCCTCTCTTCCTTGTGGCGCCCTATCTCTACAGGGCCGCAAGACAGAGCATAGCCGCTAGGGCAGTCCTCACGTTCTTCCTCGCGCTGGGCTTCGCTATTAATGAAATAGGGGCAGTCGCCTTGGCAATACCGCCAGCCGCGCCAGGCAACTGGCTGGGCTTCGCCTCCCCCTGGCAGGCCTACCAGGTATACTACGACCTTAAGCTGATAGCGAGCGGTAAAATCATAAACTGGATCACCATGAGCTTCGGCTTCCCCAACGTCCCTGGCACAGTAGCGATCATGGTTATAGCGACGCTCCTGCCAGCCCTGACAATCTATTTATACGGCCCGTGGAGCACGGCCGCGCTCAGGAGGCTCTTGCGCGCTACGGCAGTACGCCTGAGCAGGTGAAGGGCAGGCTCAATCTCCTATATCGAAGAGTGTTTAGGTCTTTAAGCTTTCCCTGCCGAAAATATCTGCGGGACGTGAAGTGAAGCTCGAGATTCCGTATGCAGATGCGTTTGTTGAAGTGATGAACAGGGTTGAGAAGGTGCCCGAGTGCAGGGACATCCCGAAGGACGAGCTGGCGGAGAGGATGTATAAGCTCTTTGAGACCGACGATGAGTTCCTCAGCGACCTGGTTATGGCACTTGACGACATAATGGACGGAACAAGGACAGTAGATGAAGTTGCCAGGGAGGTCTGCCACGCTGTCATAAGGTTCAACAGGGTGAGGTGAAGGTGGCAGTCCTGCCTCCCGCGAACGCCTCCCCTTTTACGTTCGGGCTCTATATGGCCTTGAGCATCGCAATTGGCGTTCTTATAGGCGTCATCTTGGGGATCTTCCTAGGCATGAGGGCGCCCCTGAGGAACCCAGTATTCCGTCCGTTCCTCCAGACAGGGCTGATCGGCATATTCTATGACGTCGACAGCGACTCACTTTCCATAGAGCCTATAGAGAGGCGCGGCGACATCTATATAACCAAGGGTAACCCTCCAGCGATCTACATACCTGTCCCAAACGCCACGCCGATAAGGATAAAGGGGTCCACGGCCACGGCGGTCTTCGGAATAAGCGGGAGCGTCTTCCGCCTCGCTACCGACCTAAAGGCGCTCCACGACCTTGGCATAGCCGAGCTTCTTATTGGCGAGAAGAGGATATCAACGGAGAGGAGCAACCCCTACAGCGAGATAGTGGACGCCGCCCGCAGGCTGGCCTCGTCTCACTCCGACTCCCTTCACTCGCTCACGGTTGACATATCTCCCGACGTGAGAATTGGCATCACGTACTCCATAGGGACGCTGGCGAGGAGGCTCGCCCAGGACGCGAAGAACTCCATGTTGTTCGTGTTCCAGGGCGCCGACTACGTCTACGCCGCGGGGAACAAAATAGAGGCACAGCTCGCGCGCATATATGGCGCCAGGGCTGGCTCGCCTGCCTGGCTCAGGTACCTTGTCCTTGTCGCGCTGATCGGCCTCGCGATGCTCATAGTGATGCAGGCGCTTAAGGGAGCGCCGAGCGCCATGCACGCGGTAGGCGGCGTAGTCACCCACATACTGACAACAACATCGCCGTGAGGTGACGGCCTTGGTTTACTACGAGCTTTACTTCGACCCAGAGAGGATGTTCAGGTACGGCCTCGGCGTCATATTCAAGAACGAGGAGGGGCCCGACACGCTCGCCAAGCTGAACGCCGCGCTCTTCAAGAAGGGGATGTTCGGCAGGGGCCTGAAGCCGACCATACTCTCGCACATCTACGGCTCCATCTACGGGTTTCACTTGTTCACCTCGGACTACCTCGTCAATAGCCCCCGCATCAAGTTCGTTAAGTACGAGAACCCGACCGTCCTGTGGTTCACGTCTCACATCATGAACATCCTTCACCAGCTGTCAACGAGGCCAGGGTACTACGTCATGCTTTCCTGGGCCTTCGCGGTCCCGAGCAGGTACTTCAGGAGGCCTGGAGTCCTGGGGCCGTGGCTCCGCCTTGTGACCAGGGAGTACGACAGGGCCTCCGAGGGGGAGAACCCTGTCTTCTCGCTGGGAGGGCGGCACGTAGACGGGAACCTGCTCTTTGAGAGCCCAGACATGATAGCTGGCTCGCCGTTCGGTCTGGCCGCGCTTACGCTAAAGGAGGTAATGATCGCTATCACCTGGGTCGACAGGAGCTGGTACTCGGACTTCCTCGAGAGGCAGCTCACAAGGAACGTGAGCGGCGGCAAGGTAGAGGTGATTAAGGTGGAGGGAGGTGGCGGCAGTAGTGGCAACCGCAACGCCTCAGCAAAGTGAGTACGCGCCTCCGTGCGACCTTGTAATCCTTGTGTGCCAGGACAGCGGTCAGTTCGGGCTCCGCGTCGGCCAGAGGGTCGAGGCCGACTCAAGGTTAGGAGGCTGTGAGGTAAAGAGGGCGCGCCCGAGCCCCTGCATCTACACCGCCGATACCTCCACGAGGATCGAGTACGCTCGGATGCCGAGCGTCGAGAGGCATGGGGAGCTTGTGGTCGCAAGGGACTCAAACAAGGTCTATGTCTACCCAGCCGACGTGTGGGACCGCGTCATGGATGACTACATAAACCCGATGATCGCGGGCGACCCGCCAGCCGAGCCTGGGCTCCTGCTCTACGGTCCGCCAGGCACTGGCAAGACGCAGATGTTGGAGCTTATAGCGAACATGACAGGGTTCGCCACTTTCAGGCTCGGCCCTTATAACGTCTACTCGAAGTACGTCGGGTCCTCCGAAAGGAACCTGCAGGCGACGCTGGAGAACGCGCTGAGGGAGGAGCCATCTATTGTGTTGCTTGACGACGCCGAGTGGCTCCTGACGTCGAGGAGCCTCACAGAGGGCGAGTCCGAGGCCTATGCGCAGGTCAGGGTTAACCTCTTCAACTACTTTTTCGGCTACATGCAGAACCTGAAGAACTCGAGGAAGCGGGTCCTCATAGTTGCGGCCACCAACATGTCTCCGTCCGCCATAGATCCAGCCCTTAAGAGGTCTGGGCGCTTCGGCAGGCCAGTCTTCATCCCCCTGCCCTCATATGAGACATTGTTAACGTACTTTAAGGCGAGGGGGATGGACGAAAAGGAGGCCGACAAGGCCGCCAGGTACCTGGCCAGCATGGGGGCCTCCCTCGCGGACGCAGAGGCCTACTTTGAGGCGTGGACGAAAAGGAGGCCGTTCAAGTTCGAGAGCACCGAGGGCAGGGGCTACGTGCGCCCCGTGCCGCCGCTCCCCGTTACCCTCAACTCAGACGAGCGCAGTGAAGGCGTGAAGAGCGTTATGGACAAGCTGGGGCTCACACCAAGGGCGCTCAGCTCAAGCTCGACGAGGGTCGGGCTCATAGGGCCAGCGCCCTTCTGGGAGGCGCTGATAGTCGACCTGCTGTTAGAGCACGGCAGGGGAAGCATAGTGGTCAGCGACGCCAGGTACGTCGATGAGGCAGTCATGACCGCAGAGGGCGCTAACGCGGCCCTCATAGCGATAGTCCCAGCCCTCGGCCCCTCGGCCATAAACTTCATCCACACGACAGCCAGGGTTCCCGTCTTTTACATAGCCTCGAGGCAGGATGAGGAGAGGGGGCTACTGCCAGGGGGCCTGCCGACAGTAGTGAGCGCGACGGAGCTGATCGGGAAGCTCAGACACGTAAGGTCGGCGATCTCCTACATACTTAAGGTTCAGCTCAGCTTCGCCAACATACGTTATGAGGACTCCGAGGTCCAGGACGTTATAAACCTCATGAACGGCCCAGGCGAGGTTAAGGACACGCTGATCAACGTTCTGGTCAAGCTGACCTCCCTGCCGCTCGTGGAGAGCGCCCGTGAACTCAAGTCGTCTGGCGTGCTCAGGTACTACAACAATCCAGGCGGGCTGTAATGGCTGACTCGTTCATTGAGAGGCTCCTCACAACAGCTGTAAAGGGCGACAGGAGCTACCTCGTTCTAGTCAGCGGCCAGCAGGGCATAGGCAAGACCTCCTTTGCTATAAACGCGGCCTACAGGGCCTACGGCAACTACGCGAGGGCGCTCAGGCGGCTATACTTTGAGGCAAGCGACTTCTTTAAGGACACAGCATCCTTTACGGGGCCGCAGCCCGTGGCCGTATTCGACGACGCAGGCGTCTGGCTCTCTCGACAAAGGTGGTACGAAAAGGAGGTGGTGTACCTCGGGAACCTCCTACAGCTCGCGAGGAACCTGTTCAGGCTCGTGATATTCACGACGCCCTCCGAGAACCTCCCCAGGCAGGTGATCACGCACCTGAACTACGTCGTGAGGGCTGTCGGCGTCCAGGACAGGGGCAGGGTGACGGTCGGCGTCATATACAGGAAGTCCTACACTCACGCCTACGAGGAGTCCTACGGGAGGGTAGAGGCGATAATAAGGTGGCCCAGGTACTACCCAGACGACGTCTATGAGGCCTACAACATAATAAGGGCCGCTAAGGTGGCCAAGTTCAAGGCAATGGCGGCTGTCGCCAGCGGGTTCAAGGAGGAGGCCAAGAAGGCGCTGGAGGCGGCAAGGGAGTCGATAGACCTGGGGAGGCTCAGGGAGCTCATACAGAAGCTCGGCGGCGACGAGGATGACGTAAGGGCCATTGAGGAGAGGGTGACAGGCGCGTTAGACTATACCGTAGACTGAGCCTTTTTCTGTCAGGCTGGGCCTCTTTCTGTTCTAAGAGTAAGGACTCCGCAAGTCGTGATGTCTCAGCACGATACCACAGTTTTGTGGTATTGGCGTATTCAACGTATTACGGGCCTCGGCCCTGCTCCCGCAGACCCCCACCTTGCGGATTTTACTTGGCCAAGTTAACCATTGTACAAAAACCATGGAAAAAATTGCGCACCCGTATAGGGGTTTCCAGGGGCTTTACCTAACAAAAATCCGCTTAACGACAGTTTAACTTGGCCAAGTAAAACTCCACATGGCAATGTTTCCGCATCCTAGAAACAACGGGAGCCAGCTTTAGGTCTTAATAGTTTCGCGTTATATATAGTATGAATGAGCTCCAGGTGAGACTGTGGGTAATATAACGGAGAGGCTCGAGGCGGTCATGTTAGGGCTATCCTTCCTAAGCTTCTGTGCGGGCTTTGCGCTCACGGCGGCGGCCACCTATTACGGGAGCGTCTTCATGGCCCTCATGGCGATCTTTTCATTCGGCATGGGGATACTGTTATACAGCATTTACAGGGCGCCTAGCTTGGGCGAGGG
>Ga0209739_100693_pt1 | contig 12941 bp, 8 predicted proteins | sample JossMetagenome_2_FD_184729 | JGI IMG/M metagenome (GOLD analysis project Ga0209739, IMG submission 184729) | Hot spring sediment microbial communities from Joseph's Coat, Yellowstone National Park, USA - JC3_ASED (SPAdes) (version 3) | ecosystem: Environmental > Aquatic > Thermal springs > Hot...
TTCCGGCTGGAGTTCCGCCTCTGCGGGCCGCTGGTCAGGTGCCTGGCTGAGATAGGCGCTGGGAGCCTCAGCGCCGTCACCAGCTTCGTAGACGCGGAGGCGCTGGAGGAGCTCGCCAAGACCGCGGAGGCGGTGAGGGTCGTCGTGGGCGACTACGGGGTCCCCCGCGAGGTGTACGAGAAGTGGCGCGACGCCGTCCGCATATACCCAGGCCACGCGGGCAACCTCTACATCGGCGCCAGGGGCCTTGCGACGGGCGGCGCCCCCCTCACCGCCGCCGGGCTCCGCAACCCCGCCACCGCGAACTTCGCCGCGCTGATGCCCCCAGCCGTGCTGAAGGAAGCCGAGGGATACTTCCGCGAGCTCTGGAAGAAAGCCCAGCCGCTGGCTGAAGACACCGCCGTGGACGCCGCCGCCGAGGAGCTCTTAAGGGCGCCCCACGCCGGGGCGGCGCGCCGCGCCAACGAAAAGCTGGCAGAGGCCCTGGGCCCCGACGCGGCCCGCTGCCTCGCCGAGTTCAAGCCGAGAGACTGCGCAAGGCCGGTGGCGGAGACCCTCCGGGAGAGGTACAAGAAATGCGAGGCGGAGGAGGTCTGCGCCGCCGCGGACGTCCACAGAGAGGTAAGCCCCCGGAGGCTCCTCGCCGCGCCGGACTCGGCGCCTCTCGCGGGGCACCCAGTCTGCTGGCTGAGAGCCTTCGCCGTGAGGCTGGTGGAGGAGAGGAGGAGCTTCAACAGCGGCATCGAGGCCTACGAGGCCATGCTGAAGGCCGCCGCCGAGGACTGCCCCCGCCGCCTCAAAGCTCCAGCCGAAGAGGAGCTCGAAAGGCTCAAAGACGGAGCCTACCGCAACGAAGCCATGTGGACAATACCCTACCGCCTGCTCCCCCTAGCGCTGATCCTGCCGGCGGTAGGGTGCAGAATAGAGGGGCAGACGCGGAGAGACGGCAGAACGATAAGGCATATTATCTGCTAACCCTATAAGAACCGTAGTCATGCAAAGCCAGTACATTTAATATTGTGTCTGAATAATATCGAAGGTATTTATAACCAGAGATATCACGTAGATGCAACTAGAGTATCTAAATGGTTTTATACCATAGACCTTTTCTTATGGCATGGGCCCATTTAAAAACATCCTTCTCAAGATCTTCCAATTGCTGTATTTCCTGGATAATTATCTTATGTCGTTTTCATGGAGTTGCTAGGTAAAATATGGTAACAGTGATCGAGTTATTCTCGGGCATCGGCGGGCTCGGCTATGGGTTTGCCAAGGCTGGTTTCGTTATTGAAGCCGCTGTCGAACGCAATTCTGCAAGAGCTGAAGTATACAAAAATAACATACGTCCGCGCCGTATGCTGGCTTCTGACGTGAGGGCGGTGGATTTAACCAAATATCGCCATGTTGATGTGGTTATCGCGGGTCCGCCATGTAGGCCATATTCACTAGCTACTCCGAGGTTCAGGCGAGGTACTACTCATCCCGAATACGCTTTAGACGCCGAAGTTGTAAGGGCGGTCGCCGAGGTGAAGCCTAAAGCTGTTGTTGTGGAGGAGGTGCCCGCATGGGATCCGAGACTGCTTGCTAAGGAGCTGCGAAAGCTGGGCTACAGCGTTAAGTATAAGCTAGTAGCTTTCTCGGAATATGGAGTTCCGACAACCAGGAAGCGGTGGATCCTTGTGGCGCTGAGGGGGCGTGTTGGTATTGTCTTCTCTGCTCTTGATGCGCTGAAGGAGGATTACCAAAAGCCCATAGACTTACTTCGTGATCTGCCGCCTGAGCCGTGTGGTGTCGATCCATGTAAGGTAAATGGGAAGGTGGTGTACAATCACATAAACTCTAGTGTAAATTCAAAGCTTAAAGAATTAATACCCCTAATCCCACCAGGTCACTCGCTGGTAAGCGCGCATAAGGCCGGCATAATCGACGTCTCGAGCTACGTGCAGAACGTAGCAAAGAAGCACTCCTACTGGCTCTACAGGCCGCCGCTTGACGGGTTAGTGAAAGTTGTTCCGCATCCACGGCGTAGCCTAATGCTGCACCCAGTTTATAACAGAATGATAACAGTTAGGGAACTGGCGCGTCTTTACACCTACCCGGACGACTTCGACCTACGGCCATTAAACCTAGATGAAATGTACCGGGCAATTGCCGATTCAGTGCCGCCGAAGTTCAGCTTCAAGCTTGCCACGGCGCTTGAGACAATTTATTGAGAGTGATAAAACATAAAATTTATATTTTAGAAAATTAAGCAAATGGCGAATGGGTAAAACACATGAGAATCTGAAGGATCTGATAAAGTATGAAGTGCTAGATTTCTTACGAACTCGCCACCATGTCGAAAAACCACACATATCCGTTATCTCTCCAGTGCCCGTTAACCTCTGGCAGCCCGAGCTGTGCGAAAAGTTTGGGGGCGATATTGAAGTTGAGGAAGATGAAGACGAAGGCGAAGATGAGGACATGTTTGCCTACAGATATCCAGGGTACATATTCGGTGTAGATCTGCTTAACGCAAAGGTAGAAAGGGGGCTCGTCGACGTCGAATTCAGCTTTTACGTCAGAACAAAATACGACTATGATGATGAAAGCAAATGGGATAAGAGTAGCTATGCACATATACGCATGGGCGCCGCTATTTCGTCTAGTAGTATCACTTATCGAATTACCGCCGGCTCGCTCGCTCAGCCAGAGGGCTATAGTAAGGAGGTGACACGAGACGAGGAAGGGTGTGTTATCACGTCTTTTCTAGTAGTGCCGATAGAGTGCACGAAGTTAGCAAACCTAGTTAACAATCCACTTAAGCAGTATGAAAAACAGATCTTCAACAAGCTTGCTGTAACTGCGCTACCCGAGGGGAAAGTGGACACAAAAAAACATATTATACTTTGCATCGGCGCGGGTAGCGCCACCGAGTTGGAGTTCGTCCATATAGTACCGGCTGGTTCGCGAGACTATAATTTGTGGAATGCAATTAGGGCTGAGGTGCATGATAAGCAAGGCAACTTAGTAGCATACTATTACCCATCGTTTGGAATGATCATAGGCAGATGTATGAAGGGAGAGCGCCATGTCATAAAGTCGTACTTAGTAAACTTAGGCGGCGTGGTGAAGCTGCTGGGCGGCAATTCTCTCGATAAGGAACTGCGGCGCTACTGCCAGAGGGGCGTACTCTATACTTATAACCCTAACGAGGAGGGTAGCCGCTGGGCCCTTGGTCTCCTGCTAAAAGTAGAGGGCCGGCTGAGGGCTACAGGTGGGGCTACGCTCGGCATAAAGTGGGATGCAGCTCATGGTGGGTTGATGTATGCATATACCTACAACACAATGTTAATCGAAGAAGGGCCAGAGACATACCTACTGCGAGATTATGCATTAGTAGAAGAGGAATTACCTGCAATAAAGCGCAGCCGGCTTACTGTAAAGGAGTTCTTCAATGGTCTAATAAGCAAGCTTACAGTCGATCAACGGTGCAAAGAGACGGTGGCTGAATCGTTAACCTACATATCAGAGGCCCTGAGACGCATGGGGATTGAGAGGTTGTATACATACCAAGAAGAGGTAATCGAAGAAGTCCTGGCGAGCCAAGGCTTGATAAGGAAGGATGGGCAGGTAAGGAGGTACATAGCAGTTATGGCTAGGACTGCCGGCGGTAAGACGATGGCGTTCTTAATACCCTCTATTATACTCTCGGTATATAGGAGGTGTAAAGAGGGGCGAGGTGTCAAGGCTATCTTCATGTATCCAACGAAAGCCCTTGCCAACGACCAGCTGGAAGAGGTTGCCCACCTGCTCTACGAGATCTATAGGGTTGCGCAAACAAGCGGCAAGCCGTATGAATCTCCCACATTTGGCATACTTCATGGAAATATCAGGTTTAGGGATGAACTCGCCGATCTTCCGCTCCCGTTGCCGCTTCGCTGCCCGGAGCACCACACCGAGGTAGAGTTTGACGGCAAGCATGTGGTATGCCGTGGGGGTGGGCAGTGCGAGTTCGCTGCATTCATAGAAAAGCATTTGAAGTTTACGCGCGACGAAATATTCGGAGATCCGCCAGATATATTGATAACAGACGAGGATATGATAAACAGAATCCTATCAGGTGCTGATAGAAGAAGCTCCCCTAAGTGGTTCGAGTGGTCGATATTCGGAGCCGGCTTCAAGAGATGTCCTCTTTGCGGGCATGTATATCCGCATATCTGGAGCCGAAAGTGTAAAGAAAAAAATTGTAAAGCGGATCTAGCCCGCGTACAGCCTACAAAGCCCAGCGTCCCATCGTTTATAGTACTTGATGAAGCACATATGCTTTCTGGTAGCTTTGGTGCACAGGTGCATCACCTGTTAAGTCTGTTAGAATACGTACTTAATAGACTGGCCGAGCCGGCGAGCAATTACTCGATTACCTACGTCTTATCAAGCGCAACGATGGGCAAAACTGAGGAGTTCGCTGCGAGTCTGCTTGGTGTACCTCCCAGCGATATACGTGTGGTTAAGGCCGAGCTTGAGAAGGAACGCGAGACCGTGGGACATAGGCGTGTGTTTGCATTCATTATGCCGAAGTCGTATACCATTGACGCTACAGCTGTCATGGCTATCTGGAGGTTGCTTAAAGGTATAAAAGAGGGGCGCGGCATTATGCCCAAGGGCATAGTTTTTACAAACTATCTTGACCAATCTAATGAGTTAATACACGCGTTAAATAACGATGAAAAAATAGGGCAATTGAAGGCTAGGATAGGGGGTCACTCTACGGACTTCGACCAAGACAGAGTAGAGGTAGAAAACAAGTTTAAGAAAGGCGAGCTAGATGTTTTAGTAGCTACAAGCACGCTTGAGGTAGGCGTGGACTATGGAGTTGTGGATTTTGTTGTGATATACGGCATGCCGACGACCGTGACAAGTTTTATCCAGAGGATAGGGCGAGCCGGTAGGAATAGAGATGCCGCCGTCCTGGTGTTGTTCGACCCAGAGCGGAGGATTGACTACTACTTCTTTGAGAACTACAAGCTCCTAAGCAACGGGGCTGACAGGGAGCTGGCGTTGGAGCGGGAGATATATCCTGTCGGCAAGGACAACGAGGTGGCCCTTAAAAGGGCCGTAAGGAGGTATGTAGTTGCATTACAGAAGCTTTGCTGTTCCATAGGATGCGGCAGTGCGGCCATACAAAGATTTTTATGCGACATGCAGATTGGCACAAATGCGCCCAGCATAAACGAGAGGATAAGCCTTTGGGAGCGCGTAGCAAACGCGGTAATAAATACTGCACAGTTACCCCGCAGTCTCTCCTTACATAATAATATCGTAGCAAACGAACTTCGAGAGACGGTACTCAGCATTCAGCGGAATGCGAGCTCAATAACCAATATCGAAGACGTGGTAAAAGTGCTCGGTGGTGATGAAATGCTGTATAACTTAAGAGTTGCCGATGAGCAGGTTGAATTTAACTACAATCTCCCGGCTCCCTATAATCGGAGAAGACGAGATGTCAGATACGCTATTAAGCATGCACTCCATGGGCAAATTACAACCTTTCGCGGGTACTTCTTTGCAGCGAGCAGTGTAGAGGCGTCAAGAACCAGGGAACTTAAGGAGTTCCTAAAAGATTAATATGGCGCAACAGGTCTTGTTCCATCGGTTTAAATCAGTGATTTTAGCTATGAAGGAAGACCAACCGGGTGCTATCGCAAACGCCCTAGATGAGATTCTAAGAAAAGCAGAAGAGGGAAAAACGATTGTCAAGTACGACTTGCAGAAGGTCACCTACGATTTTGACGCCCCGTTGGTTTTGCTAAACATACTTAGGTGCCCCAGCTGCGGCAGGTTATTTAAAGCAGGTACCACGAATATGTGTCCATTTTGCAAAGTTAACCTGTACCAAGCCTACGTTGGCGTACCGCTCGTCCAAAGAAGCAATCACAAGTCCAAGTTCTCTACAGATAGTAACATTAAGCTTGTGATACCTATAACTACGATCAAGGAAGCATATTGCAGGAGACATAGAGGTTATAAGGCTCTAAAGCCTATTGAGCCCAAACGCCCATTTCAATCGCTCGCGTTTAAATGTCACTTCAACGACACTTCCTGCCAGTATTATCACGATGGGCTCTGTACAGAGGGGTCATACCCAATATACTTCCCTCAATACCGAGGCTTGTCGCAAAATGTGGCTAGGCCAGCCCTAGCTAATCCTTCTGTAAATATTACTAAACCCTTTACTATAACTATATTTCCAAGCGAACCAAAACAGGGGACGGCGCTTGGCGATTTATTGACCCACTATATACCTGTTGCTAGAGAGGTGGTGGTAGGAGAGTTTACAGTATATATACTTACAATTATGTACCTACTGGGGCACCCCTACTCCGGTAGATATAGGCGGTTGCCTGTATTCGATGTGGATAGCCAAGGTAATCTTATATTCCTAGGCAGAAAGCTGAAGACCGAGGGCCTTCTTGTTAAGCTAGATTACAGTGCGGTGGAAAAAATAGGGGAGTCCATTAAGGCTACTCCGCTAACGGTAGTGCACAGCATTAGCCATATCATCTTGTTAGCTCTTACACGGCTCACGGGGCTTTCGCCGAGCGAATTTGGCGAAGCCGTATTCGTAGACAAAAGCAACCGTGTTGCTGAGATTCTAATATACGATAACTCGCCAGGCGGCATAGGTGGCGTAAGGAGCATTGCAAATGATGTAGCCGATTTTGTCGAATATATCTGTGATTTCAGCAGGCCATGCCCAAGAATGTGCCGAAGTGCATGTAGGGCATGTGTCTTCTATGAGACTTGCGGGCTTGGAAATATGTTCTTAAGTTGGAGGGCCGCCGAGAAGGCCGTTAACAGATCGGCATGTCTTCAGCCTTAATCAGCGATTTTCAGAAGAGACTAATTGAAGCGATTAAGGAGTTCGGAGGATGCGCCTATCCTGATGAGTTGGCTGTAAGGCTTAAGGTGGATGCTGGCACAGTAGCGCTGGCGTTAAGGCAGCTGGCGGCACAGGGATTAGTATACAGGCTCAAGGAGAGCGTATTAGATTTCACGAAACCTTTACTGACTTCCAAGTGGTGCATAGCTGGACAGCAGAAGGCGCAAGAGCGCCCAGAGATAATTGGGGAGGTCGTTGACCTAATCATTAACCCCAAGCTGTATCGAGACCTAGATACCTACATACAGCGCATGGGTTTCCTTGGCACTTTTGACGCGCTTAAAAGCTACGTCTGCTCATCGGAAGTCTCGCTAAAGGTAATGATGCCCTACATAGGCGACCTGCTCGGCATTATGCTGTCTGAATGTATTGAAAGGCTAAGTCGTGTGGAGGTGAAGGTAATCACAGAGCTTGCCAGCGCAGGAAGCGTTGAACCAATAAGGGGCTTATTGCCCAACATAAAGGTGCGCTACGCCACGCAGTACATCCAAGCTGGTGGTAGGAACGTAAAGGTACGAGGTATCCATGCAAAGCTTATACTCATAGATGGACGGGTAGCCATTGTAGGTACTTTCAACTTGACGAAACACCACCTCTACACGAACTACGACATAGGCGTCGTGCTAAGGGGGGTTGTTGCTAGCTATCTAGATGAGCTGTTCGAAGCAGTATGGACCCTCCTCCCAACTAATACATGAGAATACATGGAGCTGACCACAGCAGAGGGCTGGAAAGCGTGTACAGAACGTTATGGAGGGCCCCCGGGAAGAACATTGGTAGAGTAATCAGATACCTCCTATCAAGCCAACTTGACGGAGCCTCGCGGGCCATACTTAGTTATATTTCTGACCTCAGAATTAGGGAGGTAGACGTGGACTTTCCGAGGTGCGGAACCTCCGGTGGCACCTCTCACATTCTCCTCACGTATACCTTCGCTGGCAACAAGGCCTGGCTTTATCTATATGATTTAAGTCTCAGACGCATTGGCGTGCTGAAGGTAAGGCCTGGTCTCAACTTTGATAGAATAATTAAGCGGACCAGCTACGGCACTCCACTTAAGTTTTGCGTAAATGCGGGGTCTGTACGTTACATTGTGGGCCTTAATAAGATAAGGAAGTACGGGCGTGTGCGCATGAAAGTGCGGGGGCTTAAACGCACTCGTATAGAGCTACCATGTATTACTAGGGAGGACTTTGAGACGCATAGGGGCTTCTATAACTGCATACTTGGACAGCTGGGCATAGCCCCACCGCTGATTGTTCAGCTGCCCATAGTTAAGGATGTTGAGGGTATGCAGATGGTTGAAACTGAAGTAGGGATCATGTTGGCCATAAAGTGGGGTAGCGGAGAGGTACGTACAGCAGTGGTGCCGCTGAGACACATCAACCGCATAAGCTTTGCATCGTTCGATGACATGCTTCTGTCGATTCAACGCCTTGCCAGTGACGCCATTCAGCATGTATTAATCGGCGATATTGATTGTATCAGCCTAAAGGAATACATGGAGCGGAAGCAGATCAAACTATTTATCAAGTATCTAGCAAAATACGCATTTGGCCCCTCGCTGGACGACGTGAAAGCGGCTGGTCTCCGGGAGACGTACATAGAAATACTCAGAGACTTAAGGCACGTGCACAGCGGCCTTGAAGACTGCATCACTAACGCACTAAGATCCTCAGCTACTACCGTAAAGAAGGCAATAGCGGGGCTTATAGAGACTGGCGCCGAGTGTGTGCTCGCCACACTTCCCATCCTTCCCAAACCAGACGTAGTGGAAACTTACGAGCTTGGATTCTTAAAGAGGTTGACCAGAGCGGGTCTGTGCCTGGAACAGTTGGCATATGGCCTTAGGTGAGTACAACAAAGACGTAGAGGTTGTTGCTGAAGCGATTCTGAAGGCTTGGCCCTTAGTCAGGAGGGATTTCCCATGGAGACACAGCGGAAACTCTTGGCACATCCTGCTAGCAGAAATACTCCTTATACAAACCAAGGCTGAAATGGTTATGAAGGTATATGACCGCTTGATAGCGCTCTTCCCGACTGCATGCGCGCTAACTAGTGCCGACGCTGAACAGCTAGAGGAGCTCCTGAAGCCGCTAGGGCTCTATAGGCAACGGGCACAACGGCTCCTCCGCATGGCGGAGTACTTAAGGAGGGTGCATGACTGCAAGGTACCATGCGACTACGAGATGCTGAGACGTATTCCTGGAGTTGGTGATTATGTTGCTGCGGCTGTTTATATAGTTGCATGTGGTGGTTCTGCGCCGCTACTTGATGCCAACATTGCGCGTATTCTATCTCGTACAGTATTGGGCGTTGACCCACCAAGGCGGTACATGACGGATGGCACTCTAGGGAGATTAGCTGGGTTGATTAAGTGGGACAGAAAGCTAGCTTACGCGTTTATAGACTTTGCTGCAGCGTTCTGCACATCCAGGAGACCTCGTTGCAACGCGTGCCCCCTCAGAAGTCATTGTAAGTATGGTAGTAAATATGTTTAAACTACTCTTATGCTTTCGTCTATGGCTATAGGAGATAATTGCGCGGAACAGTCATATAACTGTAATAGGTTTTTTGTTGAAAAATCTCGAGAACTATATCATATTCCTTGTAAATTAATGTGGAGCCCTGCGAAAAGCGGAAAGAAGACTCGACCTGAGTACGTTAATGTGGGAGCTTTGAAGCCTGGTGATTGCGTTATTCATTATGTTACGCAAGAAGATACCAGAGAGGGCAGTGCTCTGAAGAAGGGTGTTAATAAAAGGAGAGGTGGCTGGTTCGTAGCTATTTCTAAAGTGGGAAAAGTAGAAGAGATAGATTATGAACAATTTAGAAGGCGCTTGGAGTCGCTGCGATGCGACTTACGCAATATACCATCGTGGTTATACAAATCGCTATTATCTTCAGAGTCGACGGAAGTTAGTTCCCATGAAGTTAATTATCTCGAGGTGTGGGAGAAAAAATACAAAGAATTTATAGATAAATATAAACAACATGGTTCCACTTTATTCTATATTGAACTTGATAGAGTTTATTGGTTTTCTCAACCAGTGAAGCTTAAAACAATCGTAGAGAAAATCTCCGCGGTTGCGTATCGTGCCCCTATAATCGCAGCCTACTTAAACCCCATATGTACGAGTTGGGCGTTTCAGATCCTGAGACTTGGTTGTCCGTCTCCTGGTGTAGTTGAAGCTCTAGGAAAGGTCTCAAACGAGGTAATTGGGCTGGCCGTGTTAGCCTTGCTCATAGCTGGTAAGAGTTTGTTGCTTGTGGGTCCGCCGGGTTCTGGCAAGACGAGTTACATACGTGACCTCCTTGAAGGGTTAGGCATAGACTATGAGCTTAGGACCGGGAACCCCGAGTGGACCGCCTTCGATGTGGTTGGGGGTTTTGACCTGCAGGGGAGGTGGCGCGACGGCTTTATTACCGCTGCCATCAGGAGGAGCCTAGAGGGCAAGCGGCCTGTGTGGGTTGTTATCGACGAGCTCAACCGTGCTAACTTGGATCTCGCTCTTGGCGAGTACTTTACCTTTCTTGACGTGGAGCATAGAAAGAAGCCGCTTAAGGCTGGGGATGAGGAATTGAGGGTTCCTTACTCCTTCCGGATTCTGGCTACTATGAACAGCTTTGATAGGTCTTTGCTCCAGAAGCTGGGCTTCGCCTTGAGAAGGCGCTTTACAGTGGTAGATTTCGCACGGTTCAGAAATCTCAGCCACTCCGAAGAAGAGGTAGAGAAGTTCTGTGAGCGCGTAGCCAACATCCCGCAGTGCGAGGTGCAGGGGCTCGACTCGGAGCGAGCTTTACGTATCTTCGAGCTTGCGGAGTCTCCGGATTATGCCGTGATCTTCAGCGAGGTCTACGACTGGTTTAGCGAAAATAGGGGATCCATGTTGAAAATACAGGTGGAGTGCTCCCATGCGGCAGGTCCGCTAGACCTGAGAAACCTGTTGGCCTGTATAATAGACGAAGTCAATGGAGAACTGAGGGGGTATAGCTGTGAAGTGTGTCCCGTGGAGATAACCCCGGGTATCGCTGCAGATGCATTGAGGTTTCTCGTGGCGGCTAGGGCTCTTGACGCGGTGGTGTCGCGTGGCGCAGCACAGAGCTGGCGTCCAGAGAAGTTGCTGTATCTTCTCGACTTTGCTGTCGCTGCGTATGTTGTGCCGCAGTTAGACGTCCTGTCTGGATACGTACAGATAGAGGGTGATAAGGGACAAGCGGCACGGACCTTGAGTGGGGTGGCCGATAAGTTCCGCGGCTGGGGGCTGAAGGCTTCTGCAGAGTATGCGGAGAAACTGAGACGCGGCTTCAATGTCCCCTAGTCTCCAGGTGGACGTTAAGGTAAATTTAAACGAGCTGGGCGCCTTTGCCGATTGTGTCAGGTCTGCCGCCGAGGAGCTAAGGGATGCGGTCCTAGCATGGCTTTGGGCCGTCTACGGCGCCGAGAAGCCGGCGGAGGTTGGAATTGCTCTGCCTGGGGTTGGGGATGGGTGGGTTCGCTTCAGCGGGTTTGCAGGCCGTATCGAATGTCCCGGCGGCGTGGTGGAGGTGGTGCCTAAGGTTGGGTGGGATGGGGTTCGCAGGATGTTGGATGACGTCGTTTCCGTCTTTAGGAATCTACCGACGTATTTACGCGCGGGCTCTCCCCTGGGGGTTGTGGCTTCCGCCGTGGCGCTTGGGTGGGGGGATACCCTCGCCGTGGAGTATAGCCTTGTTGCACTGGAGTTGACGTGGAGGTTTTTGTCGACATTTAGGCCTCTCTCGTTGGAGAGGCTCTTGGTGAAGGCGGGGGGCGTGGTGGGGAGGCCCAACGTGGCTGAGACAGCTAAGTTTATGATGAGGGGCGTGCCGATGGGGGTCTTCTCTAGGGTTAGGGCCGTGGAAGATCTCGGAGCTGCCGCTGTGTTTAGGAGTTTAAACGAGGCCGTGAAGAGGGATCTGGAGTCCCTAGTTCAAAAATTCGAAGAGTTTACAGACCTCAAGACGTCAAGTGTCGGCGTGTTGACGGAGGAACTCCGCCGTCTTATCTCTGCGCACAGGGAGGCCCTGCGGCGACTACCTGAGACCGGCGGCGTGTTGATAACGCGGGAGCTCCTTATGAGGGTTAGGGAGGCCGGCAGGGTCAACCCGGTGATAGCCGCTGGAGTCGACCTGTATGTAACATATAGGGCGCATCGCCACCTCCTGCAGAGGGGCGGGGAAGGCCGTCTCCGCTTCATCTCGACACACAAGCTTTACGAGTTGTGGATTTTAGCTAAGGTGCTGCAGCGCGTAGGGGCCATACAGTCTGTGGGGCGTCTGAGTTTGAAAGACGGCGGTAGATTTGTAAATGGCGTAGAGGTTGAATACGACGTATGGCATCCCAGCGGGTTGCGGAGCCTGGCAGGCGGCGCACATATAAGGCCTGATATCGTGGTGAAGCTCCCCGGCGGGAGGACGTTGGTAATCGACGCGAAGTATAAGGAGGAGGTGTCCGAGGAGGATCTCGGCCGGCTGCTCATCTACGCCGTCGAGCTTTCACGGCCAGAACTCTTCGGCGCTATGGCGTACCTCGGGGAGAGCAAGCCGTGGGTATCCCACGGGAGAAGGATAGCGATATGCAAAGCCGACCCGCGGACTGGCTACGTGGATTTCAGCTGTCTCGGTTTGGAGTGAGTATGCGTCTCTGCGCCAGGTAGGCACATTCACACTCGTCGCTTGTATGCTTTTCGGCATTGGCGTTGGTGTTGGTTGGGGGGAGGGGGTGCGGTCTGGGGGTTTGGGTTGTAGGGGGCCTAAAATTTATATAGGCTGTGGAGCGTAGGTGGCTATGCCGAGTTGGAAGGAGCTTGTGCTTGTCAGGGATCACCCCATGCGGAGGGTCTTCATCGAGAAGGTGGTGGTGAATATCGGTGTCGGCACGGGGGGTGAGAGGCTTGAGAAGGCGGCTGAGTTGCTGAAGGAGCTTACGGGTGCGGAGCCTTCGAGGAGGAGGGCTAAGAGGTCGATTAAGGATTTCGGCATTAGGAAGGGTGAGCCG
>Ga0209739_100694_pt1 | contig 12915 bp, 15 predicted proteins | sample JossMetagenome_2_FD_184729 | JGI IMG/M metagenome (GOLD analysis project Ga0209739, IMG submission 184729) | Hot spring sediment microbial communities from Joseph's Coat, Yellowstone National Park, USA - JC3_ASED (SPAdes) (version 3) | ecosystem: Environmental > Aquatic > Thermal springs > Hot...
TTTGATTCATTATTGAAATATAATATTGAGATGGATTATTAATATGGTAGAATTTAAATATTGAAGTTAAAATAAATACAACTCCTCCAAGAGTTATAATAAATATTGGAAGATAATATCCTATAAACATCATAAGATCATCAAAAATTTTTCCTCTCATTTTTAAATATAAATTTTATAGATTTTATAAACCTTTATAACAAAGTTATAAGATGGAATTAAAAGAAATAGTTGGTTGGATTGGAATGCTATTAGCAACTTTTTGGGCTGGAGTACATATGTTAGTAGCAGGGGCAGTAGCAGTAAATGTATCTTTAATATTTGGAGCATTTGTAGGAATGTTTGTAGCATTATCTATAATATCTGGACTAGTATTCTTATTAAATTTGAAGAAATATTATTTGCCAAACATTATATTTTGGTTAATAATGCTATTAATATTATTTGTAGGATATGTTCAATATATTAGAGGAGGTAATATAAATGCTTTATTTACAAATGTATTTGCTGAAATAGCATTGGTAATAGATATAGTAGAAATATTATTGTCATTTACTATCTGGAAAATTGATAAGGAATAATTTTTTAATATCTTTTATTCCAGAGTTTATATTTATTTTTTCATATTAATATTTTATCCTTTCTATTTTATTTATAAAAGTTAATTTACAACTATATTGTTATGGTAGATAATGTTTCTACACAACAGGCTGAAAAAATAGATATAGACTTTAAAAGCATACCATTAAATCCATTAGGAAAAAATGATATAAATAAATTAGAAGCATTTCTAATTATAGGTACTCTATATAGGCCAGAAATATTAGAATTAATAAAAGATCCAAATGAAAGATCTACATGGATTGATAGTTTGGCAATTGCAGCAGCAGCTTATGCAAGATATAAAGCAGGAATGCCAATAAGTTTAATTGCAGATGAATTGGGTAGATCTGAAGAAACTATAAGAAATCATATTAGTGGAAAAACAAAGGCAGGTTCTCTTGTAATAGAAACATATGAAAAAATAAAATCTGGTCAATTAAATTTGATTCTATCATTTGGAGGTTCTAATAAAGAATTGGATGATCTAAAAAATCAGGTAAAAAATCTTAAGGAAGAAATAGAAAAATTAAAAGCTGAAAGAGATGAATTAAAAAATATTATAAATAATAAAGATGAAACAATTAAAAATTTACAAATAGAAATTGGTAAAATAAAATCAGACTTAGATAAAATTAATAAAGAAAAAGAAGAAATAATTAATAAATACAAATCACTGCAAAATAAATTGTTGGAAATTAAAAAAATATTAGAAAATATATAATAAGTTCTTTTTAAAAATTATATAACTAATAATATTAAAGCAATAAACATTAATATACTAGCAATAGCTTTTTGAATTGTTAAATCTTCATTTAATATTATAATACTCAATAAAACAACAAATAGAAAGCTAGATCTATCTATTATACTAACATTACTAGCTTCTCCAATTTTTAATGCATAAAAGAAGGCTATCCAAGAAAGAGCACCAAATATAGCACTCAATATTACAAATATATAATCTTTATTAGATAAATTAAATAAGTTATTTATATTTCTAATTTCTAAAATAAATATAATAAATATAATAATTGTCATAATAATTGATCTTAAGGTTGTTACTGTAATAGAATTTATTTCTTGTAATCCAATTTTAGCAAATATAGTAGAAAAAGCTGCAAATATTGCTCCTAATAATGCATATATAAACCAGGTTGGTATTGAAACCATATTCTATTTAAATCTTTAGTAATTTAAAAATAAATAGTTAATAAATGTTGAATATACCTTGCTAATAATTTTTAATAATAATTTGTATTGTAGCTTTGTCAACTTTTATGTAGGTCTTATTATTAGAAGTATAACTTCTAATGATTTATAAATATATTAGAAGTATTAATTCTAATATGAATGATGAACTATTATATTACTTTAACCCATGGTATGTTAATCAAAAAGATATAATAATAGAAAGATGGGAAAATATGAAAATAAGATGGATACCAGAATGGTTAAAAGATATTTCTTTAGAACCTTTTTCATTGAATTTTATTATAGGACCTAGACAAGTTGGTAAAACAACTGGAATAAAATTATTAATAAATAAATTATTGGAAAATAATGATCCTTGGTCTATATTTTATTATGATTGTTCAAATTTAACAAATTTTGAAGAGCTAAGAAGAGTAATTGATTATTATTTAAAAATAAAAGAAAAAAGAAATATAAAAACATCATATATCTTCTTAGATGAAATTACACATGTAAATGATTGGTGGAGAACAATTAAATTATATATAGATATAGGAAAATTTAAAAATGATGTTATAACTATTACAGGTTCTTCTTCTATAAAATTAAAGGGAGAAGTAGAATTATTCCCTGGTAGAAGAGGAAATGGAAAAGATGTATATGTTTATCCATTAAGTTTTAGAGAATATTTAAATATAAAAGGAATAAAAATAAACATATTTGAAAATATTTTAGAAGGTATGAATAATCTATCTGGATTGGAACCAAAAATATTTAAAGAATTTGAAAATTATCTAGAAACTGGTGGATATCCTTTATCAATAAATGGTTATAAAGATGCAAGTCTTCAAATTATAAGTTCTATAGAAAATGAAATTTTAAGATCAGAAAGAAGTCTTGAATTATCTAAAGCAATTATATCTACTATTTTATCTAAAGCTCCTTCTCCTTTATCTTTTTTATCAATAGGAAAAGAAGTTGGAGTTTCTTATAAGACTGTTGAAGATTATATTGAAATTTTTAGAAGGTTATTTATATTAGATTATGCTCTATTTAAAGAAAAACAAATAATTTGGAGAAAAGAAAGAAAATTTTTTATATTAGATCCATATTTAGCAAAATCTTTAAGTTTATGGACTAATACAGAAATTTTGGATAGCTCATTATATGAATGGATTGTACAATCGCATTTAAAGAGAAGATTTGGGGAGATATATTATTATAGAAATAGTTATGAGATAGATGTTATTGCAGGTAATTTAAAAATAGAAATTAAATCTAAAAGAGCTCATAGGAATTATCCAAAAGATGTAATAATTTTAGATGAAAGTAATTTACCATTATTTTTAGCTGTTATATAAATTTATAGAATTTAATAAAAAAGTTTAAATAATAAGAATTATATATTTTTTTATTACTATATATTAATGACGACAAATAAATATGGTTTAGAGGATATTATAAGAAGGTCTTATAAAGAATCTAAAGAGTATCTTAAAAGAGCTGGTATAGAAATTAAAGGCATAAGATTGAGGGTATTAGAATCTTCAGATTTATTACAGGAATTATATGATATGATAAAAACATATGATATAGACAAATTAAAGCAAGAACTTAATACAATTGATAAAAGTTTATTGGAACAAATATCTAATTATGATGATATATATATAATAAGTAAAGAAAATCTTAGAGAATTTTATAGAGGTGAAATGTATTTATTAAAGCAAATGTATAATACAGATGATACAAAGGAATTAAATAATAAAATACTTAAATATATTGTACTTCCTATTAAAGAGAACGAACATGCTGATGGATCAAGTGTATCACAAACAGAAGAAATTTACATTATAAAAGACCGATTAAAAAAACATATAGATGAAATATTAAAATTAAATAGATTTGATTCTATAAATATAAATGGGTCATCTATTATTGGAGTAAAATCACCATTATCTGCAGTCATATCTACTCCCTTATATACAGAAGGAAAAAATATAGAAGAAGATGTAACAAAATTTTATGTTGGTAATGTTCTACTTCATGAAAAGGGACATCGTATTGTTGGTAGAAAGAAATGGGATGATGAGGAATTCTCAGCTTCTGCTTTACAATATATAATGTACATTGATATGTATGATTTATTAAAATATCAAGAAACATATAAAATCATAAAAGAAAATATAATAGAATGTAAAAAATATGTAGAGACGTTTGCACTCCTGGGTTATCATATAGTTATTGGAGATCTTCCAGAAAGTAAGTTAAAATATGTTGTTGGTGTACTTAAAGAGGCTCCTTATGAGTTGGGAGAATGCTATGCAAATATTATTATAGATAGAAATAGAAATAAAAATTTAAATATAAAAAATGTTGTAGAAGAAGTTAAAAATCTATCTCCATTAGATGCTATAAAAGAAATTATACGTTATGAGCCTAAAAGATAATGAAATATATTTTTGAATGTACTGAATTTTGAAATAATAAAAATTTATAAACTTTTGCTACTATCATATGGTAATGTCAAAAGATAAATATGATAAAGATAAATATGATTTAGATGAGATTATAAGAAATAGCTTTGAAGAGACTATAGACTATCTTAAAAAGAACAATATACAAATTGGAGGTCTATCACTGATAACTTTTGAATCGTTGGAAGAATTTCAACAAATATATAAAATAAATAAGAAATTTAAGTTCGCAACATATGATCCAGAAAAAAGGGAAATATATATTATAAAAAATGGACTAAAAAAAATTATAGATAGCAATATTAAAGCTTCAAATAAAATTTTTATTGGTAATCTATTTACTATAACTCAGAATGGAATACTATATCCAGTATATAAAAATAATGATAATATAGAAAAGATTATAGCGAAAGCTTCTGTTAAACCAATAGTAATTCACGAAATTGGGCATCATATAGTTGGTCACGGTGAATGGAGAGCTTCTGCATTTGAACTTTTAGTATATTTTTACGAAAATGAATTATACAAGCATCCAGAAGTTTATGAAATTATGAAAAAGAATATGGAAATATGTGAAAAATATATAAAGAGGAAGAATCCGTCCTCACCTTATTCTCTAGGATCACGTTTGTCACCTTATGCTTTAGGATCTTGTTTTGCAAATGATCTTATATATATTTATGAGAGTAGTTCAAATAAGGACAAAGAATCACCAAAATTAAATATAAAAGGTATGATAGAAAAGCTTAAATTAATTTCTGAAGAAGAAGGTATGGATATAACTAAAATATATAATATATTGCTTACAGCTAACGACTATTATATTGATATAAGCAGAATGTTTAATACATTAATTAAGGTATTAATGTTATTATATCCATGAAATTTAGACATAAAATAATGAAAATTTATGAAAATTTATTACTATTATTTAATAATGTCGGAAGATGATTATGATTTAGACAATATTATAAAAAGTAGTTTTGAAGAAGCTATAGAATATTTCAATAAGAATGGTATAAAAGTTGAAGGACTAAAATTAGTAATATTAGAATCACCAGAATTGTTAATACAGAAATATGGAAAAGATAAAATAAATGAAAATACTGGCGGAACGTACGATTCAGGGACAGTTTATATTATAAAAACTCATATAAAAAATTTTGTAGATAAAGTTTCGAGTAATCTGAATGAAATTTCTAATATTAATCTATTTACTATATCTCGTAATGAAGTATTATGGCCAGTACTTATAAATGATAATGATATAAAAAAAGCTATAGCAAAAGCCGATGCAGAATCAATATTAATTCATGAAATTGGACATGCTATACTTCGTTCAATAGGTAGTAGTGATGAATGGAAAACTTCTTTTGTTGAATTTTTAGTATATTTCTATAAAAATGAATTATATAAATATCCTAAAGTGTATAAAATTATGGAAAGAAATATAAAAAGATGTATAAAATTTATACAAGAAAAAAATCCACCATCCTATTTGCCCTATTCTCTAGGATATTGTTTTGCAAATGATATTATATATGCTTATGAAAATATATTAAATAAAAACAAAGAATCTCCTAAATTAAATATTAAAGATACAATAGAAAAATTTAAATTAATCTCTGAAGAAGAAGGTATGGATATAACTAAAACGGTTAATACATTACTTAAAGATTATGTAAATATTAAAAATATGCTCAATATAAAAATTAATATGTTAAGTTGCTTATTAGAAAAGTTACCAAATATAATGGACAATATAAATTCATGAAAAGATTCAATAGGGAATTATAGAAATACGAAGAAATTAGAGAAATTTAATATCTATATAATTTATAATCGATTAAAATAAATAAATATAACACAAAACATATCAGCTAAAATTTCTGTTTTTATAATAAATATTTTTAATTAAAAAATATTTATATATTAAGCCTTTTTCATCTAATGCTATTTTGGGATTATTGTGATATTGTTCCATATTTTAAAAACTCATATAAATCATCTTTGGGATTTCTACTAATTCTTGAAATATCTTCTATATTGGATAGGTCATATTTAACTATTTTAGCTCTAAATATATCATAAGCTTCTAATATATTATTGTTTTTATCTATAATTATATTTGGATAAGCTACTATGGTTCCATCAATTTCTCCCAATTTAATAAATGTATAAATGGTTGGAATGGTTGGAAAGTATCTTAATAATTCTTTGGGATCTTTAGTCTCCCATAGTTTATAATAGAAATCTTTTAATGATGCATATGAATTTCTTAATATATAATCTAAATTATATTGGTTATTTAATAACCAACTTCTAGATACTGCTACAATTCGAGGAATTGATTCATCATCTGCAGCAACTCTCCATACATGGTCATCAATTTTGCTCCAATACTTATCTATTATATAATCATTTATTATATCTTTTATATCATTAATGTTCATCTTTCCAGTGAAATCCGTGGAGTATCTAGCAAATATCCCAGCATTTGGAGCTATATGCATTCTATTTAGATATACCATATCATTGTAAGAAGGTATTACTGGTTGTACAGATATTCCTTTCTTTTCCAAAATATCTATGAATTTTTTGTAGTATGGAATGGAATAAAGAGACATATAGATAGTTACTTCTTTGTGTTTTATGTAAGGATCATTATATAGATAAACCTTAATTCCATCTATTTCTCCATCTTTTAACATTTTTTTAAAATCATCGCTCTTTAAAACTTTATACATTTTTTCTGAAAGTGGAGAATGTATTTTTATTCCAGGCCATGGAGGTGTATCCTTTTTTCGATGATCGGCATCTTCTGACAAGCGTTTGTTTGCTAAAACTAAAAAATAACCAGCTCTTGAAACATCATAATCAAGACCATATTTATTGGAAAGATTCAAATAATCTTTTTCTAATTCATGAGCTCCTTCTATTTCTTTTTCTTTTCCGGATATATCTTCTTTATGAGCCCTTTTTAGGATTTTTCTGAGTATATCTTCTAGGCCCATATAGAATATATGTTTCGAAAGATTTTTAAATATTATTTTTATGATATCTACATACTAAGAGTATAAATAAATTTTATAAAAGTTAAATATTCTTTAGCTAAAAATAATATAAAATTCTGAATTTTATATTTTATAGAATGAGTAGTCTAGAAATATTAGGAGTAGCAGTAGGTATTGGGATAGCAATTACGATAATGATGGAAATTCTTGTAGCAGGATGGATTATAAGTTCGATACCTATTTATTTTGTTGCTAAACATTTTAATAAAAATTTATCATTTGAGAAAGTTTTAGGTGCTACTATACTTTCAGAAATAGTTTCTTTTTTTATAATTGCAAGTTCAGGATTAACTATTTTTCTTTTTATTTCAAATTTTGGCCCTCATCTATTTTGGGAAATTTTGAGGAGTCTTATAATTGTGATAATCATGGATTTTATAGCAGTTTTAATTATCTATAAACTAGCGTTTAAAGTAGGTTGGAGAGCAGCTTTTGTTATATCTATTTTGGCTACTATAATAGAGTCTTTCTTTAATTTAAGTTTATCTGATATATTCTATACTGTAGCATTCTTAATACCAATACTAGGTCCAGTGTCGTCAATAGTATTTACAGTAAATACACCAGTAGGAACATTGGGAATAAGAATTAATGATATAATAGGTTATTTTATTTTGGGATTAATTTTATATGCAATACTTGGCTATTTAGTTACTAAATTTTCTAAGGTAAATATATCCTTCTTAGAGTCTTTAGTGGTTAATATGTTTTCAGGAGCAGTATCCTTTATAATAATTATCATTTCTTTTTTATCATTTATATTGGAAGAAAATATTGTAGCATTTTTTATAGGAGGAGTTTTAGCTTTTATATTAGCTTCTATTATCTATAAAGATATACTTAATGTGACTTGGAAAAAGGTTATTCCCATATCTATTATAGCTAGTGTATTATGGTCTATTATCGGTCTAACAACTTTACCTTATTGTATCTATTTTATGGCTTGTTGCTAATAATACATTTTTATGTCTCTGAGGATATGAAATTGCGTCGGATAACTAACGTTATCCGACATTTTTTGTATATTTATTTTGAAAAATAATAGAAAATTATATAGATTAACCTAGCCTATTCACAAATTATTTAAATTTTATTTTTTATATTTCTTTTTTATGAAAGCTTCAGTAATAGTAATGGATTATTTAAGAAAAAAATATATTCTAGATGCATTGCAAAGTATTAAAAATCAAAAAGGAATAGATTTAAATGATATTGAAGTAATTGTTGTAAAATATTATCAAGATGAAAAAATAGATAATTATATTAAAGAAAATTTTCCTAATTATAAGATAATAAATTTAGATCCAAATGGTCCAGATCGTTATTGTGGTAGTGCACTTGCTATAGGAATAAAAGAGGCTTCTAGTAATTTAATATTTATATTAGATGATGATATGTTTACTGAAAATAAAATTAGTAGAATATTTGAGGTTATAAAAAACATTAAATATGATGAATATTTAATTTGGAATAAGGCTATAATAACTCATGATCGGAAAGGAAGACCTTTTAAAAAACCAAAATATATGTTTGGTGGTAATAGCTGTATAATTCTAAATATTAAAGATAAAGACAAATTAATAGATTATATAAGAAAAATATATTATGCTGTAGATGTTGGCTTTTTATGTTATTTTAATAAAAGAGTTATAAAATTAGATGAAGCATTAACTTATTATAGAAGACACGAAGAAAACGTAAGTATTAAATTTAGTAGACAGACGTTAGAAATGTTTTTACAAGATCATCAATATATTTATGAAAAAACAAAATGTAAAGGACAAAAATGTGGAATGATAAGTTATAAAATTCCATTAAACCTTATATATAATGCTAATTATAAAATATCATTAAAGGAATATTTAGAATGCTTACTAATATTTAATAGAGATTACATTAAAAGATTGGCAAGGATTATTTTATATAAATTATTTAGAAATTATCTAAGAAAACGTTATTTAAGAAATAATATATATACAGATTTAAATGTCCAAAATGTCTAAAAATTTATAAAATTTTTTATCTTCAATTAAGTTAATGAAAATTGCTATATTCAGCTTATCGCATTTATCTATTAATAGAGGCTCTGAAAAATGGATAATAAAAGTTGTACCTTATTTATCTAAAAAACATGATGTCAGAGTTATAACTACAGATTTTAATAAAAAATATGATTTAAATAATTTAAATTTTGATTATATAGTACTTAAATATAAGAAGAAATATGGTTTATTACATGATATAAGTGAAATAAAAAATTATCTAAAAGATACAGATATAACATATGTATTCTATATTGGATTTGGAACACAAATTGATATATTAAAATATTCAAAAAAAGTTATTTTTGGTCATCATTCTCCTTTGGATAAACCTATTCAAAGAATTTATTATTCAATATTAGAAAATATAATTGCTAGAAAAATAAAATATTCCTATCATCATTTTTTAACCAAATATAGAGCAAATATATATAGAAAAAGGGGTTTTAAGAATATATTTGTAATTCCAAATTTTATTGAATTAGATAAATATAAACCAAAAGAAAAAAGTTATGACAAATTTAAGATAATTTGTCCAGGTGCTGTTAGTATAGAAAAGGGAATAGATACTCTGATAAAGGTTGCTGAAATTTTAAAGAAATATAGTGATATAGAATTTTATATTACTGGCAATAAACCAATATATGAAAATCTACCAGCTAATGTTAAATATTTAGGAATGTTAAATGAAGATGAATATATTGATGTTATAAGTGAAAAAAATCTAATATTTTTACCAACTAGACATGAAACATTTTCCTTTTCTGTATTAGAAAATTTAGCAGTAGGAAATCCTGTAGTTGTATCAAATTTACCAGATGTAATTAGTGCATTTGGAGAATCTGAATCAATTTATTATGCAAAACTTAATAATATAAAAGATTATATTAATGGAATACTAAAATATTATCAAATATGGAAAAATAATAAGGATAAATATGAAGAATTATCCAAAAAAGCTAGAGAAATTGCAAGTAAATTCGATTCAAATATAATATTACCAAAAATAGAAGAGATGTTTAAGAAAGTTTATGAATCTTCATAATTATTTTTTATTATGAAGATTTTATTATTTCATCCTTGGTTAAAATCAAAAGGTGGTGCAGAAAGAGTTGTTTATGAATATTATAAAAGATCTAAACATAAAATAAAGATATTAACTTGGAATTATATTAAAGAAAAAACTTACGATTTTAAAGAAAGAAATATAATTAGTTTATATGATGAAAAATATGAAAGAATTTTTAGAGGATATTTAATTAGAGGAGGATTTTCATTATTAAATTTATTAATAAAATATGAAATTGATAATTTTGATTTATTATTAATATCTACAGGCGGTATTGCAGAATTAATATTATCTAATCAGAATTTTGATATACCAAAAGTTGCATATACTCATACAATTTTAAGGGCTGCATACAAATATGATATATATTGGAATTTTAAATATAGGTTCGGAAAATATTATTATTTACCTTATAAAGTAGCTCTAAATGTTTATAATTATTTAGAAAGAAAAGCTTGGAAGAAAATAGATTTTGCAATATTTAATTCAGAATTATCTAGAAAAAGAGCATTAGATAAAAATTTAATAGATAAAGAAAAAACAGACGTTATATATCCAGGTGCAGATCTATCTAATTTTTATAATGATAATCCAGAAGATTATTTTTTATATGTAGCTAGAATTGGATTATCAAAAAGACAAGATATATTAATTAAAGCATTTGCAAAGTTTGTTAAAAAATATAAGGATTATAAATTATATTTAATTGGAAATGTTGAAAATAAAAAATATTACTTAAAAATATTGAAGCTAATTAAAGAATATAATTTACAAAATAACGTAAAATTATACTCAAATTTATCTGATGAAAAATTAAGAGAATTATATGCAAAATCTTTAGCATGTATTTATATACCATATATAGAAGATTTTGGAATAGTTCCTTTAGAATCATTAGCTGCTGGAAAATATTTAATTAATATTTATCCTTCTGGAAGTTATGAATTATTAAAGAATGCTCCTGGAATTTATTGGATCAAAGAAAGATTTTATGAAGAGCCAATGGTTAATGAAATATATAATTCACTAGAATATTTTGTAAAAAATAAAGATAAATTAATAGAAAAAGGAAAAGAAAACAGAAATTATATAAAAAATATTGATATATCTTGGGATTCTTTTGCTAAGAAGTTAGATAATAAACTTGAAAACGTTTTGGAGGGGTATAAATAATTGTTTTAATTAAAATTATGAATTTTATTTATATATAACATTTAAAAATTTTTTTTAAAATTCCATACTAATGAATAAAATAGAAAAATTACTAATGGGACCTAAAGCTATACTTGAATCAAGAAAATTAATTAAAAATTTATATTCAAGTTTATATCAATATTTAATTCTAAGAAGGCAAAATATTGAATTAGAATTGAGAAATGGAGAAACTATAACTGTATCTAGGTTTCTTTATCCTAGAATAATATATTACTTAAAATATATTGAAAATATGATCAAAGACAACATATATTTGAAAATAAATAATAAAAATTTTCAATTACCTTTAAAAGAAATTGAGAGTGTAGGAATTTCTTATACAATTGAATTACTAAAATCTGGTTGGTTATATTATAAAAATTATTGGGAGAAAAATGGAATTAAATTTAAACATGTTTATAGTTCAATATATGATATATTTATTGAAGAAGATTATAAATTTCTTAACGTAAAGGATAAAAATGTATTAGATATAGGAGCATTTGTAGGGGATTCACCGATATATTTTATCTTAAAGGGTGCTAAAAAAGTATATGCAATAGAACCCCATCCGGATGCTTATAATGAAATGTTAGAAAATATAAAATTAAATAAGATGGAAGATAAAATTATTCCAATAAATATGGGAATAAATTATGAAAAAGATTATATATCTATTTCTGCAACAAAAACAAATACTCAGTATATCTTATTAAAGCCAGAAGAAAGAGGTTATAAAATATTAGCTTATAGCTTAAGCAAACTTATTGATAAATATAATATAGATGCCAAGTATTAAAAATGGATTGTGAAGGATGTGAATATGATATAATTTTAAAAGATTATGATACTATAAGAGAATTTGATGAAATTGGATTTGAATATCATGCTTATAATACTAGAATACCTGTTAGTAAATTATTAGAAAAGTTAAATAAAGATTTTGGATGCAGAATTATAGAAGAAAAATCAAAAGATATCGGATTAGTATATTGTATAAGGAGAAAGTAAATCTTATATTAAATCTTATATAATTTTTAATTAAAAAATATCCTTATGGTAAAACTTGGTATATATGGAACTGTTTATAATTCTGCAGATACTGTTAGAACAACTATTGAAGATTTAAAGAAAAAATTAAAATATGATTTTGTAATTTCTGTTTGTGATAATTTTTCAAAAGATGGAACATTTGAAATATTAAAGGAATATGATTTTATTGATGCATTTCAAAGAAAATCTACAAGAGGATTGGGAAGGCAATA
>Ga0209739_100695_pt1 | contig 12911 bp, 12 predicted proteins | sample JossMetagenome_2_FD_184729 | JGI IMG/M metagenome (GOLD analysis project Ga0209739, IMG submission 184729) | Hot spring sediment microbial communities from Joseph's Coat, Yellowstone National Park, USA - JC3_ASED (SPAdes) (version 3) | ecosystem: Environmental > Aquatic > Thermal springs > Hot...
AGGGGCTTTGTAGATATATTGGCGTAAGCAATTTCTCGAGAGAAGAGATTGAGAGAGGCAGACATGTTCTGAGAAAACATGATATAGTTGTTGATCAGGTTAGATATAGTGTTTTGGACAGATCTGTGGAAAAAGATCTTTTGTCGTACGCCATTAGAGAGGGGATAACGATACAAGCTTACACGCCTATAGAGAAAGGGTCTGTGGCCAGAGTGGATAAAGTGAGAGAGATAGCAGCAAAATACAACAAGACTCCTATACAAGTTGCATTGAACTATCTTATCTCTAAGTCTAGAGTAGTAGCGATACCTAAGGCCGAGCGTAGAGAACATCTGGGAGAGATCATAGGATCAATGGGTTGGAGACTGAGAGAAGAGGATCTAGAGGTCTTGTCTAGATTATAACTGATGATTAAGATCATAGAAAGATCTGATGCCTCCAATCTCTTATTCCTAAAGTTTTGAAGTTTCCTCATTTCACCCGAATATTTTAGGGATCACAATTTTTAGTTTAGAAAGATGAGTTATATATAGTGTTGAACATAAGATCTATTGATTTATTAATGTATGATCATAGAATAATTGAGAGAGGACTAGATCTTCTTCAAACAGCTGTTTCAAAACTCGAGAAGAAAAAGAAAGTCTCTACAGAGGTTTTTGAGAAGCTTATAAGATTCTTCAGAGAATTTGCAGACGAATCTCGTCATGGTGAAGAGGAGAATCATCTGTTTACTTCTCTAGAGATCAGAGGGATCCCTAGAGAGGGAGGTCCTATAGGAGTTATGTTATATGAACATGACCTGGGAAGAAGACTTCTTAGAGATATAGAGGAGAGTCTTCACAAGATTAATAAAGATCCTGAGGCTAATAAAGATCTTATCGTGACCTCGCTTAAATATATAGAGTTGTTAAGACAACATATTTTCAAAGAAGATAGCATATTGTTTAAAATGGCTGAGGAGATCTTGGACGATGATGTTGATAAGAGGCTTGTGAAAGCTTTTAAGGATGTGAAGAACAGGGTCTTAGGCTCAGGAGATCACGATAGATTAATAAGATCCTTAGATGAGATAGAGAAATTGCTCAAATGATTATTTTTAAATTATATCTCTCTGATCTTTTTTCTCAAGATCTTTGACCGGGATCCCTGGTTTTGTAAGATTCTCCAGATCTAGTATTCTATTAATCTCTGAGTCCTCAAAACCCATTTCTTTAAGTATTTTTCTAAGAGGCTCTCCTCCATAGATCTTTTCAGAGATCTCTGAGGCCTTATGACCCCTCTCCGCCTTTAAGGGCGGGGTTTCGAATCTCTGGGTCTCGAGTGTTAGCCCTCTGGAAGGGGATTAATATTCCCATGATCATCGGGCTGGAGACAAACATCGGGGCCTCCCCCCTAGGGTCATCGAGGCGCTCTAATGAAGCGCCTATCCGAGACATTAGCCTTCAGGCCCTCAAAATATTATACATCTCATCACGACCATAAATATCTCCATTGAAAGGCTTATAAATATAAACGTTGCCCCGCCCTGAAGGGCGAGGCTCGCCCTTATGATGTCAGAAATATTAATCATGATCTTTTAATAGATCTTAAGAACTCGACAACTTCTTTCGCATGTTTAGAAGGATCAACCTTATCCCACTTTTTTATGACAACACCTTTTTCATCTATTATGAAAGTGACTCTTCTTGCTCTGCCCGCGGACCCTCTGACGCAGAATGTGTCTATAAGTTTACTCTCAAGATCTGAGAGCAGAATAAATGGGAGACTATACTTCTCTGAGAATTTCTTAAGATCAGCAACATCGTCTTTTGAGACTCCCACGACCACAGCATTTAATGAGGCTATCTCATTATAGAAATCTCTGAAGCCCACGGCCTCTATTGTGCATCCTCTTGTCATAGCTTTCGGATAGAAGTATAACACAACAATTTTTCCTCTCAGACTTGATAATTTAACCAGATTCCCATTCTGATCTTTAAGCTCAAAATCAGGAACCTCAGATCCTACGTTTATACAGCTCATATATATGCCTCAGCTATAATATCATATAGAGTTTAAAAATAAAACCGCTCTCATTTCCACATGCTTTTTAAGAGAGAAAAGATAGATGATGCGTTATTTTTAAAATTACTATCTAATCTAATCAGGTGAGCATATGCCTTGGAGAAGGATCTTATCAGCAAAAACTCTTGAAAACAGTAATCCTCTCACTGTGAAAATTGATGAAAAGATTATTCTGATAACAAAAGTTGGCGATAAAATATATGGATTAGATGCCGTATGTGCTCACGCGAGATGTATCCTAGGCCACGTAGATTTCAATAAAAAGATTGTAAAATGTCCTTGTCATAACGCCGCCTATGATCTTGAGACTGGCTCTATGATCGAGGCTCCTAGCGTGGCACCTAACTTCCCTAAGGAGAAAAGCGGTTTGAAGACGTTTAATGTTAGAATAGAAGGAGGATGGATCGAGGTAGAGATCTAGCGTTTCCATTTATACAGACTATAGATCTTTTATTTTATTTTTCTATAGCAATATGGTATTTTAATGATCTTTACAACATGAGATGAAAAAGCATGAGTATAAATGCTTGCATTTATTTTTCTTAATGTTATAAAGCTACTGACCTCCTCCCCATCCTGAATTGCGAGGATTCATAGGAGACATGACAGCTGGATCAGCCATAGGGGTATTTCTAATACTACTATGGACAAGACTGTCCAAGACACTCAAAGAAATAATTAAATAGCTGAATCAAACATTGTTTTTATTAATATAAATCTGATTTTCTAACCACATATTAATCAGAGGGATCGAGATAAATCACCATTCATCTTAGCAGGCTACACTCATCATCTATGAAAAATATAGTGTTAAAAGCTTTAAGCTTTAAACAAACATTTTTAATGGAGCGGGGGTGCCCGAGCCAGGTCAAAGGGGTCGGGCTGAGGACCCGATGGTGTAGGCCTGCGTGGGTTCGAATCCCACCCCCCGCACTAATGATTAGACATCACATAAATCGCATCTCTTCTGAAACTTCTAGATTTACCATGTATGATCACTTGCGTAGAGGTCTTATTAATTAGATTGTTATCATATATATATGTTGAGATTGTTGTGGGCCACATAGAGGTTGAGGTTGGCGTTGGCGATTTAGAGGGTGGAAAAATTATGTGTACAAAGGCTCTTGTGGGTACTGGCGCGACTCTAACGATCATTCCTGAAGACTTAGCGAAGAGGTTAGGCTTGAAAAGAGTTGGTGAAAAAGTTAAAGTTGTTACTGCCAGTGGTTTTGAAGAGCTCGAGTTATCGCACGCGTTGATCGAGATCGGGAGTAAGCGAAGGATAACGCCTGTCTTAATCAGTAACAAAATTGATAGAGTAATAATCGGCGTGGTCACTCTCGAGGCAATGCAATTACGTGTAAATCCTGTGACAGAGAAACTGGAGGAGTTCACGGCACTTTTTTACTAATAGGCTTTTTTCTTCTCAAATTCTCATAATGTTCATTAGGGTTTTCAGCTTCTGACAAAATTTTTGTGAAAGACGAAGATCAAGGTCTATATCTTGTCTAGAGGTTGTATGCCCATCGTTTTTAATCCGTTTGTGAGTATCTGATGAACTGTTTTGACCATGTATATCTTAAAGTTTCTCAGCCCAGGATCTTTCTCATGTATCACAGGATCTTTCTGATACCATGTGTTAAACAGATCTGCTATTTTAAGTAGTTGTGAAGCAAGTGTCTCTGGAGAGAGCTCCTCAACTGCTTTTCTGAATATCGATGGGGTCTTGGCCATCTCAATAATTAATTGTCTTCTCAAAGGATCTTTCATGCCGTTCTCATAATCGATCTCTTCTAGAGCAGGCTCTTCACTAATCTTCTCAAGAATACTATGTGCTCTCGCTCTGGAGTATAATAGATAAGGAGCTGAGTTTTTCTCAAAATCAAGAGCATCCTCCAGTCTGAAGACAAGCTGTTTAGATGGTGATATGCTTGCCAATGAGAATATTACTGCTGCGACACCTATTTTCTCAGCAACATCTTCAGAAGATCTGCTTCCTCTCTCTTTCAAAATCTCTCTAGCTCTAGAGACAGCCTCGTTCAAGACCTGATCTAGCGATATGAATCTTCCTCTTCTACCACTCATCTTATAGCCTGGTAGAAGAACCATCTCATAACTATAATGTATAAGTCTCTCAGCCTCTCCGACAAATCCCAGAGAATATAATGCAAGTCTGATCTGTGCCTGTGGAAGAGTCTGTTCAGCAGCAATAATATTTATCACGTAGTCAGCTTTTGAATCTCTAAATTTATATATTGAATAGGCCACATCTCTTAAAGCATATAATGTTGTCTCATCACTTCTCATAATAATCAGTGGAGGAATCTCAAGACTTTTTGGAAGTCTAAGTCTCTCTCTGATCTCAGGACTCTTCTGAAGATCTTTGAATATTATTGCGGGAGCATTCTTATGAGTGCCGTAATAAGAGGATTTTCTGGCAAGCTCGATGACCTCATCAACAAGACCGCTCCATGCAATATCACTCTCATAATCCCATCTATCAAAACGAGCTCCCAAACGATCAAGAGTTTCTCTAAATCCTTGGAGACATAAATCTACAAGTCTTCTGAAACTTCTGACAACATCAGGATCAGCCTTTCTCTCATATGCCTGTGAAAGTCTTGATATCTCGGTCTCTACATCAGATATCTTAGACAATTTATCAATCAAAAGATCAAAATATTGTGGAAACTTCTCTCTTAATCTGGCAGCATCTGCAACAAGCTCATCCAGCTCTGATAATATCTCTCTATATCTGGTAGGATCAATCTTTGCTTTATCAAGCTCCTCTTTTAATCTTCTTATATCAATAATCGTGTGAGTAGAGGCATATATAAAGCCTATCCATTCATCAGGTTTAACACCTGGAGGAGGAGAAGGCTCGCCTAACAATCTGAAGCCTAAAACAGCAATTGCTATCTGTCTACCCATGTCATTTATATAAAAACGTGTCTCCACATGATGACCAGCCATTTTAAGCATAGAGCTTATAACGATCCCTAGGGCGGCGTTTCTACCAGATCCTATGTGAAGAGGATGTATAGGATTTGCAGAGACATATTCAACAACATATCTCATAGGCTTATCAACAGGAACCGCACCATAGGATCCTTCCAGCTCTCTCACAGAGGTGAATAGTATAGATGCTAAATGACTATTTGAAAACCAAAGATCTATGTATCCACCTATTCTCTTAAAATCAGATACAAACACGATTCTCGAGAGATTCTTTATGAAAATATCGTTGAGAGAATCAACATCATACCCTGATAATCTAGATGTTCTATGAAGATTAATAGCTAGATCTCCAAAATCAGGTTTGGAAGGATCCTCAACATAGATCTTGTCTCTATCGATATTGCTATACACGCTTAGTTCTCTCAGAATCTTCTCTTTCAAAAACTCAAAAGGCTCGTAAATATAGCTGGTCATCACATCCTCAACATCATAAGTTGAAGAAGAGATATATAAATAAATAAGGACTATCTTCTACAAAGCTTTAATTTTAGTATAATGAAAATCATGATGGTGGGGCCGTAGTCTAGCTTGGTAGGATGCCAGCCTGGGGTGAGCATCCCCAATCCCAGATCGCTGGTGGTCCCGGGTTCAAATCCCGGCGGCCCCATAGAAATCTTCTGAAAATTATCTTAAGTATCAAAACGATCTTTCTCATCAGAGTACAAAACTTTTAACAAGTAAAAATATTTTAACTTTTACACAAATATTAGTCGGGCGACTCTATGTTCAAGATCAAGAGTGTTTACGATGAAGATATATCTGGTAGTAAAGTTCTTATTCGTATAGACATTAATTCTCCTATAGATCCTTCCACTGGAAAAATTTTGGATGATTATAGAATAAAGATTCATTCTAGAAGCATTTTAGAGCTTTATAATAAAGATCTTGCGATAGTCCTCATGTCTCATCAGGGGAGGCCTGGAGACAGAGATTTCATAGATCTTTCTCAACATGCTGAGCTTCTCAGAAAATATACAGGTCTTGATATAAGATATGTTGATGATGTCATAGGTCCTACGGCATTAAAAGAAATTAAAGATCTTCGTGGCGGAGAGATCATTTTATTAGATAATGTGAGATTATTATCTGAAGAGCTTATAGAGGCTCCTCCAGAGGTTCACGCAAGATCATTTTTAGTAAGAAGGATCTCCCCTTTAATAGATTATTATATTAATGACGCCTTCGCCACTGCACATAGGTCTCAGCCTAGCATAGTAGGTTTCCCTCCGGTGAAAAAATCTTTTGCTGGACCAATAATGTATAGAGAGCTTAATGCTTTATCAAAGATCATGAGTAGTGCTGAGGCTCCAAAGATCTTTGTGTTAGGAGGTGCTAAAATACCTGACACGTTGAGAGTGATCGAGAATCTTGTTAAAAAAAGAGTTGCTGACAGAATATTAACCACAGGATTAGTAGGAATACTTTTTCAAGTTGCCAAAGGCATAAAAACCAGTGAACATGTAATAAAGATCTTGGAGAGCAGAGGATTTCTATCTCTAGTCCCTAGAGCAAAAAAGATTCTTTTATCAGGAGCTCCCATAGAGATTCCTATAGACTATGTGGTTCTAAGAGATGATGGAAACATATCTAATGATCCTGTTTATAAGCTTTCTGGAAGACCTATGGATATCGGCGAAGAGACTATTGAAATGTACACCTCTATAATGAAGGAGGCCAGTCTAATAGTTCTCAGAGGACCTGCAGGCTATGTGGAAGATGAGAGATTTGTCAATGGAACTAAGAAACTAATTGAGACAGCATTATCAAGCAAAGGATATGTGATAATCGGAGGAGGACATCTGAGCATTATGATCCCTGAGGAGAAGATTGTACATGAGAAGATTCATGTGTCAACCGGCGGAGGAGCTTTGATAGAGTTTCTCTCAGGAACACCATTGCCAGCCGTAGAAGCTTTAGAACTTTCATACAGAAAATTCTGGGGTGATGAGAAGATATGATCAGAGTAGGAGTAAATGGCTATGGAACAATTGGCAAAAGAGTTGCAGATGCTGTATCAAAACAAGAGGACATGAAGATCATAGGAGTCGTCAAGACGAAACCTGATTACGAGGCTTTGACAGCTATTAGAAAAGGTTATGACCTTTATATTCCTAAAGATCGTGAGAAAGATTTTAGAGAGAAAAAAATTGATTTCAAAGGATTTATTGAAGAACTTTTTGAGAAAAGTGATATAATTGTTGACGCCACTCCAGCTGGTGTAGGAGCTAAATATAAAGATCTTTATGAGAGAAATGGATTAAAAGCTGTTTTCCAGGGCGGTGAGAAAGAGAGTGTTGCTGAGGTAAGTTTTAATGCTCTTGCAAATTATGAAGAGGCTATTGGAAAAAGATTTATAAGAGTTGTCAGCTGCAACACTACTGGATTGATCAGAGTTCTATGGAGTATCAACAGGATCGCTCCTATAAAAAGAGTTAGAGCAGTCATAATAAGAAGAGGAGCTGATCCTAAGGAGATTGATAAAGGACCTATAAACAGTCTCACACTAGATCCTCCTAAGATCCCTAGTCATCATGCTCATGACGTCAAGACTGTGTTAAAAGATCTTGATATAATAACGATGGCTGTCGCAACTCCTACAACGTTAATGCATATACACACGATCTTTATAGAGACTTACGATAAGATCTCTAGAGACAGATTAATCGATGTCTTGTCAGATACTCCAAGAATCATACTTGTAGATTCTAATAGAACAGGAATAAAATCTACGTCACAGATCATAGAGTTGACAAGAGATCTTGGCAGAGAGAGATACGACATCTATGAGAACGTTATATTTAGAGACACTATACATGTTGATGGAGAAGAGATCATGTTAAGCCAGGCGATTCATCAAGAGGCTATCGTTATACCTGAGAATATTGATGCTATAAGAGCATCTCTATCTCTAAAGAAGAGAGACGAAAGTATTAATGAGACTGATAAGAAACTTAATATATTGAGAGGTGAGGTTTTATAGAGAAGAGATATGAGATAAGCTTTTTATTCAGAAAAATACTTGTTCCAGTAGATGGCAGCGAGAATAGTCTGAGAGCGTTGGAGCTAGCCATAGACTTCGCCACTAGATACGGATCAAAAATTTATGTACTTCATGTGAAGACTGGCGGAGAAGATGATAAAAAGATTAGAGAAGAGGTTTCGAGAAGAGCATCTCTAAAGAATATATATGTGAGCTACATATCTAAAGAATATGATCCTGAGAATAGTAGCGTTAGCAACGAGATCCTTAGAATAATCGAGGAGGAGGGGTTTGACACAGTCGTCATTGGTGCTAGAGGAAAGACTTTAAGAGAGGATCTTACTATTGGAAGCACGGCCCTGAGCATATTAATAAATGCTCCAGTGAACATAATACTCATAAGATGATTATCAACATAAAGATATTATCTCATTAATATACTGAGCAATCTTCAGAGGATTCTCAGCAAAGATATATATGTTAGGCTCTATCCAAGGCCCACCCAAATCTTTGATCACAAAGATGTTTCTCTCTAAAACTGTGTCGCCAATGATCTTTTCTATATCTCGTATAGATGCTCTATCATGAGGACCTGTCTCTGCATGACTGATATTCTTATTATGCAACCACTTTTCAACACATGGGTGAAGCCTTAGATTCATCACAGATCTATATTTAGAGCCTCCTCCAACTATTCTCAGAAGTATTCTTCCCAAATGACCGCTCTCGCCCCATCTAGGTCTGCCCACGACAGCCGCATAATCTCCGGTGCTAACAATTCTACCTGGATACGCAAGAATCATCCCAAGATCTTTGGCATCTCTCTTTGCATAAGCAATGTTGCTGCCAACCTCAGGTATCAAAGCTCCAACACCTCTGATACTTGATATGATCTCAAAGGCTTTCTCAAGATCATATATCATCTGAATATCTTCGCTCACAAGAAAAAGTTCTGAACAGATCTTACAATCTCGAGGGACAGAAGGATCTATTCTCTTGTGATAATCACATAATTTTAATGATGACAAAAGACTGTTAGAATATACAACTAGTCTTCTTAAAACATCTTCAGTAAGACCTCTCTTGATCAAAAACATGATCTCTTCTAAGAAATCGTTGAACTCCCTAGGATCTAGCCCGATCTCTTTTAATCTCTTCATCATGTTCTCTTGTGAATAAGAAGGATCTTTAAGATACATGTTTACAGTAGGCTGAGAGACCCCAAGGATCCTTGCAATGTCAAGTTGTGAAAAACCTTCTCTATAAAGTCTCTGAGCAATTAACGTCTTAATAATCACCTCAACGTTTCTTGCGATCAAAGTGTGAGGAAGTATCATGAGAAATACTCTCAAATCAATATTAGACATAGAAAATTTTATGTATCAACAATTAATTTATTAGCTATACATCTCAGCCTCTCTTTTTATATAGATTAGATCTGTTGGATCAAAAGAGCCTAATAATATATACAGATCTTTTCTCTTATCATCTTCAGAGATATCTTGACATCAGATCCTCTAAATATAGTTTCACGGATCTTGTAACATTGATGTTAAGCTGGAAACATGATTTTATGAAACTCTAAAAGATAGAAACTTTATAATGTCTAGGAAATAAAGGAGTTTTTAAATTATTATCGTGAAACTGAGTAATTAGATATGATCTTGTTGCTGAGACTTTTCTAGGCTATTAATGGCGAGAGCTTCCTGAAGTTTTTAAGAGAAAATCTGAAGCATTATCTAATTATAAGTTTTACATAATACAAAGACCTAGATCGTATGCTAGTTTTAGATAATAAATGTTTCATCTCAGCATTGAAGGACATAACGGAAGATCTGGGTTTTCTAAAAAGATCTCTCCTCTGGAATTCATGTAGATAGAGAAGGCTTTTATCATAACATTATTTCTCAAAGCCTCTATAAAAAGATCTTTTAACTGAGGATCTATTTCTTCGTATATTCTGAAACAAGTTGGAGATTTAAAAGCTGCTATAAAGATTATTCCTGTCTCTATTCCTTCTCTCTTGAGGTTAGTGAGCTCTTTAAAATGTCTTCTGCCTCTCTCAGTAGGCGCGTCAGGATACATGGCCTCTCCATTGGAGCCTCTGAAGACTGCGCTTTTAGTCTCTATGATAATGCTTTTATTCTCTTTCTTCAATAGATAGTCAAATACGCTTGTGTCTATCCTAGGATTTCTTCTTATGATCTTAAAGCCTCTGAGATAATCAAGTGTATCTGTCTCAACAATTTTCTCAAAAATCTTGTTCTGAGTTATCGTGTCGATGATGGCGTATTCGTAAAGATCTTCTACAGCAATGATCCTGTAGGAAAGACAACTCTTTTTATTTTTACAACGGATCTTCTGTAGAAAAGCTTTTCTGCCTTTGATCAAAAGATCTTTTAATCTGCCAGTGTTTGTGTTATGGGCTTTCTCAGCTCCTCGTTCAGTCTCCACCTCAACCACGAATCTATTTATTCTTCTTAAGATCTTTGCTGGATAAAGATCTTTTAAAACATCAATCAATATATCTAAGACTGCCCACCTCTCTCATATCAGACAAAATATTCTTTAGAAAGACATATATTTCTTAGGAGTATAGTGTCTTAAAATGGTTAAATGCGACATCTGTGGTCTTAGAGAGGCGGTTGTTTATCAGAGACATACTGGTAGAAGACTTTGTAAAGAATGTTTTTTCAAAGATGTTCTTGAGAGAGTTCTGAATGAGGTCAAAAGATATGAGATGTTTAAAGATAATGACAAGATCATGCTGGCAGTCTCAGGAGGAAAAGATAGCTACGTGCTGATGAATATAATGACTCAGATTCATGATCCTTCCAAGCTAGGCGCTGTGACAATTGTTGAAGGAATAAAAGGATATAACAGAGTTGAAGATCTCGACCAGCTGAGAGCACATGCCAAAGATCATGGGATAGACATTGTTGTAGTCTCAGTGAAAGAGTTGTCTGGATACACTGTTGATGAGATGGTTGAGAACTCCATTGGAAAAGGTCTTAAGATCTCTCCATGCACATTCTGCGGGATATATAGAAGGAGAGGAATAAATCTCGTAGCAAGATCTTTGGGATATGATAAAGTTGCGACGGCACACAATCTTGATGATGAGGTTCAGACGCTTGTGATAAACATGTTGAGAGGAGATGAGGCTAGACTGATCATGCTTCATCCAAAGAGAAGAAGATTCTCAGAGCTTTTTGTTCCAAAAATAAAGCCTCTGAGAAAGATATATGAATATGAGACTGCCAGATATGCGTATCTGAAGGGCTACAAGCCTCAGATCTATGAGTGTCCATATCTCAACATGATGCCTTCATTAAGATCTAAGATCCGCAACGTATTATATAGACTTGAAGAGGAGAGACCGGGATCATTGTTAAAATTATTAGAGGAATACGACAAATTATTTGAGAAAGAAGTTGAGAAAAGAGAAGTCAAACTAAACACGTGTATAATATGTGGAGAGCCTACAAGTCCTGGGAGAAAAGTATGTAAGGCATGTGAACTTTTGATAAAAACCGGTTTGCTAAGATATGAAGAAAAGATCCTTTAGCTATACATAATCGATCTTTCTAATATGAAAAGCTCTCTAATAAACATTCTCTAAGTATAACCAGGTTATAATTAGCATAAACTTTATAAATTTGTAAAGATATTCTCACAGATATGTGTCTATGGTGATATAATGAGCGACCTATCTCCACTGCTACATCTCTCGGCTCTGGGAATATATCTTCATGCAATATTTGTCTCTCTGACGTTAGGTCTTCCACTGGTTATAACATCTCTTCTAGTGAAATATGCCAGAAGCAAAGATCCTGTCTATCTAAATAGCGTAAGAAAGGTCACTGCGGTCTTGGCAGTAAATTTTGCTTTAGGAGCTGTCACAGGGACTTTAGTAGAGTTCGGTCTCGTCCAGATATGGCCTGGGACTATTCTTGCTATAGCAAGTTTTGCTCTGGCTCCGCTGGCTCTAGAGCTTATAGCATTTGCAAACGAGATCGTCTTTCTAATACTTTTCATAGTGACTCTAGGGAGGATAAAGACTTTATACAGCATAATAATAATAGTCATATATTGGATCTTCGCATTATTCTCAGGACTATTGATAACATCGGTAAACGCCTGGCTGGTTGCTCCATGGGGTACTGGAGGAGTTGCTCAGGCTCTTTACCCGTTCATGCCCTCTTACGGGCCTCTATATACAGATCCTGCCAAGCTTGTCGCTTTAAAAATAATTCTTTTAGCAAGCGGATCACCTATACAGGCAGTTATTCAGATGCCTAATGTCTCTAACGAGATAGGCGTTATATTGACAGATCCTATGGTAGCTCTTTTAAGTCCATATGCATTAGTGTCTATACTACACAATCTTTTTGCAGCAGTCATAATAGGATCTGGAGTGGCCTTGGCCGCGTGGGGATACAAATATTATAAGACTGGCGACAAGAGATATCTTCAGCTGATAAAAGCATCTGTTATACCAGTATTCATACTCGTTCTTCTACAGCCGACTGTCTTAGGTCATTTCATGGGCGAGATGGTCGTGGAGTATAATCCGACCAAGTTTGCTCTCATGGAGGGTGCCGAGAAAACTTTTAATAATCCTCTTGTAGCTCTGTTAGCATATGGAGATCCTAATCATCCTATAATAGGATTTGATCAATTCTATGCACAATGTGATTCTAAGAAAAATGTTACCTTAAGAGATCTGGCATCCTCATTAGGGCTGTCAAAAGATTATCTTCTGAATCTCTCGAATAAACTCGGGATCAGCATAAACCAGGAGAGGCTTGATCAGGTTCTAAACACTAGCATTGCAGATATATGTAGA
>Ga0209739_100696_pt1 | contig 12904 bp, 12 predicted proteins | sample JossMetagenome_2_FD_184729 | JGI IMG/M metagenome (GOLD analysis project Ga0209739, IMG submission 184729) | Hot spring sediment microbial communities from Joseph's Coat, Yellowstone National Park, USA - JC3_ASED (SPAdes) (version 3) | ecosystem: Environmental > Aquatic > Thermal springs > Hot...
CACGGTCTGGTAGAGCGCCCTAGTGGGATTTGAGAAGCCCGCTAGCTCCTTGTTCTTAGAGAAGAACTCAGCGACGCTGATCTCAGTGAATCTCTCCCTGGGCTTGCTCTCCTGCTCCTGCGCCAACGGCCCTCCCCTTTCACCTTGCCTATAGGCCCATAAGAGACCTCAGGCTCTGTTTAAGAGAAACTGATAAACTTATAAGCGTTTTTAAGGAGTTATGAAGATAGAAGCTAATCTGTTAACTCTAAATGTAAAATATTAACCTTTATGCTTTAAGAGGTAAGCTGCAAGCAGCGGCAGGATAATGGTAGCGTCCCCATATACTGTGACATGCTTAGCCGTGGGCTTTACCTTGCCCCACGTTATCGCCTCCCTTGTCATGGCTCCGCTGAGCGAGCCGTCCCACTCCACGGCCGTAGTTACGTAAACGACGTAGTCTAGGCCCCCTCTGAATTGGCTCCACCAGATGGCGTGGTGCTTGCTTATGCCTCCCCCAATTATCAGCGCTGTCGCCTTTCTCTTGATCCCAAAGAAGAGGTCGGCCAGCCTCTTCATGTCCTTGAAGTAATCGATCTTCACTCCAAGGCCCCTCTGGCTCTCGAAGAACAGGTCAGTCCCAAAGGCGCCGTCCGCCCAGCCCGGGACGAAGACGTCGGTATCAGCCTCATAAGCGGCCCTCAGGAAGCTGTCCTTGTCCTCTATCATCTGCCCAGCGAGCTTCAGCAGCTCGTAAAGCCCCCACTCCTCCTTCTCCGAGACAGCCCTAGCTACTAGGTCCCTGACGAACTTCTCAACCCTCGGCCCATAGTCCTCAACCCTTATGAAGACGTTGCCCAGCCTGTGCATATCGTGTCTTGCCAGGTCTACGTCGTCGGCCTCGAAGAAGCCCTTAAGGTACTTGCCGCCCGTCGCCCTGGCTATGTCATGGTCTAGGGCCCCGCAGGTCGTTATGACCACGTTGAACAGCCTCTCCCTGATCAGCTGGGTTATAACACCCCTGAGCCCAGTTGAAATGAGGTTGCCCGTGAACGAGAGGACCCTCAGCTCCGATCCCTTAAGCCCCTCGGCCAGTACCTGAGCTGCCCTCCACAGGTGACCCGCCATGAACCCGTACTCCTTCCCGTAAAGCTCAATCAGGTCGCTCGAGGGGGCGTCGGGCGAGACCCTTACGTCCTCAACGGGCTCGTACTTGGCCATGAAGCTCCCTCTCTTGACGTCATGTTCGGGCTTATTAGCATTTCTGCCTTGAAATCGAAAAGCACGCCGCGGGCCTCTACCTCGGTTGGTGAGAGGAGGTGAAGGCCAGGGGTAGGAAGTCCCTGTCCAACCTGGTGGGCGCGGTCATACTGATAGCTGCTACCGTCGTTGGAGGCCTCTTCGTGTACTCATACTTCCAGAGGAGCGTCGGGGCCTTCATGAGCCTGGGCTCAACGGTCAGCGTGGTGGGGACGGACGAGCCCATTAACTCCACCTCATCAATAGTTTACCTGAAGATCGTTAACAATGAGCAGACGTCTATTCAGGTCACCGGCATCTTCCTGGTCAACTCTACGGGCAAGTACAACATCAACCTCGCTCAGCCGTTGGTGATACAGCCGGGCTCCGAGGCCTCCATGGTCAGGGTAGTCCCAGGCACGTACTCTGAGGTCTACGTGGCCTACAACGTCAGCCGCGCTACCTACTACACCCAGCCGACGTCCCTTGGCTGAGGGGAAACCCCTTTGCCCCTGAGGTTTTTTCTTAGGGGCAGGCCTGGAGGAAGGCCTGCCCGTTCTGAGGGCTCAGCTGGACCCGATGAGGGCAGGGCGGCGCCTCCTACATGGTCTATAGTGACCCAGTACAGCATAGGGCCTGTTAGGTACATCATCTACAGGGGAGGGGACGGCCTCCCAAGGCTCTCGGTCGAGGAGCCCGAGCCCTTAGGGGAGGACAGGCTTCTCGAGATAGCTACAGGCCTCTCGAGACCAAAGGACGAGGCCGAGGAGTACCTGGTGAGGAAGCACAGGAGCGGCTACGGTAAGCTCTACCCGCTCATAATAGACCCGCACATAGAGGAGATCTCGTACTCGGGCTTCTCAAGTAATGTGGCTATCATACATAAGCTGTATCCCTCGAGGTGGATGTTGACCAGCGTCTCGCTGACCCCTGAGGAGGCCGATGGCCTTGCTATCGAGCTGGCCAGGAGGGCCAACAAGGCCGTCAGCATAGCCTCCCCCTACGCCGAGGGCCTAACCGCTGAAGGTCACAGGGTCTCGGTCTCATTTATGGCAGAGGTCAGCAGGTTCGGCAGCACGTTTGTTATAAGGAAGTACCCTCAGAAGCCCTTCACGATAGCTGACCTGCTCGCCAGCAAGACCATAGACGTTGTCGCGGCAGCGTACCTGTGGGTCATAGAGGAGGCCCAGGGCTTCATAGTGGTGAGCGGCTCCATGGGCTCAGGCAAGACCACGGTCCTGCAGAGCCTCCTGAGCCTTCTGCCTCCGTACGTGAAGGTCGTGACTATTGAGGACACCCCCGAGCTCGTGGTCGTGGGCCCCCTCTGGGACTCCCTCGTGACGAGGCCCAGGGTGCCGGGCCAGGAGGTCCAGGAGGTGACCCTTGAGGACTTGCTCAGGTTCGCCCTGAGGAGGAGGGCTGACTACGTTGTGGTGGGCGAGGTGAGGGGGAGGGAGGGCAGGCTCCTTGCTCAGGCGGCGGCCAGCGGCTATGGCGCCCTAACGACAATCCACTCGGACTCCCCCAGCGGAGTCCTGATGAGGCTCTCCATGGAGCCCATCAAGCTCCCCAGGCTCTTCCTTGAGTCAGTGAAGGCGATAGTTCAGCTGGGCAGGACGCCCGGCCTCGGCGGCAAGGCCGTCAGGAGGGTCCGCGAGATAGCTGAGGTCATAGAGTACGAGGCGGTGCCTGTGTTCAAGGAGGGTTCCTCGAGCTCACCAAGCGACATAGCCGAGAGGAGCCACCAGCTCTCCTGGGCGGCGGACAAGCTGGGCATAGCCGACGTGAAGGCAGAGCTTAAGGAGAGGGCCAAGTTCCTGGAGTCCCTTGCGGGCAGGTCGGTTGAGGAGCTGAGGGCTGAGCTAACCAAGTTCTACATGTCGAGGTACGGTGACGTTATATGAGCTGGCGCAAGGCTTTCTACGACCCTAGGCTTTACGGGAGAGCCGCCAGGTGGCTGAGGGCCACGGACAGGGCCTCACTGCCGGTCTCCGCGTCCCTCGCCCTGGCGTCCGCTGTCGTCCTCTTGATACTGAGGGACCCCCTCTGGGCAGTTGTCCTGGCCGCCAGCGCGGCTTTCTCAGCGGCTGCCCCATATGTAGCCGCAAGGACGTACTCATACGTGGTGGCGTCTGGGGCAGAGGGCGAGCTGCCGGCAGCCCTTGCCTTCCTGATACCTTATGCTGCCTCTTCAAGGGACCTGGCCAACCTGCTCGTCTACGCGGCGAGGGAGCTCAAGCTCAGGTTCCTGGGCCGCGAGGCCTGGAGGCTTGAGGCTCTCATGGCCTCTGGGAACGATGAGAGGGCTGCCCTCAGGTTCCTGGCTGACACAAGCCCTAGCCAGAGGCTGAGGCTGATCATAATGGAGCTGCTCAACGCGGAGGAGCTGGGGCTCCCCAGGTCAAGGCTTATAGCGACCCTCTACTCCAGGACGCTTGACCTCGTGAGGGCCTCCTGGTCAAACTACGTTAAGGTGGGGGAGGTGGTCGTAGAGGGCGTTATAACGTTAGTGGCCTCAGCGGCCATACTGGTCCCAATAGCTGTGATAGGGAGCGCCTCGCTCCTTGCCCCCCTGGCCGCTATCTCAGCAGCCATATCCGTAGGCAGCGCTCTGCTGCTCGCTGTTGAGAGGCCGAGGCTTGGCGACCTTGAGGGCGGCTGGTCAATAGGAGGCCTGACGCTCGCCGCTGCTGTCCTGGCCTCGGCGTTCACTGCATGGGGTCGCATTACAATCGCGGTGGCTGTCCTGGCCATCGCGGCGGTCTATTCAGAGTCTTTGAACGTGGTGGCTGAAAGGAAGGCGTCGCTGGCCTCGGTCAAGCTTCGCGAGGCGGCGGCTAGGGCGAGGCTGGGCATGACCTTTGATGAGCAGCTGAGGCTGGCAGCGCCAGCAGGAGGAAGGGTGGTAGAGGCCGTCGCTAAGGCCTTCAGGGTGGCTGGCAGGGTAGGTCTTGGGGGAGCCATAGAGAGCTTCGCTGACGTTATAAATGATGCCATGAGGGCTGTGAGCTCCGTGAGGGTCGAGGGAATCCTTCTCGAGTCGCTTTCAGCGGTGGTCCCTGCGGTGTCAGCTGTAGCCATAAGGGTAATGGCGTCCTACGTGGCTTCATCTACAGCCTTTGCCTTCCTCGGCCTCGGCTCGCTTACAGGGTCTTTAAACGTGCTCCTGTTCATGGCCCCGCTGGCCCCCTTACCCGCGGCAGCCCTTCAGAGGGGCAGGAGGATGTCAGCTGCGCCGAGCCTCGCGTCGCTGGTCGCAACGCTTCTGGCTATGAGACTACTCTAACTGGTCAAGCCGTCAGGTTAGCTCCTTAACTGTTCGGGCTTCGTAATACGTTACCCCGCCGCTCTCATCAACTACTGCGACGACAGGGTCGTGGGAGTCCGAAACGGCGAGCCTGCTCCACTCAGCTATCTCCAAGGGTCTCACTGTCGTCCCCTCGCTTAAAACGAGTATCTCGGCGATCTTCCCAGGCCTGTCCTCAAGGAGGAGGGTCCTCGGCCTAGGGCCTGGCCTGACCCTCTTGCCCCTCCTCTTTAGGTCATAGTAGACTAAGAACACCACGAAGTCGGCTTGTCTCTTCTCAAGCGCGTTGAGGGCCCCGAGCCAGTCCCCATTCTCCTTAATCAGCGCGTAGGCCTCCTCGTAGGGGTCAGAGGGACTTTCAGGCACGCTCCCTCACCCTGCGAAGTATCTCGAGGAGGGCTGCTGACGCTGCGCCCACTACGGCGTAAAGCAGGAAGCCGCTCCCTATTACAAGCTGGTACACGTAGGAGCTTGTGAGCACCAGGGGGGCGCTCAGGGAGCTCATAGCGTTTCCTAGGGCGTAAAGGCTTATGGCCATGAATATCAGGGCAAGCACGGCCTCCGTCTCCCTCCAGAGGCTGAAGTCTCTACGAGACAGCTTAAAGAAGACCTCAGACACCAGTACGTACATTACGACGCCTATGATTATCAGCGTGAGGTCAAAGGACACGATGTTCCCCGCCTTGACTGACAACTCCATTGGGGACCTCAGCGTGAAGTACATGCCGTAAAGGGCTATGATGAGCGTCACGGCCAATATTCCGATGCCGACCAGCTGCAGGGGGCTGCTCTCCTTGATCCTCAGGGCCGCTGACCTTGCAGCCCTCCAGGCAACGTCCTCAACGTTGAAGCCTTTCAGGACCAGGAAGAGGCCAAGCAGCGCAGCCACGATCTTCAGTGACAGGATCAAGTAGCCGAATATGGTGAGAACGCCAAAGACCAGCAGAAGCACGCCAGGCACGCCAAGGAAGTACCTCGAGTACTTGGGATCGTTCAGGGCCTTCCTGATGTACCTGGCCAGCAGGACGTAGCTCCCCTCGACCCCAAGGCTCTGCTCCACTATGACCCTCTTCACGCCAGCTATTGGGCCCACGTCCCTCAGGACCTCAGCCATCAAGATCTCGTCAAGTCCGTCGCTGACCAGGTACAGCTCATAGTCGTTGCCGTCCGCGGCCTCCTTGACGCGCCTTTTGACAAGGTCCTGAGCGATCAGGCCGCCGCGCGGGTGGCCGCCAACTATCATGATCTCAGGGCTCCTGCCCTCCCTTTCGAGCTGCCTGTAAAGATTAAGGCCGGCGAAGATGGCGTTAGTATCAGCGTCCTCTGGTCTCTCAACGGCAAAAAGCATGGCGGCCCTCTCGACGTTTTCATAGCCCTTGACTACAGAGCTCCCTATAGTGGAGCCTATATCGTCATCTTCATCTATTACGACTATTAGCGGCCTTCTGCCATAGGTCCCAGGGCCCGTGGGCATTAACCCCTTCTTACCTTGTTGGGTTGCCTTTTGCGAACTTAAAATTAATTGGTGCCTTGTTGTGTTGCCTCTTAGCTAAGCAGACCTTTGAGAACCTCAGGCCTTAGGGCGGAAGCGGCTGCCAGTTTATGCGGGGCACCGCTCCTCTGAATTGCCATATTGCTATGGCCTCAGGTCCTGCGGTAAGGGCGTTTTTGAAGGCGTTAAGGCTGCCTAGCGTCGTTCTGGCTCTGTGACAGACGAGGCCTCGCTACAGATGCGAGACAACAACTCAGGTGGCGCATTAGTGCGGAAGCCTACGTCAGAGAGGTGGGTCTTAGAGAACGAGAAGCCCAGGTCCGTTAACAGCTTCCCCACGCTTTCAAGGCTAGGCATGTTGCGCCTTTGGGCCGAACACAGGTGGTCGAGCCTCTGGTGGAAGTAGGTCTGCAGACTCAGCTCCTGTCTAACGACCCCCAGCACCCTCCTGAGCCTCTCTAAGCTTTCAAGGGTTTGCGCCTTGTCTAGGAGCTTAAGGGCCCTGTCAACGAGCTCTTGGTCATAGAGAGGCCCCCTCCAGAGAGGACCATAGCAGTTATCATGAAGCTCTGTCAGCCTAACTACTCCGCCCTCCATCAAGTCAAGGCAGCCAAGGTTCCTCTCAAGGACCTCATCGGACTTCCTTGCGCCCCTATCGAACGAGACGAAGAGCCTTACGTAGTGGTCTACGCTGAACGAGACGAGGGGCTTCAACGCCCTGTCCATTGACGCGGCGACCCTGGCTATGTAACCAAGCAGCGACCTAATTGCCACCTCCCTGTAGTGCCTGAGCGACAACGGCGTGTTGACCCAGTACCTCCTTTTCGCCGCCAATGGCTTGGAGCCGCCCAGCACCGCGAGGTCTGTCGCTGTCACCCCTAGCAGCCCTCCCCTGCTAAGGGCTGAGATCGCTGAGGCTAGGTAGGGCGCGGGGCTCCCGAAGGGATCTACGTCGACCAGGTTAAACATCATGCCTAGCTCCCTCCTCAAAGACAATAACAGGGCGTTTGCGTCCCTGTTGGCTGGCCTAAGGACGCCGTTGAGCGCGTTGATCTTAACATTCATGGTTATCAGGCGGAAGGCCGAGGGGTCTACGTCATTCACTATTCCCTCCTGTACCCTGCTCAGCTCTAGCGCGTACCTAACCCCCCTCACCCCTGTGCCTGCGAGCGCATCAACGAAGAAGGCGCTGAGGCCTGTCGAGCTGAGGAAAGCCTCAGCCATCAGTACTGAGAGGTCCCTATTAAATGTCATAACTGGGTTGTAGAAGACCTCAAGCCAGGCGGGCTCCAGGCCTCCGTGCTCTGTTACAGCGCGCCTGGTGTCAGGTATGTAAAGCAGGGCCCTGCCCTCCCTTATCACTGCAAGCCTCATCAACCAGCCACCGCACAAGCTCGTCCAGCTTCACCTTGATCAGGTCCCTATTTTGCTCCGTCAGCTCTATTACTTTATCCCTGGTGATGAGGTAATAGATCTGGGGGTCAGACTGTCGAAGCCTGTAATGGAAGGTTATAGCTATAGGCAAAGGCCTTCTGATTAACAGGTCCCTTATGGCCTCCCTGAACCCCTTGAGCGAGAGCTCCATAGGGCCCACTTCATCAATTACGACAAGGTCTGCGAGGCTCAAGGCCTTCGTAATTACTGACAACAGGAAGTCCTCGGCGTCTGGGTCAAGCCTATACTTGCCAACCCTGACGCCCGTGGAGTCAACGGAGGCCAGCAGGTGCTCATCGCCGTTGTGGAGGTCCTTCAATTTGAATCCCCACCTAGGACCTGCTGCGGTCCTTATCTCAGGGGTCACGAACCCCCCTGCCTTACAGCCAATCTCCTTGGCTTTGTCTGCAAGAGCGAGGGCTAGGGTCGTCTTTCCGACGCCAGGCCTACCAGTTATTGCGAGAAGCCTTGCCGCTCTCATGAAGCTCGCCTAGGGCTTCCAACAGCTCATCGACAGTAAGTAAGAGCCCGCTGTCGTCAACTATCCTCTTCAGCTCAGATGACTTCTCTCTCTCAGCTACAAGGTAGGCGTAACCCCTTACTATCTTAGCGAGCTTACTCATGTTGCTGAACCTGTCACTAAGCTGCTGGACGTTATCGCGGGCGTGAGGGACCGTGAGGAGCACGCTAATTGACTCCTTTACGACAACTATGTCAAGGGGCGCCCTTCTCGCGTGATAAAGCTTCCAGCCGTTCCTCTTCAGTCTCTCGAAGATGACCTCCTCTACCCTGCTGTCAAGCGGAGGCCCCTCGGAGCTGGCCTTGCTCGCCACGACCTCTTCAGAGGAGTCGAAGATGTTAACAGGCATCGCAACGTCCTCGCCGAACTCCCTAATTATCCTCTCGGCTATCTCAAGCGTGGGCTTTATGGCTTCACGCTCGTAGTCATAGATGGTTCTTCTTGAAACGCCGAGCCTTTCAGCGAGGGCTCCGCGGCTGTAGCCCTTCCCTATTCTGAGGCTCCTGAGGACCTCACCGCTTATCTTTATCTTAAAGCCGTCCCTGTCCTCAAATATGGCCGGCTGCTCGTAGTCCCTTGCAGCGTCCACTACGGTCTCAGGGGTCAACACCTTTAGGCCCTCAAGGTCGTATATGACGCCCTTTATCAGCTCCTGCCCACCCCTGCTGCTTGCCACAACGAAGGCGTTAACCTTCATGGTCGCCGAGAGCCTCTTAAGCTCTTCCCTCTCGGCCCGCCCGACCTCAGAGGTGTCACGCGATAGCTTCATGATTATAGAGCCCTTGCCTGAGACCCTTAGGGCAGCATCAACGCTACGCGTCCTCTGGTCGCTTGGGTACCTTAGAATCTCAACGTCCCCCACTGAGCTTAATAGCTCTATGGACTTCTCTACGAAGTCCCTTAACTTCGCATCCATGCAGCCAGCTCCTCACAGCTCCTGCTTTAAGTTAAGGCTCTAAGGTTTTTAATGCTTAAGACCTTCAGCTGGGCCAAGCGACCTCAGGAAGTGGCATCCATATCTTTTGGCGGCCTCGTTAATGCCGCTGCATATAGCGCACGTGATGTACTGAAACTGCTGTGAAGCCCTCTTGTCAAACCATGCCGCCAGGACAAGGCCAGCGGCCTCCTTGACCATGGCCATGCTCCTTGGGTCCTTAACTATTTGGTCAAAGTATTTATCACCTCGTTTTCTTTCAAGGTAATTTGATATGGCTGCTGGCGTAAGCCCAAGCAGCCTAGCTGCCTCATACTTGGAAAACCCCATCTCGGTAGTGAGCACATAGGCTATGGAGGCCCTTATCGACGGCATTACCTCTCTCGCTGCGACCTCGCAGGGCGACTGCAGCGGTTTCCTCGCGTTGTTCACAGCCTTTACACTTCCAGGTGAGAATCGATGGCGTTAGCCCTTATAAAACCATGTTTATATAAAGATCACAAGCTCCCTTCTCTTTAACGCACGTTTAAAAACTCAGTTACGCCGTTTAGGCGTTAGGGATAAGGCATGGGAAGGTACTTCGACGTGGAGTTTGACGAGGACTTCATAAGGGAGCTGAAGGACACGCTGGCATACATGGTCAACCCTGTGACCATAGACTTCTTTATAGATGACGCCTCGAAGTGCGAGACCTGCGAAGACGCCTATAAGCTAATGAAGACCATAGCGGACGCCTCGCCCGTGCGCCAGGGCAAGAAGATGATAGAACTCAGGGTGTTCAGTAAGTCGAGGCCTGAAGACCTTGAGGAGTTCAAGAGGCAGAACGTTGAGAGGGTTCCCACCGTTGCCATGTTGGGCGGTGCTATAAGGTATACAGGTACGCCAGCAGGTGAGGAGGTGAGAGGCCTGATAGAGACCATCATGAGGATCAGCGAGAACGAGAGCGGCCTAGAGCCGGAAACTAAGAAGTCGCTGGCAAATCTAAAGGGGGCAGTGCACATAGAGGTTGTCGTAACTCCTTCCTGTCCTTACTGCCCTTACGCAGCCCTTTTGGCAAATATGTTTGCCTATGAGGCGTGGAAGCAGGGCAACCCAAAGGTCATAGCTGACACCGTCGAGGCCTATGAGAACATGGACATCGCCGAGAAGTACGGCGTCATGAGCGTGCCCGCCATAGCGCTCAACGGCGTCATGTCGTTCATAGGGGTTCCCTACGAGGAGGACTTCATAAACTACGTGGCTGCGGCGTCTGAGGGCAAGATAGAGGAGCTCGTGCTGAAGACAGAAGGTGAGGCTTCAGGGCTTTGAAGCCCTCTCAATTTTAAGCTTTGCAAAACAGTAACATCCGCTGGGGGCTGGAACCCTCAAGATCCCCTTCTTGTCGCCAGGGACCTCAAGACATCCTAGGTGTGAACAAAATTCGGCTCTTTCAACAGGCAGGTTAAGTCTGATTTCAGGCTCACCGTCATAACCTGTGGGGTTCAGGACCAGTAAATTCAGGTCAGCTGTTCCTGTGCTTTCAGACCTCGCAGAGTCTACTAGAACTGCAGCAGGCCCTGGCATCACGAAGCCGAGCCTCATCTTAGACCTGCCGCCCCACCTTACGATGGCCTCTAGGAGCGTCCTGAAGGCCTGAACTTCGCCTCCCTCAACGACATATAATAACGAGCCCCTAGGAGCCTCGAGAGCCAGAGACCCATCCTTTATCAGGGCCTTGAAGGGGTTAGGGGACACGATGGAGACCGCTGTGGGCCCCTTAAGGGTCAATACATTTGTTGTCAGCGAGCTTCCTGGCCTGAGCCTGAAGCTAATGAACTTCAGGGGGTAGAGGACCGAGACCATCACATCGAAAAGTCCTGTTCGCATGTTCACCGCTTCCTCTCTCAGGATTAGGGTGGCTCCGGCCTCTGAGACCGCCGCTGAGACCTCCTTGCCCTCCCACGCCCTCAGGCCACGGCCAAGCGATTCAAGGATGCCGCTATGATCCAATTCAAGGAATCCAACCTTAAGCTTCTCATTACCGAGCGGCTTGGGCTCCAGGCGGGAAGCCTGTTGAGCAGACGACCAAGGGAGGGCCTTAGGGAGGCATAGGCTACGGTCCTCCAATGTAAAGCAGAGCCCAACCTCGCTGTGGTCCACGAAAACCTGGGGCTCCCACGCGAACGGGTTAAATGGGAGTCCGTCCTCAAGCAGAGCCTCAACGCCGCGGCCTGCCACATAGCTCTCATAGTTTACGGCGAAGTCTAGCGCGGGCTCCTTGGGCATCTCAGCTACGTTGCTCCCGCCGTTTACCAGTATCTCGTAGAGGCCACAGCATATCCACCTGAGCTCGTAAGGACCCCTCACCTCTCTCACGCCGACCAGGTTAAGAAGGCCTGGCATAGTAGGGATAGCAAGATCTGCCTCGGAGAGCCTGCCATCCTTGGCTTTCTCCTGGCCTAGCCTGATCCACCTTAAGGGATCCGGAAAGTCCAAAGGCTACACCACCGGTTAGAAGTTCACAGGGATGGTGCGGGGGGTGGGCTTTGAACCCACGCAGGCCTACGCCATCGGGTCCTGAGCCCGACCCCTTTGACCAGGCTCGGGCACCCCCGCACCGCATTGTAAGCCTAAGGCCCTAATCTTATTAAGGTTTCTCACGAGCTTTCAGGCCCATGTAACCTTTTAAGTAGTGTAAGTCGTCGACCCCTTGAAGGGGTCCCTGATTGGGTCTACTTGACGCGATGTCAAAGGCGTCAGAGTATCTGCCAACCATAAGGAAGCCAGGGCGTAAGCTGTCGCTGACCAGAAGGCTCGCTTGGACCGGCATAATCCTCGCTACTTACCTGGTAATGAGCAATATACCGCTATACGGCGTGCCTGTGCAGGCCACCACAGCGACGTCTGTCACTTTGATGAATATAATATTCGCGAGCTCTGTTGGCACGCTTATGCAGCTTGGCATAGGCCCTATAGTCACGGCCGGCCTAATACTTGAGGTGCTCGCTGGAGCTAAGCTCATAGATATTGACCTCACAGACCCTGAGGATCAGGCGAAGTTCACAGGGGCCATGAAGACGCTGGCGGTGATATTTGCAGTTGCCGAGGCCCTGGTGGTCACCTTAAGCGGTATGTTCTGGCCCAGCGGTATGACTGTGTCGCCTCTGACCAAGGCCCTTGTTGTCATACAGTTGGTGCTGGCCAGCTACTTGGTGATCCTAATGGACGAGGCGCTCCAGAGGGGCTGGGGGATTGGAAGCGCTATAAGCCTCTTCATACTAGCCATGGTGGCCCAGACCGTCGTGTGGGACATGTTCGGCTTCGTCCCCAGGATAGCCCTTGACTTTGGGGTCGTGCCAGCCCTGGTCTACGATAGGAACCCGCTCATAGTGCTTACGAGAGCCAACGGGTTCCCTGATGTAACGGGCCTCTTGGCGACTTTCGCTGTTGTCGTGCTGCTCGTCTACCTTCAGGCCATGATGGTTGAGATACCCGTTACATCGCCTCAGCTCAGAGGGATAAGGACTAAGGTGCCGCTCCAGTTCCTTTACGTGACCAACATACCTGTGCTGCTCCTGTCGATCCTGGTGGCTGACCTTCAGCTCTTTGAGGCGCCCATAGCGAGGTTCTTTGGCCTGAACTCCCTGGCCTACAGGCTCTATAATGATGTGGTCTTCTACCTCTCACCACCTACAGGGCTTGTTGAGACAGCGCTCAACCCACTCAGATCTATAATCTTCGCCGTCTCCTGGCTCGCCCTCTCTGTCGCGTTCGGCTACGTATGGGTTGAGGTGGCAGGCCTCAACCCGGCTTCGCAGGCAGAGGCGCTAGTCAAGGGAGGGCTAGAGGTCCCTGGCATGAGGAGGAACCCGCGCGTATTAGAGAGCCTCCTTGCAAAGTACATATACCCCTTGACCTCTTTGAGTAGCCTGATAGTGGGTGCGATAGCCGTGGCGGCAGCCTTCCTAGGGGCCTACGGTGGCGGCATAGGCCTGCTGCTGGCCGTCGGTATAGTTTACC
>Ga0209739_100697_pt1 | contig 12901 bp, 20 predicted proteins | sample JossMetagenome_2_FD_184729 | JGI IMG/M metagenome (GOLD analysis project Ga0209739, IMG submission 184729) | Hot spring sediment microbial communities from Joseph's Coat, Yellowstone National Park, USA - JC3_ASED (SPAdes) (version 3) | ecosystem: Environmental > Aquatic > Thermal springs > Hot...
TATGCACCTCAAGCCTGGGTACTTGGCTTTCGCATTAAGTAATGCCTGAAGTCTATTGCCAGGCACAACAATGTGCTCGAAAGGCAGGTTAGCACAGTTAACGCTCTCGCTAACAATGACAACACGGGCACCCAAGGCAACCAGGAAGTTAAGGTCAGCTAACCTAACAAGACCAGGAGGTACGCCAGTCTCTATTGTCCCATCACAGTCAAATAGAAATAAAACACCAACCACAGGTTAGGCACATGGTTTTAGGTTTTAAAATTTAACGTGGAACTAACAAAAACAATTTCAGAGAAAGTTTGCCAAAGACGTCCCTTTGTCTCCCTTTAAGATACAGAGTGGTTTGCATTTACGTAGATCAATGCCATACTTTTTCTGGAACTCGCCAATTTCGATGTATTCGGACAAACGCTTTAGAAGATAGGCGATATAATCCTCGTAATAACTAACATAATAAAAGATACCTTTTTTCTTCAAAAGCTTCATGAGGTGATAAATGTCTTCGTGAACCGCCACTGTGTTTTTATCCAGAAAAACTGCATAGTAGTTATCAGCTGTTTCGTGGTCGTAAACATAGAACCATAGCGAGGGCAGTCTCGCTATTTCATTGTACTTATCGAAATGATTGTGACTATATTCACTTTGGGCAAGAAATACTGTAAGTGAGCCATCATCATCGTAAACTGCAACAATCGCCTTACTACATCTATCTTGGTTCAACTCAATACATATATCTTCATCCCACTCCTCTAAAATTAACTTCATTCTTAGTTTGTTCATGACAGACGCACCCTCGTTGGTGCAATGTAGTTAACAAGTGATGAGTAGATTTCATCGACGCACTGCTTGTCGTTGCATATTTTCGCATACCTGACAGCCTCTCTAACGCTTAGGCTGTACTCACTGACTTTCTCGGCGATGTATTTAGCCAAATCTGGATCCTTCCCATACCTCTTAACCAAGACGTTACTAACCACCCTTAGGTACTCCTCCTTGGTGTACGGCTTCAGTTGGAACACCCAGAACCTGTCAAGCAATTCACGTGGCAATTTATTAATGCGGTTGGCAGCAGCAAAGACCCAAACCTTCATCGGCACATCAATGCGCAACTTATGCAAAGAAACAACCAACCTCTGGGACTCCATTAGTGTGAGTAGTATTGATATGTCATCCTCACTCCTAAGCTTATCAATCTCATCAATAATGAGGTACTTAGGTCTCCTGGCAAGGAGTATGTCCCTAATCCCAGCCTTAGTGGCAGTGCCCATGGTAACAAACGTGCTACCAGGCAACCTCTCAATCTCCATTAAAATCAATGACTTAGCAGTTGATGGAGGACCATACAACAATACGTGAATCGGCTCCTGATTAACAACAATGCGTTTAATCACAGCCTTCAAGTCATCATAGCCCTCTACAACCTCTAGGAAGTCGGGCGGCAACTCGGTCTTTTCGGTAGCTGGCGTTGAGAACATGCTTAGGAACTCATCAAGCTTTTGTAAGTCAACTGCTAAGTTATACATGGTACGGCTCCTTGTTTGGATTGTGACCTTAAGTACACCTATCTCAACCAACTGCTTAAGAAGCCATGCAGGCACACCAACCTCTGACCACTCAAAACCGTAACTACACACGCCAGGACTATCACTGTGCTTTATTGGGCAATTCTTAACCCAATCCGCAATCTTACGCAAATAACCAACAACGTCAGTCTCTGGGTGATCCTCAATGAACTTAACAAGCGGTAGTAACTCACTCATTTGTTGCTCCTGGCTCATGCTCCCACCTCTATCGCCTTTGCTTTCCTTCTTATGTACTTAATCATCTCATCACTCATGTTGAACTCCCTAACAACAACATCATCAGGTACACCGACCTTGATCGCGGCAACAGCCGCAGCAACGACCGGGCTAACCGTGCTACCCCTAAGCACGTTGTTGAAAACCGGAACAGCCAAATCATTGAGCATCAACAACTTATAGGCACAGGAAAGCTTCTCCCTAGTGTAATCAACCCTTATTGTCTTCAAGTGACCAAGCATGAAATTCGTTATTTGAGACTCATCCTCACTGTACTCCCTACAAAGAAGCCTATCCGCAATAGCCCTAGCCGACCTAACGATCATTAACAAATCGGAATTACCGAAATTAAGAAGCAACATCCTGAACTTAACCGCACACCTGCCTCGGCAGTTAAGAGTGAACTCCCTAAGCACAGCCCTCATCAACGCCCTCTCCTTATCATCAGTCCCAACTATCCCTATCAACTTTTCCAGATCCTCCATACAAAAAGCAATAAATTAACTGATTTATAAACTTAAACCAAAAAGAAAGAACGGTTTTAATCATCACGGTAAGCATCATCACAAAATCAGAGACCCGGGTTCCAATCACCCAAACACAAACTCCCGGTTTTTAATTGCCTTGATAAGGAACTCCCTATCCCTATCGCTGATGTTTAATGCCTTTACTCCATCAATCAACTGTTTTAATCTCTCAAAAACCATTATTTTATTGCTACCACAACAACGTGAGTGAATTAGGATGTAATTACCTGGGTAAAGCACGGCAACAACAGCGAAACCATCAATGTTTATCCTATTCCTAACACCATCATACCACTCAATGACAACGTCATGCTTCCTTTCCACAACAGCGTCAAATATGAGCGGTAAACCATGAACAAACAGAACCTCGTAATCACCATGGCCCGTGTACGGCGGATACCACAGTTCAGCATTCCTAACGTAAATGCTTGCTAAATTATTAACAATTACCCAGCGCCATCTAACATGTCTCCAAGCAAAGATAACCGGAGACACATACTTTAACACACGTTTAGTCCTAACTCCCACCACCTCACTCATCACAAACAAATTATTCTAACTCACTTATAAATTTTAGCTTGGAAAGAAAAATGGTGATTTTGATTTTAAAGGAGAACTACACTACTTATGGGTTATGGGTCGTTTGGTGTCAATTCTTCAACTTCGTCCTCAAGCTTCGAAATCCTGTCTTCTAAACTAGCTAATTGTTGCTTTACCTCGCTTATTTCAGCGAACATGTTTGGCAATAATTGTGTAATTCTCTCAACTGTCTTAGTGTATTCCTTTAACGCATTGTTGAAATATTTTGTATCAGCAAAGAAGTCATCAAACACTTTGTCTATTGTTAAGCCATCCAAGCGGCCATAAGTACCCAACCATTCGAGCTCATTAGCTCTTCCCTTCACAATCACTTCCCCATAACCCTCATTGAGGACGCGTATCGAGAAGTACGTCTTGAGTCTCTTTATCCATGCACTCACGTCATAAGCAATGTTTTTCAAATTATTGAGTTCATCATCAAGCACATTCATCTTGCTCTTTACGAGCTCCTTAAGCTTTGTCACTTGTTGATTTAACTCCTCAATATTTCTCTTAATTTCTTCTGCCTTCTTTCTTATCTCTTCAGTTTGGGAGGTTTGGCTTGACCCTTCTTGAGAGGTCTGGCTTGGCACCTCACTCACCGATACTAGTTTATTTTAACTGATTTATAAATTTTACCTCACCATACGCATGCGTTGCATGATTCATACTCTGTTCCTGATAGGTAATCAGTTATTGGTTGTTGCTTCTTGAACTGCTCCCACCACTGTCTCAGTGTCAATTTCTCTTTCTCAAGTGGCTTTGGGTATGATGGTTCATCACTTCTAGTTCTATTGCTCTGTATGGTGTCATCAATCTTGACCAACCTCTCAATCACGTCAGGGTAATTCACGGCAATCCTAACTAGTTTTTTGTATGATGTACCAGCTAAACACAAGCACTCTCCTGAAGACCCGATCTTCCAAACTGGGTTTCTTGGTATTTTGAATTTCTCAATCAATTTCTCAATCATTTCATCACCGAGCCTGAGAATTGGGTACCAAGCCCTGACACATATATCGCCAATCGCCGAGTGGTAGCACCGAGTGTCAAATACTTTTTCGTAAAAGCCTAATCTGAAAAGGCTTTCTGGGCCTCTTACACCTAGCACAACGATGTCACCGAACCTATAGTTCTGCCTTAGGAACCTAACCAACGGCTTAAGCTTCAACTCATAGTAACACCAACGCTTACTCTGCGGGTAAATTGATGGCCAGTAGGGGTATTTCTTTGCGTATTCCTCAAATGTTTCATCTGGCCGTAAAACAATCAACTCAGCACCTAACCAACCTGCATACTCCCTTACGTATTTCTCAGTATCTGGGATATTGATTGTTGTGTCAATGTGAACAAGGTAGAATGGAACACGCTTAGCATCGGCTACACGTTTTGAAACAAAACACGAAACAGCACTATCCCTACCACCGCTGAAAAAGCAATAAAAAACCACAAAAACACTTATCCTAACTAACTTATAATTTTTACTCATTCACCCAGAGAAAAGGAAAAGAAAAGGAGAAAAATTGAGTTTGATTTTGGTTTTTAGGGTTTCGTGGTTTATTGGCACGTGTCAGTGATTGGTGTAACCTTAACAATCAATGTATTGCCATACCATTTATATTTGATCTTAAAATTATCAATCTCTATAACGTGGTTGTTATATATTGCTGATATCTTTTCCCATCCAGTTTTGGGATTGCGAATAAAAATGCCGTAGTCATCAACATCAAAATCGCTTTTTTCATCATCATAGATTAGCGTTAAGTCACCATCATCATCAATCAATACACATGCATCCTTTTCCTTAAACGCAGGAAAAACCACGTAATCACCACAAACCGCCAATGCATCATTGATTTCTACCTCTTTTGTTTCATTCCCATTACTTATCCTTACCCTAACCATCAACACTACTTATCCTAACTGATTTATAAATTTTAACCTCATTAAGGATTTATGGGAAAGAAAAGGGAAAAAGGAAAGGTGATTTTGATGGGTTTTTAGGCATTAAGCACGGCTTAGTCTAAAAACCTAAACATGTGGTGGTGCCTTAACGCGAAATCCTGTACATGCGTTACTGTATATACTCCCGCAGGTACTACTATATCTGGGTGTTGATCATGCTTTATTGTAACAGGCTTTTCAACATGTACCACAATGCCGTGCCATGTTAGGTATGTCTTAACTCCTGAGATGGTATGGCTGTGCCCTGTTTCGCCTCTAATGATTACGCTGTCAGGTGTAACCACCACGTTTTCATGCAATTGTATCGCATTCTCATTTTCACCTAAACGTCCGCTTTGTCTTAACTCCGCTATGCGTAAGCTAACAGGTCTTGCATCACGCATAACTCTCTCTATTTCCTCACCTATGAGTTCATGTAATATAACATCCCCCTGACGTATGATTTTTCTAGGCATATTTGGTCGCAAAAAGATTATTTTAACTGATTTTTAAGTTTTAACCTATAGACTAAACCGCTCTAAACCTCACTGATTTCAACATCGCTAATACGTTTCCTGAGATAGTCATCGCGAATACCGTAAACGTATTCCACACACGTCTTTAAAGGTGCTGAAACACATATGTATGGTAACGCAATAGAGAATGATTGATTAGTTAGCTTATCAATACCAATTATCCAGGAACCATAGGTTCCAAATTTAACGTAGTCATAGTAAATCAAATCAATCTTTATACGTGTAAATTTCTCATTTTCCTCAAATCCGCTTAAGAGCACGGTTGGTAATGTGCTATAGGGTTCCACAACTCTCACGTATTTATTGACGTGATCAAATTCAACGTATGATTTGTAACGCTCAATGTACTCACGTGCCCTATGTATATCATTAGCCTGTGCATATGAATGGCTAATTAGGAAACGCGTGATGTACCTACTAACCACGCGTGTAAGTACATTGTGCAATTCAACCTTTCTTTTCAACCACCTGAGCTTTTCTTCAGCAATTTTTATCAACCAATCACGTAAAACCTGTTTCATGGGTAACAAATTCCTTATAAGGCAATCAATCTTATCAATGCCAGGACATGATTTATACGCATGGTTAATGTATGTATCCCATACATCCCTATACGGCACTAACCCGTATGCGTATAAATTGCTGTATTTATCCCACGTAAGCACTCTAAGCATGTCATACACCAATAGTTTTATTACGTAATCCCTCTGTGCTTTCTTTGTGGTGTCAAAGACAAAGACGTGGTATTTGTAGTATTCCAGGTAAATACGTGCCTTATTTATCATTTCCCTAACAATTTCATAGGGAACGTATGTTATAAGCACCACCTTTTTAATGCCGTATGATTCACGGTACTCAAAATCATTGTATAGCAAATCAACATTATACCTACCCTTAGCCGTTATTAGGAATGGCATCACCACAGCATCATCACGGCTTTTATTGACTATGATAGTTACAAAGCGATTACTTAATAACTCATTTGCTTTCTCTTTCGCACTTTCAAAGTACTTTCTATCCATTAAAACCCACGTGTTTATATCACGCATCATATTCTCTTTCACGTTATCCAAAAAGTCATTACCTATGAGTTCCACATACTGTATCCAGGACATCACCATAACTTATTTTAGCTTATTTATAAATTTTAACCTCAAAAAGAAAGAAAAACTGAATTTGATTTTTAGGTATTGTGGGTTATGGCTTAGACGGCATTGATTTTTTCAGTCAGGAATTGATCTAACTCTTTAGCGTTAGCCTTAACCATCCATGCCTTATCCCTAACAATCACCACAAAATCACTACGTGGTATTATTTCATTCAACTGTATAACAATGACGTCATCATCCCTGTATATGATTTTCACCTTTTTCGCATTCATCAACATGCCTTATTTTCACAGATTTATAAGCTTTACCACCATAAAACAAAAGAAATTGATTTTAACATCAATGATTATGGGTTATGGTTTATAGCGTCCTGCATTCATGTACACATACCCTATTGTTTTTGCTATTGTATTCAACCACTGTGACGCTATTTTTCCATCTCTCATATTCATCAAATGCATCATTTAGTACTCCCGCTATAGCATCCTCTAAGTTTATGAATGCCCTTTCTTTCACGCCTTTCATAAGCCACTCAAAAACAGGCTTTGGGATCTGGATACATGCACACACTTTTACGTAGTCTTTCCTGTATGTTTCCTTTATTTTTGCCATCAACGTAACTTATTTTAGCGAATTATATAAACTTTACCCTTGAAAAACAAAAGAAATTGAATTTTGATTTTAAGGAACGTGAGTTACGGCTTAGATTGCGTCTTTGCACCTAAGCAGTGCTTTCCTGATTATACCAAAAGGCGGTATTTCTATTTCCCTAAATACACCATCAATTATGTTTACCTCAAAGCACGTAAACCACCTGAGCTTTATATTGCTAATGCCGTCTTTGGTGTATTCCGTCCATTCATCATAAATGACACCTAAATAACGCCCGCTTTCCTTTATGATCCAAAATGCATAAGAGCCTCTCAACACATCACATGGGAAAGCCTTAGCATAGGAACGTTTAAGCGTTTCAACATTGATGGCAATGGCTTTAATAACGGCATTATCCAAAATCCGCACTATGTACTTATCCCCCATTTTCATGGCTTTCAGGTCATGGTGCTCAATTTCCATCATTGCCATCACCGACTCTCTCTAATTCATCAATCACGGCATTTAACCCATCAGCGATAGCTATCAGCGTTATCCTGAGGCTCTCAAGATCCTCATATTTCCCTGATGCCATACCTCTCTTTAACTGGGCGTATGCCGTTTCAACCAAATCACGGATTTCCCTCATTTCCTTAACCACGTTTTTCATTGTTTTTGCCATCAACGTAAATTATTTTAGCTTATTTATAAATTTTACGTTTCAATTATTCATGTAATACATCGTTTTGGTTTATATATCAAACCAAAAAACCACGACCTTGAAAAATTGAAAATTTTTTATTTTTCAATTTTTCAAAAAACAAAAAATTGAAAAAGAGGAGGATGAGGAATAGAATATAGGGACAAAATGAGAGATAGAACAAAGAGAAGGGAGACTCGGAGGACCAGTAAGGGAGAGGTTTATAAGCTGGGCTTGTCTTTCTTCTTGATGTCTGAGACACTTAGGGCTTGGTTGGAGACGCCTATAAGCTTCTTGATCACTGACGTACTTGCTGCACTACCTAACGACTTCCTGGTTAGGTTGGTTAGGCAAGACAACACAATCAAGCTTGAGGGGACAACACCCTACTCACAGGCAATACTTGCTGGGTTAGCCATCGGCTACGGCGTAGCCAGCTACTTCCTAGCCGATTACGCAGTCAAGACAGAGAGCGCAGACGCCAAGTACCTATCACTCGGTGCATCAGCCGCATTACTCTTACAGGCAATAGCCGATGCGGTGATCACCGCATTAATAGGCAAAGAAGTACCAACAACACACCCAGCCACAAAGCTAGTCCGCTAAAGACTTAAAAACCCCAAAAACTAAGTGCTGCTGCTTAACCACATGCATAAAGCAGCCTACCTTCCACGACTCGCTTGAAGCGAGATGCCCGGTGTGGAGTGCATGACACTTAATGCTGTCCGCCCCGCACCATTTGCGCCACGCTTACTGCTTTCCCCTAAGTGCATCGTGTGATAAGCACCGTGCATTAAGCACTGTGCATTTTGCATTCTACTTTAGCACTTAGTGAGCTAGCTTTTGCTGGTCAAGTTTTTGCAACTGGTCTCGGTGCCTGGTTCACGTTGTTTAGAGCAAACACGTGTTTTTGTTGTTAATTACTCGGAAACTCCCTATAGAGCAGACTCGGATTAAATCACGGTAATCACGGAGAAAAAGCAGTAAGCCCAATGCAGCCTGCTTGAAGCCAAATGCTGCCTACACTAAGTATCAAGTTGTGGTTGTGGTAATTAGTTATTTATTGGTTTATAAGCATTATTATTAATACTGATTTGGTCTTATTAGTGTGCTGTTTCAAACTTATTGGTTTTAAACAGACCAATGTTCACTCGGTTCGATAACTGCCTAGTATAGACAGTTATTGATACGTGGAACAAAGTTTCACCAACTACCTAACTTTAGCACTCGGCGTACCAAGCCACTGGTAAATTAGCTGATGGTGCGGTTGATATGTTTATGGTGAATGATGTGCTGGTTATGTTGCTGACCCACAGGTTACCACTTGGTTGCCCCAGCGGGGTAATCAACACCCTACTCGGCGTGCACACCAAGCCGTGGTTCACCGTGACTGAGGTAGCCCCACTGGCGATGGTAGCCACACCCTTGCTACTGTGCAGGAAATTCAACGTAACGCCACTCGGCAAGTTAGCCAGCGGATTAGCCAACTCACTCTCAGCGATAATAGTAGGTGTTAAACCACTCGCAACGCTATCGATGTATGCTTGGTTACTCATGTTCCTGGTTAAATTACGCCTAAGCCTAAGGTACAGCAAATTAGCCGAACCTTGAAAATAAAGGCAAACAACGTTACCGGTATTAACAGTGTTGTAAACGTAGTTATTACTAACATCGACAAACGGCACATCACCGCCGGTGTAACTATTATTCATGACTATAGATACTAAGGCACCTGGGTAACCAGTATAGTTAATCCAAACCCTGTTGTTCCTAACCCTAACGTAAAGCGTTGGGTTCTCAAGAATATATATGAGTGAACCAAAGTTCTGGTTGTTTGTATTATTGACTTTAACGATGTTACCCTCAAAAACAAAACGGGTAACACCTTTATACGCATTAATTACAGAACCCACACCTCTATTGTATTGATAGGTGAAGTTAAGCACATTATTCCTAATCAAAAATGAGCCAACAGTACCAAATGGCATAAATGCGGGGTAACTTACGCTACTGCTCATTGTGGCGTCAATGTAGTTATCACTGAAGTCTATAAGTGTGGGGTTATTGGAAGGCCCACCCCATGTTAATACATACGCCTGGTTATTTGTAGAAACTGGTTGGCCAGTCATTGAAACATGGTTCTTCTTAATGTAAATCTTATCTGATGATGAAACCCCAAAGGCAAGGCCCATGTTGCCGATTATTCTATTTCCCTCTATAATAAGTGTATCAACATTAACGCCACCAATTGCACCAATTGCAGTGTAATTAATCGTCTGAAGGATATTATTCCTAATTACGCCAATGCTGTTGGACACAAATGGGTTATTACTGCCATAATCAACCGCATAACCCGCCTCATTAAGTGCACAATCAACACATGCATTATTCTCAATAACAGTTACACCGCCAGGCGTGAAGCCATCCGGCAAGTTGAAATTAGGCAGTAAACCAGCACCACTGAAGCCCTCCTGCGCCAGCAATTCACCGTAGTTATCGTGAATATGATTATTATATGCGAAGACCCAAACACCATACCTGGCACTGCGAAGCCTACAGTTCTTAACCTCGGCGTAGATATTATTAACGCCTTGTATAACAGTGTCACCTTCCAGGTTTGGTGGGGTGCCTGAAAGGTTGCCGACGTACTCAACCCCATCAACAATGTATACCCTAGCATAGTTAATATTAAATATTCCAATGTAATTCGGCGATGGCTGACTTCTATCAACCTTGAAATTCCTGAAAACCAGTTCACTAGTCCATGTAGGAGTAACGTTTTGACCCCAGTCGTGAATGAATAAGGGATATCCCGTTGGATTCACAATAACAGTATTGCTACCCTCACCCTCGATTGTGAGCTTAATCCCATCGGGTATTTTAACAACTGCATACCAGGTTGTACCATTTGCGGTTGTAAAAGTTGCGCCATAACCACTTATGTTATACACACCCCTCCTAATGAAAATCCTACCACCACCGAACTGGGCAACATAATTAACAGCCTCCTGCAAGCATGCCGTTGGTGAGCCTGTGCATATGGTCGTTCCGTCGTGGGAAACAGCGTAGTAGTTACCATCCTTCGTATAGACGACGGCATCGGCATCCCAGTAATTCGTGGTGTAGGTATTGTACTGCTGTAATTGCTGTGTTACTTGCGTCTGGTTGATTGGCCGTTGAACAATAGTCTTGTTAATGATTTGCTCAACAACTTCCACGTGTCTCTGTGTCAATAACTCGGTGGTTAGTATGGAGGCACCGAGCAGTGATGATATGGCTCCCACGCCAAGCATGGTCTTTAGTGCCTTTCTCCTATTTGTATCCATAGCGAACAAAGAGTCACTACACAATTTAATAAGGATTTGTTGTGTCTTTTCGCTATGTAGTTTTGTGGGCGTTAGTGCTATAAGCAATATTGACAAGTTTAGAGTGATGCCTAGTAGGGTTGTCTTTGCGGTTGTGGTGTCAATGGTCCTAACCACGATGATTGTGGCTATCGTGGCTACCTTCACGAGCAATAAGTGGTTGTTGGTTACCACGGGAGCGTTGGCAACAGCCACGGCACTAACCACAATAACAACAACCCTATTAATCATAACCAGAGGTGGTTCTCGCCTTAAAGGTTTTGAATTAAAATTTTATTTGGAGAGCACGTGGGCAACCAATATATATGTTGGCACGAACATAATGAATGAAAACGCCAAATCAATCACCATGTTCACTAAATTAATGGTGCCGTGGGTAACGACTGGCATGATGAGTACATACGGTATGTTAAGCACCACGGCACTCACTATATTCACAACAGAGTAGATAAATCCCAAAAGCACGGCCTTTTTCAGCACCCCCATCAACCAAACCCAAACACACAGGTTAATAACTCTTATTGTCCACTTTAGTAAAGTTATAAATGGGATAAAGATGTTGAATACTTGGGTGGTGTATGAATCCGACGGTGGTTGTGAACGAGTTGGTCGATGCACGAAGAAAGTTGGATGATGTTCACGAGAACATAAAGAGGGCTATGGCTTATGCAGACGACCTTACTGCTAACGAACTTGAGGAAATAAGGAAACAATTAGTTAGGACTATCTTGGACATAGACATGATAATAGAGAGACACATAAGATAATGACTAAGCAATGGTCAGCACAAATTAGTCTGTAAGACTCACAGCACCACGTAAATCCAAGTAATAGGGTTATAAGTCCAGCCCCATTAGGTTTATAATCCCCCATCACAGCAGGCAATGGGTAGGAGAAGTGAGTCGGTGTTATACATTTAATGAGTGGTTTGGAATATGCAACAAGCTAGAGGTCATGTACTGGGCATGCTGGAGGGCGTGTGAGGAGTATGCCGAAAGGCTCAGGGAGGTGGATAGGAAGGAGTGGGAGAAAATGGTACTTGAGGGTTGCACAAGCGAGTGCGAGGGAAGGATTATGAAATACGCTTTGGAGAGGTATGGGTTGGGTGAGGAGGAGGCGAGACTTTGTATGCACCTTTCAGGACCAGCGTGACCCATGGGCACAATGTTTATAAACCCATGCTTTAGAAGATAAGATGTATGGTGAGCCTTGAAAAGGTCGAGGACGTCGTGTATGACATGAACAAGACAGCAGAGACTCTAAAGTATAAAATCTGGGCACTGAAGGAACTAAGGGACGTCATTGATGAGAAAGAACTAACGGAACTCTTGAAACGAATCCTCGATATGTACATAAAGGAGCTAACGGAGTTGAGGAAAAGACTAGGGTGAGCAATGTGAGTGATTACAAGAGATGTTATCCTGAGGGATTGGTGATTTCTGGCTTAGTAATCATAGTAATACTTTCGGCAATTCTAATTTTCGACACCATAGAGTTGTTGGTGGGAAAGCCATCAACATTGATGTTTTACACCACATGGACATCCATGATACTTGCGGATGGGTTATTGGCAATGACAACATTCCTATTGATTTACGGCTTTGTCGAGTATTTCAAATGTGAAGACGAAATACTATTTAGAAGAATTGAGGAATTAAGGAAGCATTGCTTATGTAGTGAGGGATGATGAAGCATGTCTTAGTCTTTATCGAGGGATGGGGATGCCGAAAAGGTGGAAAGCGAGAGTA
>Ga0209739_100700_pt1 | contig 12880 bp, 13 predicted proteins | sample JossMetagenome_2_FD_184729 | JGI IMG/M metagenome (GOLD analysis project Ga0209739, IMG submission 184729) | Hot spring sediment microbial communities from Joseph's Coat, Yellowstone National Park, USA - JC3_ASED (SPAdes) (version 3) | ecosystem: Environmental > Aquatic > Thermal springs > Hot...
ATCCATTAGGTTTGAGAACATATTTCATATTATTAATAACAAGTCTCCAATTAAAGACGTGTTCTAAGGTCTCTGTAGATATTACAACATCAAAAGATTCTGTGCCGAAATATTCAACAATTTTTTCAGCAGGCAAAACTATGTCAACATATTTTCCAGGCTCGATATCAATACCTATATACTCCTTCGGCTTACAAAATCTTTCAATCAAAGGTCTCACGCTACCATTAACAAATTTACTACCAATCTCCAGAACTCTTCTATTGTTAAACTCTTCACAGCTGACATTTCTCAAGAAAAAATCTAGTACAGCAACATTCATCTTATTAATCCCTCGTAATTTTTAACACAAGTAAGCATGCCATGTCTGTCGAGACCGATTCTAAACGCAACCTCATTATGAGCCCACGCTCTACATTTAAAACCTATGTCCTTTAGAGTCTTTTTAGGCTCATGATAAGTCTTGTCTCTGAGATATCCGCTATACTCGATCTTGACGATATCAAAGAGCTTGAGCATATCTATCTCATTAATAACATCATATTCACAACCTTTACAATCCATTTTCAAAACTTTAATCTTGTAACTATCCAAATTAATACCTCTCTTAACAATTTCTTTTATAAGAGTAGAAAGCTTCGTCTGTCCCACTCTAACTTTAAACCTGCCTCTGCCATAAATACCTGCAGAACCATCAACAGAAGAATCATAGCTGAACTCAATAATATCATCTTTAGCACCAATAGCAACATTGATAGGTATGATCCTAGGTTTTAAATCAGGATTCAACTCAATATTTCTAAGCATAACCTCATAATTACTTGGAAGAGGCTCAACAGCAATAACAAAAGCACCACGTTTAGCATAATAAAGAGCTGTATCACCAACAAAAGCACCAACGTCTATAATAAGATAGTCAGTTAAATCAAATCCGAGAAAATGAATATCATAAAGCCAAGTCTCAGAGATAATAAGAGGATCAAAAGATTCAAGAGAGACCACGACATCATCAGGCATCTTAAGAAATCCTCTGCCATCTTTTAAAATAACAAAATCTATGATATCCCAAAGTCTTCCTCTCAACATATCGCCACAGGAAATATCTTTAAGATATTCGTTATAGTATGCACTGATAATAAATGAATAAACCTTAGGATCCAAAGTAAATATACTATTGCTACATTTGATGATAATGTCACCCTTGATCAAGCCATATCTTATTAATAGATATTTCACGCCAGCTATCAGCCAGTTTCGGAAAAGATCTCTACTATTTAACAGATATTTTAATTTATGAAACATTTTTGCAGAAGTCTTTAACAAGGTCATATAATTCTTTTAAATACTATTCGATCTAAGTAGCTAGATTTAATAAGTAATAGAGCTTAAACATTGTTGTAATAGTTTAATTTTACCGAAGTTATTAGCACTAAAAATTGTTAAATACATGTGGTCTACTATATTAACGACTTTTAATGCAAAAGTAAACTTAACATAATATTAATGTTACTTCCGTATGCAATGAAGTATCATCCTTCCATAAAAAGCATTTATAACTTTACATTTAAAATCTTTAGAGAAATTATCTAGTAAGACCCTGAGATCTCTATGTCTCATATGACATTCGATACCTAATTCTTTAAATAATTTTAGCGTAGGGTAGTCTTCATTAATTATATCCCATTCACAGCCTTCGCAATCGAGTTTGAGAACTTCGGGCTTTATGTCAACAAGATTTAGTAGATCGCTTAGTTTAATTAATTTAACTCTAACAACATTACTTCCTTCATAGATTCTTTTCTCATAAATCTTATCAATGACGTCATCAAGTGATACATCAATAGGTAATTCCATATAGCCTTCCTTACCTATAGCAACATTTATAGGCACTATTTTATCTGAGAGGTTATTCAATTTAATATTTTAAGCATTTCTAGATATGCTTTTGGATGCGGTTCGATGGCAACAACTTTTTCAGCGCCACGAATCACGAAGTATATAGATGAATCACCGTTGAAAGCGCCTACATCAATAACATGACGACCTTTAACATCTAGAAAACTCCATTCATTTTCAACAAAAACCTCTACCATAGATCTAAACACATCTCTAAACTTTAACCCCATAAAGTCTACGTAAAGGTCATTATTAAAACAATGAACATTATTAATTAAACCATCGTAATAAGCATTAATGATCCTGCCAATCCTATCAAGTTCTACAGGAACTATACAACCCTCATTCAAAACAACCTTGATTACTCTGTTACCAAGAATTCCAAACTTATAGAGTAAATATATTAAGCCTACACTAAACCAGTTACGAAATAATTTTCTAGACATCAGGCCTACACGAATGTATCTAAGCATGGGATCTTAAATAAAATTATTTACAAGAAATATGTTTATATTGCTTCTATTTAGCGCTTTCAATAATTCCAAGGTTTTTGTATCATAGACAAGAGCTATTAGAGGTTTCTCAGCTAATAAAGCAAAGATTATAGCATGATGTCTCATAGCTATCACATGATCTAAGTAGTTAAATAAACAGAGGATCTTCTTAGGATTCAACTCTTCATCGATGATTATGAGGTTAGGGATCCTTCTCTTAAGCTTAAACGCGATAATTAAATCATTATCAAAGAATCTGTCCTTGAAACTCCCAAAACCAAATGGTATAAAGACCACCTTATCAAACATCTTTCCCATAAAGTCTTGAATAAGCTTAACCACATAGTTAACAACCCTTTCATTAGTCTCAGCGTCAAGAGTTCTAAGATTAACTCCCAGAACTCTACCCTCATGAATATCATATTTGATGGCTAATTCTTTGCATTCGCCAGGGTCAGGCAGTTTAAGCCTAAACGCAAGATCCTCCTCTACAACAATAGATCTTTTAACACCTGTGAGCCTTAAAACTGTGTAGGAATACTTATCCCTGACACTGATATAAGAGGCCTTAGAAAGAGCTAGTATAATCAGAAGTCCTGTTAACCCCTTGAACGCTATAGGCTTCTTAGATATAATTGGTCTACCACTCCATTCATAAGGATAAACCCCAACTCCTTTAAAGATCACTACTTTACCTAGTAGTTTAGCGAGTAATGCTAAGAGAGCTATTCTTCTCCATGTAGCATAACCATATCTACCACCGCCAGCAAAAACTATTATGTGAGACTTAAGAAAGTAGTTCCAGAAATTAGGAGATATGAGTCTCTCCTTAATTGCTTTAACGTTATGAGTCTTGATCGTACGTTTAGGATTACTCGATAAAATAATGAATTCTACATCATTACTAAAAATTTCTCTGAACTCATTTATCACTATAGATAATATAGTTTCATCGCCAATATTGCCGAAACCGAAATATCCATGAACAATGATATTCAACTTATTTTTCATACATCAACCGCTTTGTATAATATTTCAGTAATAGTTGCTGTACAGCCTTACGAGGGATAATACAATATAATATGCCAAGAATTCCTGTTGATATCCTATAAATAGATTTATCAAATAATCCTCTCCAAAGAGCAATAAAACCTGTTGATAAAACAAGTCTTCTATCTAACCCAAGCACAATTAATCCCAGAACATTATAATGATACGCACCAAGAAGATTATGCCTAAGAGGTAAATCTTTGATGAAAGGAAAATTACTACTTAATTGATAATAGCCGTGTTGATTTAGTACAGCTTGACGCGCAAATTTTTTTAACGTCTCCTTCGGTGATGATCCCAAGGTAATGAGGCCTGCTGGCCATGTATTCTATAAAACGATAAGTTTAATGGTTCGTGAATCAATAAGTAATTAGAACTAAGCGAGGCAAGAAATAGAAAAGTGTCCTGACCTGTCACAAGCTTCTTTAATTGACCTAAATATTTATTGTTTATTACTTCTCGTCTGATCACTGTTGTACTCATTAAAGAACCTATTAATCCATATTTATTCAATGTATATTTCACACGTCTCTTATCATGCGGATCTAATACTATAGTTTTATAAGGTCCTCCAAATGATTTGCCTAGAAGTTTATTTTGTCTATCTATTATATATGCTAAATGATGATAATACCCAACATTATCTCTACTAAATATGTACTTATACACATATTCCAACTTCTTACTCACGAAAGCATCATCGTCGTCTAAAAATGCTAAAATCTCACCTTCAGATTCATTAATACCATAGTACAGATAAGTGCCAATGGGCTTATCATCAAGAATAATTACTTTTCCACCGTTCGATTCTATTAAGTTATCAATCTCTCGGTCTTTAAACCTCTTCACAACAATTAATTCATATAACCTTTTATCGAGAGTTTGATTCAAAACAGATCTAACAGCATACTTGAGGAAATTACGAGACCAATACTCGGTTGTTATCACGGAAATCGCGGGTCTCATGGCATCACCTTAAGCCATGATACAATATTAATTGGGGGTAACCCATACTCCCGACACAAATATATGTTTAACTATCCAACATTTAACCCTCAGATATTATTTAGCCCTTAAAGGTATCACCTTAAACACTCCTTTTTAGCATGAAACTTTGAAAATATCATCGGCTGCTCGTTCTAATTGCTGATTTATTTAAAAAATTCCGCTATAATATTACCATCAATATACTCTGGGATAGGTATATTAAATATATGTAATATAGTAGGTACTATATCAACAATATTGACTATTCTATTTAATTCATATTTAAATTTAAAGAATGAACCATAGGCTATAATAAATCCGGTCATTCTATGCCAAGCGGATTGATAATTAAATGGCGGATACATTATTACTTTTTGTAGTTTAGGGCCAAAATCTGCGAAACTTTCATCGCCTGCAGCACCACAACCATAACTTACATATCTAAAATCTTTGGGTAGTAAATACAAGTCCGGACCATAACTTAAATTAGGAATTATATCTTCTTTCTTCAACATCTTTTCGATAATATTTCCCTCATTAATATCATTCACTTTTTTCGTTATAAGTAAAGCTATATAATTTATTAATGCATTATAATTGGTGTTATTTTTAATTAATTTTTTATTAATATATATTTGTCCTATCCAGCCTGTTGAATATGCGATGCTCCTATGCCAATCAACATCCGATATATTCAATCTTGTTCTTGGAAACTTATCATAAATCATTCGTAATAATTTATCAGGTAAAGGAATTTTTTCATAAATTAGTCTTTTTAACATAGTCCTAGTAGAGTTTTTAAAAACTAATAACCCTGTGTCGTATAATAAATGATTTAAAAATATAGTTCCATATAAGGGTTGTATTTCATATGGTGAAATAATGAGTATCCCTGTATTTTCATCAATATTACTTGCAATATTTTTAATAACATCATCTATTATTTTAAATAAATTAAAGACTTTATTTTTAATAAATATAACATTTTTATATTCAAGATTGTTTTTATATATATAAAACCACAAATAATGGAATACTTCCTCAATAAAAAAGAACGATGTAATTAAAACATCCCAATCAAAATTTCTAATTAAGTATGATAATATTTCACCTTCTTTCTCGGTTATGTTTATAATGCTATTAATAAACTTTAGTTCGTTATGAGGTTTATACCATGTAATATTTTTATATAATTCTTTAATATGAAACTTTTTATCTAATAAAACCGCTAAATCAGGCGGATATGACGCAATTTTTTCATGAGATCCTACATAACCACTCAAAATGAAACCATTAATCATATCAGGCGGATATGTAAAAGGTATATTTACAATTCCTGCTTTTAAACCACGTATATTTAAAAGCCTCCAAACAGGTGGTACTCGTAGATCACGAGCTGTAAGATTCCGTTTTTTGCCATTATCGAATATACAGTATTCTATAATTCCATGCTTATTAGGATACGTTCCAGTAATTAACGATGCCCATATCGTAGGACTTATTAAAGGATAAACAGATTGTAATATTCCATAAGATCCATTATTTTTTAATTCATTTAATGTACTGAACGCGTTAGACCATATGTTTAATGTATTTATTGAAAGTCCTGGTAATCCGATTATAATTATTTTTTTACTATAACCGTTGAGCATCATCCTTATTTAACACCTTAGCTAAATTTCATTACCTTTAAATATTTCATTTAATATATTATTGAGTAATGTCCTAATATTTATATTTGATGTATTTATATCCAGTATATAATTTAATTTACGCATTTCATTTAAAAACATGTATTGTAATTTAATATATCGTAGTTGCGGATCACCGTAACCTCTAATTGTCCATCTACGTTTTAACTCAGATACGTTGGCTATAAGTATCACAGTAATATCCGGCGAGTGTTTGTTAAGCAAAGAGTTTAGCACTTTTAAAGGTATATTAACAAATCTATTTCTCACATTTATACTAATTGTTGAATATATATAATCGAGTATCGTTGAGTGTAAGTATTCCTCAGAAACTACATAATATCCCATATGTCTAAGTATTCTAACTAGTATAAGCTTTAAAGGTATTGAGAAAAAAGCGTCAAAGTAAATAGAAAACATCAATAATACCTTTGCTAGATTAATATACCCACTCCTGGGTATTACAAACCAAGGCGCATATTTACCACTAAGGTTTAGTAGCCTTGCAATAGAGACCCATAACACATACGCAGGTCCGTGGAAAGCCTTAATTAAAATAGTATATGTCCTAAACCCGCGAGACTTTAACGCTTGGGCTAATCCCCTAATTATTGTGGATTTACCTACACCAACAGGCCCAAGAAATACTATTAATTTGCCCTTTCTAATCATTTATTCCATCTTTAACTCGATCTCTTTAATATATGAATAAGTTCACTTATGATTTTCTCGATGTTATGGTTTGCCTTGACATATTTATATCCTTCCTCACCTAACACTCTCCATCTACTGTTTTTAAGTAGCCATCTAAGACCTTCAGAAAAATCGTCTTTTTCTGCCCAATATCCAAATCTCTCTGTCAATCCGTCAGGATTTACAGAGCTTAATATCGCACATTTATGTGCTAGTGCTTCTAACATCGCTATTGGCAGTCCTTCTCTTATGCTTGGCAGAATCATTATCCAGCATTTGTCTAGAATTTTTCTTTTCTCCTCTTCACTTACAAAACCTTTGATCTCTAGATTTTGTAGATTAATGTATTTACTAACTATCTCTCTATATCTCTCTTCATATAGTATGTTAGGCTTTCCTATTGCTACGAACTTTATTTCTGGAAATTTTTTTGCCAGTTCAAAGAATATCCAGTATCTCTTCTGAGGATCCATTCTAGCTAAGTAGCAGACCAATGGTTCATCATTTTTTCTTATTTCATCTTCATCAGGTATGTAATCAACTGGGTTTGGAAGATATATGACTCTATCTGGATCAATATTATAAAGTTTCTTTAATTTATCAATATAATATCTCGCCTGAGTAAGAATCAGATCTGCTTTTTTATATGCTAATCCAAACACTATTTTATTCATGAAAAATCTTGTTTTCGAAATCTTGTAATACGGATCTACAGAACTTAAAAGTTGATAATCACTCCAATCAAAAGGATCTTGAGCCCAAACAATATGTTTTGCATCATCTCTCAAGATCTCTGTGATCAAAGTCTCAATCATCGCCTCTATAGAGATGAAGACGTCAGCCTCAATCTTTCTAATGATCTTCGTAAAATAATAATAATCACGTAGATGTCTAAACACAGATTTAGTATCAAAAGAATATGAATATGTGACCACCTCAATACCATCAACAGAATATCTATCAGAATAACCAGGATCTCTCCAAGCAAGAACTTTCACATCAAAACCGCGTCTAACAAGCTCACGCCCAACAGTTCTAACCAGCCAACCAAAACCTCCATGTCTCTTCTCTGTAAACGTCTCACTAACAATAAAGATGATCCTCATGTGAAGTTCAGCACTAAATTCACATTGTGACAATTAATTTATAAGAGACATAAAAAGATCAGCAATCTTCTTCTCAATTTCTTCTCTATTAAATATCTTAATCGCATGCTCCCTTAATTTTGTGCCGATATTTAAAACCTCTTCTCTTGATAGTGATATAAGCATCTCTATTTTGGCTATAAACTCATCTACGTCTCCAAGTGTGAATAAAAATTTTTCTGCAGGTGTATTATCAACTATCTCCATTACGCCGCCTACTTTAGATGCTATTGGTATAGTTCCTGTTAATAATGATTCTACTATAACATATGGCAACGGCTCTTCCCATATCGATGGAAAAAGAAGTCCCCAAGCATCTTCATGTAGCTTTAAGTATTCTTTATGTGAGAGTTTGCCCAAGGGCATTACTCTATTATCAAGTTTTTTTGATAATTTCTCAAGTAAAGATATTTCTTGTGAAGATATTTCACGTCCATAAGTAATATAGATCCTGTTTTTATGTCTCTTTAAGATTTTTACTATTGTGCTTAAAAGTATAATGAATCCTTTTATATAACTTCCTCCCCCCGCATATAGCAGAGTAGGCTCCTCGCCAATTCTTTTGTTGATTGTTGGCATTAGTGGAGGAGGATTGTATATCACATGTATTTTGTTTCTGATCTCTGGAACATATTTTGTCAAGATCTCGTATTGTCTATTTGACACACATATGATCTTGTCAACAAATCTTATTGCAAGCCTATTAATATAGTTGATATAGTGTCCTAAGCCTGTTAATAATGTTCTAATCAGACTCTTATGTTCTCCATATTCAACGATCATGTCTGTAGCCGCATCAGGCTCTCTACCTGTTAGAACAACTGATGTGTAAGTAAGGATCTGATAGTTATGTAGATGAAGAACAATCTTTATATCAGGTTTGATGATTTTTAATGCTATTGATAGCGGCATGAGAGTATGAGAAGGAATATAGACTATATCAGTCTTCTCAACAAGTCTCTTAAGCCAGTTAATATTTGCAAATAGTTTGATCCATTCAATAGGCTTGTATCTAGTCTCTAAGATGTTCCAATAGATATATCTTATGGATCCTAGGATATCTTGTTCAGGTGTTTTAGTTCCTGAGACAACTGTGACATCAAAATATTTTGAGAGAACATCTCTAATAATAAGATATGTTGCAAGCTCAGCTCCGCCACCTTCGGACCAGAAAAGTTTTGAAAACACAAGAATCTTTGGCTTCGTAATTTTTAGCATTAATGAAGACTTCTTCAATATTTAGATTAAGTCTCAGCTAGATCGCTTTAGAAATCAGTACAGATCTTTTTTCTAAACACCTATACACATCGAAGCTTAAGATCCTGACCCACAAATTTATGGGTCGGCTTCACATGTCTTAAGATCCTTCCGAAAGCCTTCATAGAAAATCATTTATATACTTCGTCATATTTTTCTAAAAACTTTGCCATAGTTCTATTATATACTTTCGAGAAACTTTTGTGCTAGAAATATCTTACCATACTCCTGCTGTAATCCGTGGAGTAGTAATGTGTATTCTGCTGCTCTAAGCATTCTCTCTAGAGCCTCAACTCTTTGTCTAAGTTTATCAACTGTCTCTTGCAGTCTCTTGTTCTCGTCTACACATTTCTTTAACTCATTCTCTTTCTCTATGATAGCTTTAGAACCTTCTGCACCTGCTATCACAAGATTATAAAGATTTGAACTTATGAAATCAACAAATTTATCAGGATCATTAAGCTCGTTAAGTTTCCTACTAAACTCCACAGGATCTATTTTAATAAGCTGTAAAACATAGAACATTGCATGCCAACCTATCTCTAACAAAGCCTTGACATACCAATTAGCTCTCCTAACAAGTATACTTGTGATCTCGCCATAATGTTCGCCAAGCCTCTTAAAAACATCTTTAACACCGACAATATTATCTGCATCAACTTTCTCAATCATCAGATCTTTTGATCTTTTCTTCTTTTTCATCTCTTTATATAATTGTTTAGCAACATCATTCAAAGATCTGCTGACACGAATCATCTTTTTAGTGCTGGGATCATAAGCTCTGAAACGATCATGTCTCTGATCATAATAAAGTCTCCAACCATTTTCAACAAGTCTAATTAATTCATTCTTGTCTTCAATAGGCATATCACATCAATTAATATATCCCTAGAAGTTTTATAAGCTTGTCAAGATCTGTGTCAAAAATATTGAAAGACAAGATCTATATGAGCTTTTATAAATATGTGTTGTCAATGTCAAAATGTCAAACATTAGATAAAATGCTTGTCAAAAAATATTTACATGCATATAGTTGCTTTATTTTTTGATGAGAGATGATGAGTTTTTACTGAGACTGACGTTTTTGACATGTCAATGCCTAGTGTTTAGCAATTCCATTTGATACTACCCTGATTCATGTTAGGGTATTAAAACCATTATATATTGTTTTAGAAAGTTTTTGATATAGGTATTAAGAGGTTGATGTTGTCAAGATATATTAGTGGTGCATATTTGTAGAAGCTTTTCCACCCAAGGCCACAACTACGAATAGCTTCTCTGAGTATCGCCCTTCACTTTAAAACTCTCTAACCTTTATACTCATTATTATCGTTTCCACAAATGGTTTAACATTATATAGACTCTCCCAAACCTCAATAACATTATGTATGTAGGTAAGCTACTGATTCGCTTCAAACTTAAGCTCTGAACTACTCATCCTAAGCTCACCTCAATAGGGAAGCGAATGCTTCCCGGTAAATAAGGGTTGCGATAAATACCAAAACAAGGTGTGATAAAAGTGAGCAAAAGATTAGCGACAGGAAAGAGTTTAGTGAGCATAAAATATGTTTGCATCTCACCTTATGCTCACCTCTATCATCCCCATCTCTCCATTACCTGCGCCATTGGTTCTCGAGCCTTTGTTGCAACAACTAATATCAATTGTCTTAAGCTTGGTTTGATCTTTACTATGGGATATGCTAAAAGCCTTAAGACGTTTAGCTTTGTTGGCTTCTTCAAAACAATCCTCACTAAGTCTTTGAAGCTTAAGATCCTTAGGTACTCCTCTGGATCTGCATCAATATACGTTAAATCATTTACTATCGAGTAATATGCTTTTATTATCTCGAACCCTGCTTCTCTAAGCAACGCTACTACCTCCTTCAATGTGTATTCATGTACGTGAAAACTGTACTGTGGTTGCATACCTAGCAATAGCCTCAGTCTTCTGAATAATGATACTATATTCGGTGTAGTAAGGATTAGGACGCCTCCCAGCTTCAGAGCCTTGTCTATCTTGCTTAAAACCAAGGGTACATAGTAGTAGTGCAGATGCCCCAAAACCTTCGCGAACACGACACAATCAGCATTGTCAACGCCTAGCTCATCTCTCTCAAGATCACATCTGACAACACTGACGCCACAAGCATCAGCGATCTCTCTATATGACTCAGGATCAATATCAAAAGCAGTGACATTAAAACCCATCTTCTTAAGAGCACAGGAGACTATGAAAGGCTGTGCACCAAGATCTAAGACAGTTGAGCCATGTCTACAATATTCTCCAGCAAGTTTTAAAACTTATAACCTCCTTCTAAACTCGAGATAATAACTGTGAACATCCTTTGAATCACCGGATCTCACAACAACTTCTTTAGCGTTTAGCAAAGCCTCTCTAATATTCATAGAAACTCACTAACAAGGTTAGAGTTATTGCTTTTTGATACAGTATATTATGCCTTGAATACTTCCTCCTTTCATTACTTTACAATTAAAGTTTTTAGATAAAATCTGTAAGAGCAGTTGAATAGACATTCCTTTGGCATGTGCGTGATATTCAAATATTAATTCGTCAAAATGTGCTACATGTATAAAATCATTTATTATTATATCATATTCGCATCCTTCGCAATCCATTTTCAACACTCCACCTTCCACATCATATAATTTCATTATTTCGCTAAGAGTGATTGCTTTGACCCTATAAGTGTTAACATCTTTATGACGCTTAATGAATGTTTTTAATGGATTTTTCGCTATAGAGGCTGTATCTACATCTTCTAAGGACAATCCAATCGCACCAATGACACTGGATAAAGCCGCATTTATTGGAATTATTCTTTGTTCAAGCCCATTAAGCCTTATGTTTTCAACGAGCTCTTTGTAGACCTTTGGATGAGGTTCAACAGCAATGACCCTCCTTGCGCCTTTGAAGGTAAAGTATATTGCTGAGTCGCCAACGAAAGCTCCAACATCAATTACATCTTTATTTTTACAATCAACAACTTCATAAACGCCTTCATCAAATATTTCAAGTATAGAATAATACATGTGCCTAAACCTTACACCGTACTTTAACCACATCTTCTCATTGTCATCAAACTTCCACCCTCTTAACGGTGCAACAATTGTGTATACATCGCCATTAGCAACCTCATCTATTGGTATTGAGGCCCCATTTATCAATTCGACAATGCCTTTGCAACAGTCATATCTTTTAATGACATTCATCTTTTGTGCATATAGAAGCCTTATGAACGCCATTAAAGGAGCCTCACTAACACAATTATCAACGCACTTAACAGTGATATACCTTTTCTTTGAAATACCTATATAACTTAATGTAGCAGTAATTAAACTCGTTAACCCATTCCTAAAGAACTTTCTACTATGGAGGGTTAACCTAAGAAGACCCCTAACTCCACCAACTTCCTTCACTAAACTAAGAAGATAATGGAGCATTCTACAGTGCCTTCTTAATTATTGACTCATACTCCTTTGCAATCTTAACATACTCAAATTGTTTAACAAATTCGAGACCGCTTCTGGATAGCTTTAGCCACAGCTCCTCATCTGTTAACAGCTTCTCCAAGGCATCTGCATAGTCCTCGGGGTTAAAGCCGTTTACTCTGATACCGTTGAAGTTGTTGATAACGACCTCTTCTGG